>Ga0123353_10014872_pt1 | contig 11256 bp, 11 predicted proteins | sample TergutLab28metaG_3_FD_92763 | JGI IMG/M metagenome (GOLD analysis project Ga0123353, IMG submission 92763) | Labiotermes labralis P3 segment gut microbial communities from Petit-Saut dam, French Guiana - Lab288 P3 | ecosystem: Host-associated > Arthropoda: Insects > Digestive system > Gut ... | reverse complement strand
GGGGACGACAATCTATAAAGCCGTTCAGAAAGACGTGTGCACCCGGTATGTTTGGGTCAAGGATGGCTTGACTTACATACTCTTTCAATGGTACGAAGCCCCCAACCAACCCACCGATGCCGAATGTGCTCAGATCATCAAAAGCATGATCGAATAGCGCCCCACTCCCCCTCATACGCCGCCCTCCCCCCGAATATATTGGGGTTAGGGCAGCGAGGGAGGGGAGGGTTGTCGGTGGTTCGCATCAAGGTGATCAAGGCGTCCCATTTGGCGCTGGGCGCGGCGGTGGTGATCCTGGCGCTGGTACTGATCTCATTCATCCTACAGTTCGCGCTGGCCGACCGCGAAAAGCCGGTCATGCTGCAGTTCGGGGAGACGACGGCGGGGATCACCGGGGAGGCGGCGGATATCGCCGCCTTTTCGGTTGCACGGAACGCGCCGATTGAGATCACCTTCCCAGGCGATACGATCGATGAGGACGAGCACACCGACGAAATCGTGCCAAGCATGGAAGTGGAAGTCATTCGCCCACAGGAGCAGCCGTCGGAAAATCCCCTCATCGGTCCGGAAAACGCGCCGCGCATTTTGATCTACCACACTCACACCCACGAGGCCTACGAGCAGGTGAGCGATGACCCGTACGTGGAAGTCAGCCAGTGGCGCACCGCCGATCAATTGCACTCGGTCGTGCGGGTGGGCGAGGCGCTGGCGGAACTATTGACGCAGCGAGGATTCATCGTCGTCCACGATTGCACCGATCACGAGCCGCCCAAGCTGAATACCGCGTACGCCCGCTCGCTCGCGACGCTGGAATCATACGACGAGCCGTTCGACTTGTATATCGACCTGCACCGCGACGCTTATTCCGCGGGGCGCACATTGTCGGCGGCAATCGGCGAGGAGCGCGCGGCGCAGTTGATGATTCTGCTCGGCAAGGGCGATGGGTTTCGCGAAAAGCCCGATTATCAATCCAATTTGCGATTCGCCACCGCGCTTGAGGAGGCGATCAACGAACTCGCGCCGGGCCTGTGCCGGGGGGTGATGACCAAGACCAACCGGTACAATCAGCACATCGGCTCGCCCGCCATGATTGTTGAAGTGGGGCATAACAAGAACAGCCTAGAAGAGGCGCTCAACGCTATGCCCTATCTGGCCGACGCAATCGGGATTTTGCTTGCACGTGGCGCGGCGGATGTGTATAATTGAGGAAGATGTTGTACAAAGGTATCCGGTCGGGGATGGAACCCCGAAATTGCTATCGAGTGTAGGGTTGGGCTTCCATGCCCAACCGCAATCACGATCATCTTACCGCTAGACGCACTGGTAATGGCACAAAGGAGGGCACCATGGCGAAATTCATCCCCTATGTAAAACTATCCAAGAAAAAACAGCGCGAAAAGGATCAGCAGGCGCGCCGCGACTGGGGACTTATCAAACCGGTCACCCGAAAGATCGGGGACAGCCGTACCTACAAACTCGAGAAGGCCATTCGGAAGGACTCGTCGGACAACGACGGGTCTTTTTCATAGGCGGAATGCGCCGCGCATAGGATGGGGCGTTCCTCAAAAAATGGAACTACCCTGTGGGGCGTTGCGTCAAAGGGGCAAAAGGGAGGGTTTCGAAAATGAGCGGGAGGGCGCTTCGGGGATGGGCAATCATCGTGCTGGCCGCGCTATGTTTGGCGGTCTTTTATCCTCATGCAGCGCTCGCCGGACCGGGCTATATCCATCAAATGACCCCGCTGAACAACTCTTCCACCGCCAAGATCAACAATGTGGAGCTGGCGGTGTGGGCGATCGACGGGGTGACCCTGCGCTACGGGGACACATTTTCCTTCAACGACATCGTAGGCCCACGGACGGAGGGGCGGGGCTTTGTGACCGCGCTCAACGGGCGCGGCGTCCGCGTGGTGGGCGGCGGGGTGGCGCAGGCGGCGACCACGCTGTACCTCGCGCTCTTACAATTGGATGAAATCGAATATACGAAATTGCACACCTACGACGAGCGGTTCGCCGACGATTACGTCTCCTCCGGATACCGCGCGATCGCCATCGATTACGACTCGAACCTCGACTTCCAGTTCACCAGCTACTATTCGGGCGAGATCACCATCAGCATGTGGCTGGACGAGGATTCGGTGCATTGCTTCCTGCATTTGAGCGAGGGGCAGAGCGGTCGATTGGTCGCCCACGCGACGACCTCGGTCTATGGAGAGTGGAACAAGCGCGAGAACATCGAGATCGCCGCCAACTCCATCTTCGGAACGACGCTGTATCGGCGCGATACCTTCTCCTTCAACGGCATCGTCGGGGCGCGAACCGCCGAGCGCGGCTATGTGCGCGCGGCGAACGGGCGTGGCGTGCAGGTGACCGGCGGCGGGGTGGCGCAGGTGGCGAGCACCATCTACCTGGCGATCAAGAATTTGAACGACGTCACCGTCACCGAAAAGCACACCTACGGCGCCAACTTCACCGAGTGGTATGTGGACGATTCTGACGATGCGATCATGACAGACTACAATTCCGGCAACGATTTCGCCTTCCGCTACGACGGCCGGGGCAAATTGACGATCTATACGTATTTATCCGACGACGCGCTGGTCTGCGAGATCTACCAGAGCGATTAACGCGGCGCGTTTCCGCTGAACCATTTTTCTGCCATACCCTTCGCCGATGCGCGCTCGTACCACTGATCCTGATCGACTAGGTGGAACGAGCGGATGCTGTACACCTTGCGCTTGGCGTAGAGCAGATGATCGAGCATGACCACGCCGATGCTTTGAAGGATCGCGATCCCATCCTTCGTACTCCGCACATCCTCCACCGAAAACCCGTCGGTCCCGCCGGGGTGATTGTGCGCGAGGACGACGGAGAACGCGCCGGTTCGCAGCGCCAATTCGGCAATTTGACGCGGGTAGAAGGGCGTCTCGGTGAGCGAGCCGCGCTGCATCATCTGGCAGGCGATCAGCCGGAACGATTTATCCAGACACAACATATAGAATTGCTCATACCGCGCGCCGAGGAAGAGCGTCGCGGCGTATTCGCTCGTCTTTTGAAGCGTATCGAGGACGGGCGTCTTTTCGAATTGATCGCGCAGATACCGGCGCGAGAGGCCGGGGGTAAGCGAGAGCAGTTGCGCCGAGCGCAGCGTCATGCCGCTCATCCGCGCGATGTCCTCCGGCTCTGACTCCATCACCGCAGCCGCCGAGCCGTACTCCCCAATCAGAGATTCGGCGAGGGCGACGGCCTTTCCGCCGTCTTGCGTATAGCGAAGCAGCGCCTCCAGCCGGGCGCGCTCGCCTAAGTCGCGGTCAGGCAATCAAATCCCTCCCTTGATTTACATAATTCGCCATATCCCTTAGTTCCCCTGCAATGGGCGCGCATCGATTGCAAAGATTGTATACATTGATTCATTTTTTATGCGAATCCTCTTGCCACGCGCTTTGCGATGTGCTATGAATAGAGTAGTAAAATAAGCAAAGGAGGCAATTCATGAACTACAATGAAACATCGGCCCCCATCAAGTACCCCAGGCCCAACAAGTCGCTCAAGAAAGCCGGGATCATCGCCGCCGTCATCGTCGTCGCGCTGATTATCATACTCTCCTCTTTCTCACCCTTCACCATCATACCGGCGGGACACGTCGGCATCCCCGTCACGCTCGGAAATATTGCCGACTATTCGCTGCCCGCGGGCTTTCACTTCAAGAACCCACTCGCTCAGATCGTCCTCATGGATGTGCGTATCCAGAAGGAAACCCGGAAGCTGGATGCTTTCTCAAAAGATATTCAGCAAGTGAACGTCGTAGCCACCGTCAATTTTAGCTTCATCGCCGAAACCGCGCATACTCTCTATAAGACAGTGCGGGGCGACCCCTTTACAGGGGTTATGGAGCCGAGAATTCAGGAAACTGTGAAGGCAGTGTTCACGCGCTACACCGCTGAAAATCTGATGGGCGTACGCGCTGGTATCTCTGGAGAGGTGCAGGAATTACTGGCCCCCGAAATGAAAGTCTACGGCATTGAGATCATCAGCGTATCCATCGAAGATATCGATTTCACCGACGCCTTCACCGAGGCGGTGGAAGCCAAGCAGGTAGCCGAGCAGACCAAACTGAAGGTAGAAACCGAGCAGGCGATGCAAGTGAGCGTAGAGAACGCCACCGCAGAGCGCCGCCTCATTGAGGCGAGAGCGGATGCCGAACAGCGAGAGATCATCGCGAAGGCAAACGCCGAAGTCGTGAAGGTTCAGGCGGATGCCGCAGCCTACGCCCGCAGGGCTGAAGCGGAAGCCGAGGCCGAGGCGAACGCGATGGTCGCCGCGTCGATCACCGCCGCGCTCATCGAGTACCGCCAGGTGATCCAATGGGACGGCAAACTCCCCGAGATCGTGGCGGGGAACGCGACGCTGCCCATCCTAAATCTCAACGCGGGCAACAACGCAAGCGTGGGGGACGGCGGGCAGACGGTGACGCCGGAATAAACCCGCATCATAAAAGAAGGCGAGGGTACCGAAAGGGCACCTTCGCCTTCTTTTTTTATCCGCATTTGCCTCCGTTTTATGTGCTAACCCTTCAATAATTTCTCAAACCGTCCTTGGTATCGACGCATAAATCTTACAAAACATGCTGAGATTTTTATCGCAATCCTCTTGCCCCGCATCATCTGATATGTTATATAGAATAGAGACGCATGTAAAGGGGTTTTTCATGATACACCGCAATCCATCTTCCTCTGTTTCTTACCCGAATCCCAGTAAGGCGCCGCGTAAATTCCGATTTTTTACCGTGGCGGTTCTCTTCGCGCTGATCAATGTTTTGACGGTTCCATCATCCTTGCCAATCCTTTCGGCAAACCATGCCGGTTTTCCCGCCAGCTTCGAGCAAGCGGGGAACCAAACAATCGAAAAATTGCAATTCACGAATCCGATTCCCCAAATAACTGTTATAGACGACGATATAGAGGGAATGATCCCCACCAAATCGGAAGGCCTTTTGCAAAACACACAGCCACTCGGCGATGAGACCGCCATCAACTATGACATCGACAGGAAAATCGCGCACAAGCGGTTCAAAGCGACCGGCGGCGATGCTTTTACAGCCGTCTCCGAACCGGGCAGCCCGGAATTCTTGATTGCGGTACGCACCCGCAACATGATTGAAAATCATATCACAGTGCGCGCGGGAATCTCCGGGGAAGTCGGAGCGCGCTCCCCTCCAACCTGAAAGCCCGCGCATTGAGGCCGGAAGCATGTCAGTCATCCGATATTACCGGATCCACCGGCGCTTCACCAATGCGTCAGAAGCCAGGCAAATCACAACCCATAAAGCTTCATAACGAACGCCGCCACGCCAGTTGGGAGCAGAATTCCCCCTGGTAACGTGACGGATTGCGGCATTGCCATCCTCATCATGAATGCAGGATGCAAGCGACGCCCGCGCAAGCCATCGCACGCTATCGACCATCAAGAACAGGGAGTTGAAACGATGTCTTTTGCTCAACGCTTTTTCGGCGGGATTGGTTTACTGGAGATCACCTTCCCGCAGGTGATCATGCTGGTGCTCGCGCTCACACTGATCTACCTTGCGATCGTCAAAAAATACGAGCCGCTGCTGCTGCTGCCCATCGCCTTCGGCATGATTGCCGCCAACTTGCCGATGCCCATCCCCGGCCTCTCCGGCCTCTCGGCGAGGGACGAGGGGAGCCTGCTCTTCTACCTGTATCAGGGGATTCATCTGGGCATCTACCCGCCGCTGATCTTCCTCTGCTTGGGCGCGATGACCGATTTCGGCCCGATGCTCTCCTCCCCCAAGAGTTCGCTGATCGGGCTGGGCGGGCAGCTGGGCATCTTCGTGGCGTTCGGCGGGGCGCTGTTGCTCAAGTACCTCTTTCCCGGTATTGAGGGGTTCAATTTTACCATTCAGGAAGCCGCCGCCATCGGCAAGATCGGGAGCTCGGACGGCCCGACCACCATCTTTATCGCCGAGGCGCTCGCGAACGACCTGCTGCCGGTCATCGCCATCGCGGCGTATTCCTACATGGCGCTGGTGCCGATCATCCAGCCCCCGATCATGCGGATGCTGACCACCGACAAGGAGCGCGTCATCGAGATGCCGCCACCCAAGCCCATCTCCAAGCGCGCGAAGATCATCTTTCCCATCGCGATGACGATCATCACGCTCCTGCTCGTCCCCGCGGCGGGCATGCTGATCCTGATGCTGATGCTGGGCAACCTCATCAAGGAGAGCGGGGTCGCCGACCGATATGTGCGCACGTTTGAGAGCCATCTGCTGAATGTGCTGACGTTCCTCATCGGCATCTCCATCGGCGCGACCGCCACCGCCGAGGCGATGCTCAACGTGAAGACGCTGACGATCGTGTGCCTGGGCCTATTGGCGTTCGCGTTCGGCACCGTCGGCGGGGTGCTGACGGCGAAATTGCTCAATCTGTTCTCGCGCGACAAGATCAACCCGCTGATCGGCAATTCGGGCGTATCCGCCATGCCGATGGCCGCGCGCGTATCGCAGCGGATGGGCCAGCAGTACAACCCGTCTAACCACCTGCTGATGCACGCGATGGGCCCGATCGTGTCGAGCACGATTATCTCGGCGATTATCGCGGGTATTTTCATCGCGCTGTTTATCTAGCGGAATCGGGAAACATGGCAAAGAAAAGGCGAGGATATCTTAAGCACCCTCGCCTTTTTACATGGCCGAAAACGCTATCCCTGCCAGTGCTTCGCGAAGACTTCCCGTGTCAACTCAACTGCCCGCGTCAACCGCTGCGGCTCGCCATATACCGAGCAGATATCCCGGAACGTGACCTCCAACGGGCAGCCGCGCGCGGCCTTAACGGTCTTCTCCATGTGCTTCTTGAACGCCTCCTCGTCGAAAGGCAGCGCGGAGCTGAAGAAGTTGGGGAAGGGCTTGCGCTGGTACACGATTTTCTTGCCGCGCATGACCTCGCCCATGTACTCCTCGTCGCACCATGGAGAGATGGACAGCTTGCGCAAGTTGGGCAGTTTTGACAGGCACAGCTCCCAGATGGAGTGCACCGGCTCACAGCAACCGTAGGAGTGAAGGCCGGTGCGGTCGATGATCTCTCTGGTGTAGCCGAAGAAAAATTCGTTGAACATCGTGGGGGACATGCTCACCGTCTCCTGGAAGTTGGTGTAGCTCCACACGTCGGAGAACTTCACCGGGCGGTTGAGTTCGCCGATGCCGGGCAGGTCGTGCGTATAGCCGTAGGTGTCCATCAGCACGCTGCTCTGGTCGTTGTTGGGGATGATTGCGCCGCCCGCCTCGATCGCGTCCATGAAAGCGTGATAGTCGTCGGTCAGCTGGCGCATCATTTTGTGGAACAGGTCGGGATAGTCCATGAACGCGAGGTACATGGTCTCCATGCTCATCATCTGAATGAGGATGTGCCCGGGGCAAAACACGAATCCGGGGAAGGTGAGGCGGACGGGGAGGATGTCGCCGATCAATTCCTCAACGAACGCCTTGTTTTTGTTCGCTTCCTTCAGCCCAACGTCAACGGTAAATTTGGAGGGCTTGAACACGCCGAAGTCGGCCTCAAAATCGTTCACCGGATGGGTGTACATATATGCCATGCTGGTGGTCGAGGTCTCATCCTTCGGGCGGAAGGATTCGGCGGAGAAGTCGAAGGGGCGAATCCAGTTGGGGATGCCCACCGTCACCGACGGGGGAATCACGCGGTCGTCCCGGTATGTCTCGTATTTGAACAACTGCCGCGACATCTGGGCCTCGAGTCCGCGCGCCAGCGGGTTCTCGCAGGTCAGCGGCGGGTAGACGTCCAGCTCCAGCCCGTGGTATTCCATCGTAACGATCGGGTACTCCACCTTGCCGTCGTTCAGGTCATACCAGCGCTTCCTGCGCTCGTCCATGATCGGCAGCGCCGCGATTTCGGCCTGCCGCTTGGCCAGTTCGCGCAGGATGTTGCGCTCTTTTGAAGATATTGTAGACATGATATTGCCTCCTCGTTTGTTGGTGGTAATCACGGGACGATGTGGGCATCGTCCCCTACGGAAGCCCAGCCCCAGCCCCCTGAAGGGGGGGCCGTGAGGCGGGGGTTTGTCTCGGCGGCCACATGGGGCAGCCCCTACATTATGAACCCGGTTTCGTGGTCATGATGACCTCGCGAACACGATCTAAGAATCTCTTGTAATCCTCGAACGTCACATTCTCCAACGGGAAATGGTCAGGGCCGGGGATGCAGCGGCCGCCCTTGATCAGCGCGCGGGCGAGCTCCAGCTGCTCTTCGATGTACGCCTCGCCCAGCGCGCCCGCGCTCTTCTCCAGGCACCCGATCGCGCTCATGCCGGGCAGTTCCGCGAGTACCTTCTTGGGATTGCAGCCCGCCATCACCTCGAAGGGGTACATGCTGTTGACCCCGCAACCGGCCATCCAATGCGCCAGTTCATCGATGTTTCCGTCCGAATCGACCAGCACGATCGGAATATTGTACTCGTCGGCAAACGCGCGAATCTTGCGGTAACGGGGAGCCATGAACTGCTCGAACGAGGCGGGCGAGATGATCGAACCGGTCTTTGACGCCATGTCCTCCCAGCACTCGATCAAATCGAACTGTACGTCGCGGCAGAGGATCTCCCACAGCGCGATGTTCATGTCGATGTACTCGCCGATGATGCGTGAGACAAGGTTCGGATCGTCGTACATGGCGAGGCAGAGCGCCTCATCCCCCATCATGTGGCGTAAAAATCCATATACCCCGCCGCAGGTGAGCTGGAGCGGAAAGTCGCGGTTTTTGTACAGCTCCACCAAGTTCGGCCAGTCGGCGGGGATGCGGCGCGGATCATAGGGGTCGAGGTATTTCTCCTTGATCCGATCCCAATCCGCCTCGGTCTTGACCGGATACTCCAGCACGTGCCCGTGGTAATCGCCCTTCTTGAAGCCGCGCCTGACGGTCCCCTCGCCGCTCCTGGAGATGAACTCGCGCTCATCCTCCGATACGATCACCGATGGTTCCACCCCGCAAAGCGAGGTGTTCACCGGCGCGACGCGCCAGCCTCGGTACCCGCCCTCAAAGCCCATCAACTCGTCGATGTAGGTGGGCAGGAGTGGATACTTCTGAACCCACGTCGGCAGCGCCGCCGCGTCCCCGCCGAACACCTTCATGAACGGAACCCGGTCCACATCCTGCCCGGTGAGCGTGCGCACAAATCGCTCTCTGGTCGTTAGTTGAGCCATGTCATATCCTCCTCGTAATGGGTTACGATGGGGATCTGCCCCACACCCCGCTAAAGGGACTGAGCCCCTTTAGAATCCCCGCTTTCGCTCACGCGAGGTCGTTCTTTGTAGGGGCGATTATCAATCGCCCGTCCCCGCTTCGCGAAATGCGAGTATTGATTTTCCGCGATAATTGAGAGGCTGCGCTATGGGTTTGCGGGCGGCTAATAGCCGCCCGTACACAGGGTTTGACTGTGATAGATGCAAAGCAACCCCGCGTGAGCGTGATGGGAGTCCAGAGGGCGAAGTCCTTTGGCGGGGTGTGGGGCAGAGCCCCACCGTCTCCCCGTCCCCTCCCTTACGCAGAACCGCCGCGCAAAAGCGCGGCGGTTTTATCAAAACCTATGGTTATACCAGCGCCTCGCTGTCGTTCTCCAGCGGCGCTTCATCCACCGAGCGGATCGCCCAGCGCGCGATGACCAGTTTGACATTGTCCGCGCCGACGAGGATGGTCACGTTGTCGTCCTTGAGGGCGGTGACGGTGCCGTGGATGCCGCCGATGGTGGTGATGCGGTCGGAAATCTTAACGGCTTCCAGCATCTTCTTGACCGCCTTGTCCTTCTTCTTCTGCGGGCGAATGAGCAAGAACCAGAAGACGGCGACCATGGCGACCATCATGAGCAGGGTTGGGATCATATCCAGGAGCGAACCGCCGCCCTCGGGCGCGCCGCCCGCCTCCAGTAAATACGTGTAGAAAATCCGCATGTGCTACTCCTCCAACTTATCATAGACTCTATATATGTTCCATTATACGTTAGCTTTCCCGCAATCTCAACCGATTCATACGGCGTTTATATAACATTTCTGTAAATTATCACCAATTGTCGCGCGGATGAGCGGCGAAGAAGCGCTCGGCGTAGTCGATGAGCGCATCGGCTTCGATGGCGGCGCGCACTTCCTCCATGAGGCGGGTGAGAAAACGCAGGTTGTGCACGCTCACCAGCATCAGCCCGAGGATCTCGTCCGCCTTGAAGAGATGCCGGATATAGGCGCGCGTGAAATTTTTGCAGACGTAACAGTCGCAATCCGGTTCGATGGGCGAGAAATCGCGCGCGCACGATGCGTTTCGCACCACCAGCCGCCCCGAGCGGGTAAATGCGGTTCCGTTGCGGGCGACACGGGTGGCGAGCACGCAGTCGAACATGTCAACGCCTCGCAGTACCCCCTCGATCAGGCAGTCGGGGCTGCCGACGCCCATCAAGTATCGCGGTTTTTCGGACGGCAGTTCGGGGCAGACGGCGTCCAGCATTTCATACATCACCGGCTTCGGCTCTCCTACTGACAGCCCGCCGATACCGAACCCCGGCGCGTCCAGCTTCGCCATCTCTCGCGCGCATTCCCGGCGTAAGTCGGCGTAGAACGCCCCCTGCACGATGGGGAAGAGCGCCTGATCCTCTCGTGTTTCCGCGGCGGCGCAGCGGTCGTACCAGCGAAGTGTGCGCCGCATCGCCTCCTCCGCGTGCTCGCGGTCGCACGGCCACGGCGCGCACTCGTCGAATTGCATGATGATGTCCGCGCCCAGCTTTTCTTGAATTGCGATGGACGTCTCGGGCGAGAGGAAGCGGCTCGATCCATCCAAATGCGACTGGAAGGACACCCCTTCCTCCTTGATCTTGCGAAGCGCCGCGAGCGAGAAGACCTGAAACCCTCCACTGTCGGTGAGGATGGGTTTATCCCAGTTCATGAAGCGGTGAAGCCCGCCGGCCTCGGCGACTAAATCCTCACCGGGGCGCAAATGCATATGATAGGTGTTCGCGAGGATGATTTGCGCGTTGATATCGTCAAGGTCGCGAGGCGAGACTGCCTTGACGGCGGCCTGCGTGCCCACCGGCATGAAGACCGGCGTCTCGATCGCGCCGTGGGGCGTGTGCAGCCGCCCGCGCCGCGCGCCCGATTGTTTGCAAGTGTGCAAAAGTTCAAACTCAAACGGCTTCATCGTGAATCTCCTCGCCGAGCACGGTATCGACTACGTTTTCCATCACCGGGACG
>Ga0123353_10014870_pt1 | contig 11258 bp, 10 predicted proteins | sample TergutLab28metaG_3_FD_92763 | JGI IMG/M metagenome (GOLD analysis project Ga0123353, IMG submission 92763) | Labiotermes labralis P3 segment gut microbial communities from Petit-Saut dam, French Guiana - Lab288 P3 | ecosystem: Host-associated > Arthropoda: Insects > Digestive system > Gut ... | reverse complement strand
TGCTGGTCGCGCTCGGCCGGCCCCTGATCGGGCCGATGTTCAGCTCCGACCCCGCCGTGCAGCACGCGCTGTCCGCGGCGCTGCTGGTCGTGGCCGTGGGGCTGCCGGTCACCGGGGTGGTCTGCGTGCTCGACGGTGTGCTGATGGGTGCGGGCGACGGGCCCTATCTGGCCTGGTCGATGCTGGTGACCCTGGCGGTCTTCACTCCGGCCGCGCTGGCCGTGCCCGCACTGGGCGCCGGTCTGGCGGCGCTGTGGGGAGCCCTGACGCTGATGATGGCCACCCGGCTCGCGGCCCTGTGGCTGCGGACCCGGTCCGGCCGCTGGGTGGTCACGGGCGCCACGCGCTGACAGCCCCCCTTTGACGGGCGGTAGGGTCCCGAGACCCCCGGCCCTCGGCCCCGAAACAGGCGAAGGGCCGGCCCCCCGTTTCCGGGGAGCCGGCCCATGTTCCACGTGGAACAAATGCCGCGTTACGCCGCGACGACCTCGACGTCGAGGACAGCCTCGACCTCGGGGTGCAGGCGCACCGAGACCTTGTGCGCGCCCAGCGTCTTGATCGGCGAACCGACCTCGACACGGCGCTTGTCCACCGCCGGGCCACCCGCGGTCTTGATCGCTGCAGCGATGTCGGCCGGGGTGATGGACCCGAAGAGGCGACCGGTGTCGCCGGCGCGGGTGCTCAGCTTGACCCTGACGGACTGCAGCTGGGCCTTGACGGCGTTGGCGTCCTCGAGCGAGTGGATCTCGCGGATGCGACGGGCACGGCGGATCTGCTCGACGTCCTTCTCGCCACCCTTGGTCCACGCGATGGCGAAGCCACGCGGGATCAGGTAGTTGCGGGCGTAGCCCGGCTTGACGTCGACGATGTCGCCGGCGGCACCGAGGCCGCTGACCTCGTTGGTGAGGATGATCTTCGACATGTCACCCTCCCTTAGCGAGCGGTCGAGGTGTACGGCAGCAGTGCCATCTCACGGCTGTTCTTCACGGCCGTGGCGACGTCACGCTGGTGCTGGGTGCAGTTGCCGGTCACGCGGCGGGCACGGATCTTGCCGCGGTCGGAAATGAACTTCCGCAGCATGTTGGTGTCCTTGTAGTCCACGTACACGGTCTTGTCCTTGCAGAACGCGCAGACCTTCTTCTTAGGCTTGCGCGGGGGCGGCTTCGCCATCGTGTTTCTCCTATGCGATCAAGAAGTGTGAGGATCCGCCCTTAGAAGGGCGGCTCGTCCGAGTAGCCGCCTCCGGAGGAACCGGAGCCGCCGCCCCAGTTGCCTCCACCACCCTGGCCGCCGCCGGCCGGCGCGCTGGTCGCCCACGGGTCGTCGGCGGGAGCGCCGCCGCCCTGGCCGCCGCTGGGACCGCCGCCCCAGTTGCCGCCCTGGCCGCCGCCTCCGTAACCGCCGCCCTGCTGGCCGCCACGACCGCCGCCACCACTGGTTTTGGTGACCTTGGCCGTCGCGCTGCGCAGGCTGGCGCCCACCTCGTCGACGTCCAGTTCGTAGACCGTCCGCTTGACGCCGTCACGGTCCTCGTAGGACCGCTGCTTCAGCCGGCCCTGCACGATGACGCGCATGCCCCGCTGGAGCGACTCGGCGACGTTCTCCGCCGCCTGCCGCCAGACCGAGCACGTGAGGAAGAGGCTCTCGCCGTCCTTCCACTCGTTCGTCTGGCGGTCGAAGGTGCGCGGAGTCGACGCGACACGGAACTTCGCGACCGCCGCACCGGACGGCGTGAAGCGCAGTTCGGGGTCGTCGACGAGATTGCCGACGACGGTGATGACGGTCTCGCCTGCCATGGGATGACCTCTCGACTGGCTGTGGGCAGTGCTGGTGACTGCTACTCGAAGTCCGGACTAGTGCAGTTCCGGACGGAGGACCTTGGTCCGCAGCACCGACTCGTTCAGGTTGAGCTGACGGTCGAGCTCCTTGATGACCTCAGGCGTGGCCTTGAGGTCGACGACCGAGTAGATGCCCTCGGGCTTCTTGTTGATCTCGTAGGCGAGACGACGACGGCCCCAGGTGTCGACCTTCTCCACGCTGCCGCCGCCGTTGCGGACGACGGACAGGAAGGACTCGATCAGCGGGGAGACAGCGCGCTCCTCGAGATCGGGGTCGAGAATGAGCATGAGCTCGTAGTGACGCATAGTGGAACCCACCTCCTTTGGACTCAGCGGCCACGGCGTTTCCGTGGCAGGAGGGTTTGTGCTTGCGTCGCAACGGTAACGCGAGGCACTGACAACGCGGACGGCTCATCGGGACACCGCCGGCGGGCCAGTGCTGCCCGAGCCCCACCGGTCCGGCTGGCCCCGGGCATCCACGCAGACACCGTCGCAGACCGTACAGACTACCCGGGCTGGTCCCCCGGGTTGAAATCCGGCCCCTAATGCCCGCAATCTGTACACATCGGGTGTGTAGTGCGCTACACCGCGCCACGACTCCGTCACGGAGGTGCCCCATGGCACAGCATGCGGAACGGACCCCTCAGCGAACCCGCCACCTCACCTTCAACACCGACGGCCGGCCCCATCCGCTGGAGAACACGCTGGTCGCCGTCACCTTGGTGCTCGGCATCATCTCGGTGGTCACGGCAGGGTTCCACTTCCTGCACGCGGTCAGCTCCTGGACCGGCCTCGCCGGCATCCTCACCGGTGGCTACGGCCAGTTCATCTCAGCGACCACGGCGGAACGGTTCGTCCTGGTCATCGCCCTGGGGATGGCCGCACTCGGCTTCTACCTCGGCATCGCGCACGGCGGCCTCTACTAGCCGCCCTGCCGGCGCCGGCACGCAGTACCCGGCAGTACCACTGGTAAGAGAAGGACCCTCGGTCCATGGCTGCGGCGCTCCCTGTGCGCAAGTAGGCTTCGGGCCAGTAAGCCCGCAGTCGTGAGCATGGGGAGCGCCCCGCATGAGCCTGACCCTGAGGACCATCAGCCGCGAGCAGCACCTGGCGTACATCCAGAGCCTGCCGTCGGCGAGCCACTGCCAGGTCCCGGCATGGGCTGATGTGAAGAACGAGTGGCGGTCGGAGAACCTCGGCTGGTTCGACGACAGGACCGGCCAGCTGGTGGGCGTCGGCCTGGTCCTCTACCGGCAGATCCCCAAGGTGAAGCGGTACCTGGCGTACCTGCCCGAGGGCCCGGTGATCAACTGGTACGCGCCGAACCTGGAGGAATGGCTGCAGCCGATGCTCAGCCACCTGAAGTCCAAGGGCGCGTTCACCGTCAAGATGGGTCCCCCGGTCATCATCCGCAGGTGGGACGCGACCGCGGTCAAGGCCGGCATCGCCGACCCCGACGTCAAGCGCCTGCGGGACGTGGAGGCCACCTTCATCGAGCCGCGCGCCTTCGAGGTCGCCGACCGGCTGCGCCGCATGGGCTGGCAGCAGGGCGAGGACGGCGGCGCGGGCTTCGGCGACGTCCAGCCCCGGTACGTCTACCAGGTCCCGCTGGAGAACCGTTCGCTGGAGGACATCCAGAAGAACTTCAACCAGCTGTGGCGCCGCAACATCAAGAAGGCCGAGAAGGCCGGCGTCCAGGTGGTCCAGGGCGGCTACGACGACCTGCCGGTCTGGCAGCAGCTGTACGAGATCACCGCCGAGCGCGACCACTTCCGGCCGCGCCCGCTGTCGTACTTCCAGCGCATGTGGTCCACGCTCAACGGCGAGGACCCGCAGCGCATGCGGCTCTACCTGGCCGTCCACGAGGGCGAGGCGGTCGCGGCGGCCACCATGCTCACGGTCGGCCGCCATGTCTGGTACTCCTATGGCGCCTCCGCGAACCACAAGCGCGAGGTGCGTCCGTCGAACGCGATGCAGTGGCGGATGCTGAGCGACGCGTACCAGATGGGCGCGAGTGTCTACGATCTGCGCGGCATCAGTGACTCCCTGGACGAGACCGACCATCTGTTCGGACTTATTCAGTTCAAGGTGGGCACCGGCGGCCAGGCTGCCGAATACTTGGGCGAGTGGGATTTCCCGCTCAACAAGCTGCTGCACAAGGCACTCGACATCTACATGTCGCGTCGCTGACCGGCCGACTCGCACAAGGAAGGTCCAGACCAGGCCATGGCGCTCACTCTGTACGTCGACTCCACGCGCTGGCGTGCCCACCATCGCTCCGTGGCCGATCAGTTCCCCGGCATCGTGCCTGTGTGCAAGGGGAACGGCTACGGCTTCGGCCATGAGCGTCTCGCCGACGAGGCGACCCGGCTGCACGCCGACATGCTGGCCGTGGGCACGACCTACGAGGCGGCGCGCATCAAGGACTACTTCAGCGGCGACCTGCTGGTGCTCACGCCGTACCGGCTCGGCGAGGAGCCGGTGCCGCTGCCGGACCGCGCGATCCGCTCGGTGTCCTCGGTGGAGGGCGTGCGCGGCCTGGTCGGCGCGCGGGTCGTCATCGAGGTGATGAGCTCGATGCGGCGGCACGGCGTCGCCGAGGACGACCTGGTCAAGCTGCACACCGCGATCGACGACGTCCGGCTGGAGGGCTTCGCCATCCACCTGCCGCTGGACCGCACCGACGGCAGCGACGCGGTGGAGGAGGTCTTCACCTGGATGGAACGGCTGCGGGCGGCCCGGCTGCCGCTGCACACCATGTTCGTCAGCCATCTGAGGGCGACCGAACTGGCCGCGCTGCAGCAGCAGTTCCCGCAGACCCGGTTCCGCGCCAGGATCGGCACCCTGATGTGGCTGGGCGACCACGACGCCACCGAGTACCGCGGCGCGGTGCTCGACGTCACCCGCATCGCCAAGGGCGAGCGCTACGGCTACCGGCAGGAGAAGGCGGCCGCCGACGGGCACCTGGTGGTCGTCGCGGGCGGCACCTCGCACGGGGTGGGCCTGGAGGCGCCGAAGGCGCTGCACGGCCTGATGCCGCGGGCCAAGGGCGTGGCCCGGGCCGGCCTGGCGACCGTCAACCGCAACCTGTCCCCGTTCGTGTGGGCGGGCAAGCAGCGGTGGTTCGCCGAGCCGCCGCACATGCAGGTGTCGATCCTGTTCCTGCCCGGCGACGTGGCCCCGCCCGCCGTCGGCGACGAGCTGGTGGCGCACCTGCGGCACACCACGACGCAGGTCGACCGGGTCGTGGACCGGCAGCCCGCCTGACCGCGCCTGCGGTCAGCGCAGGACCTCATGGGTAAGGCCCGCCATCCTCTGATGGCGGGCCTTACCCATGTGCTGCTCGAAGGGCGCGCCGGTCAGGCGGCGTGCGCGGCGTGCTTGGGCTCGTGCGGCGCCGGGCCGAGGACGAACACGTCCTGAGCGCCGTCCAGCACGCCGCCCGCCGGGTCGTCCGCACCGTCCTGCCGCAGCACGTCGTGCTGGGGCAGCAGGATGTCCCGCACGACCATGGCGCACAGGTACAGCACGCCCAGCAGGTGCACGGCGATGGCCAGGTGGTAGGCGTCGGCGGTGAGGCCGTGGTGCTTGGTGCCGGTGACGTACGCCAGCCGCATCCAGATGCCGAGGAAGTACAGCACCTCCGCGCCCTGCCAGATCAGCAGGTCGCGCCAGCGCGGCCGGGCCAGCACCGCCAGCGGCAGCAGCCACAGCACGTACTGCGGCGAGTAGACCTTGTTGCTCAGCACCAGCGCGGCCACCACCAGGAAGGCCAGCTGACCGATCCGCGGGCGGCGCGGCGCGTACAGGGCCAGCGCCGCCACCCCCGCGCACATCAGCAGCATGACCGCCGTGGCGTAGGCGTTGACGCCGTCGAGCGGGTTGCCGGCGCGCTCGGCGATGATCAGCCACAGCGACCCGTAGTCCGTGGGCCGGGTCCGGCTGAAGGTGTAGAACTCCGCCCAGCCGTGCGGCGCGAGCAGCATCACCGGCACGTTGACCACCAGCCAGGCGGCGATCGCGGCGCCCAGCGCGGCGCCGAACGAGCGCAGCCGGCCGGCCCGCAGGCACAGCACGAACAGGGCGAGGAGCAGCAGGACGGGGTAGAGCTTGGCGGCGGTGGCCAGGCCGATCAGCACACCGGCGGCCGCGGGCCGGCTGCGGGCCCAGCACATCATCCCGGCGGCGGCCAGGGCGACCGCGAAGAGGTCCCAGTTGATGGTCGCGGTCAGCGCCAGCGCGGGAGACAGGGCGACGAACAGGCCGTCCCAGGGCCGCCGGCGGTTGGTCCGCGCCAGGCACACCACCAGCACGACCGCGCACACCATCAGCATCGCGGAGTTGGCGATCCAGTACGCCTGGGCGCTGTGCTGGGGCGAGCCGTGCGGGGTCACCCAGGAGGCGACCTCCATGAACAGGCCGGTCAGCACCGGGTACTCGAGGTAGTGCAGGGTGCCGGACCCGCTGACCGTGTCGGGGATGCGGTCGAAGTACGGCACCAGGTCCGAGGCGAAGCCGCGCTGCGCGTACAGGTGCGGGATGTCGGAGTAGCAGGCGTGGATGTACTGCGGGTCGCCGGCCTTGAACCAGGCCGAGGAGTAGCAGGACGCCTTCTGGGCCATCCCGAGCGCGAACATGCCGATGACGACCAGCACCATCACCCGCAGCGGGTTCCACCAGCGGTGCCCGCCGAGGGCGGCCCGCCGGCCGGCCGGTCCGCCGATGATCTCGCTGCCCGACGCGGCCACCGGGTCCTCGTCGGTGGGGCGCACCGGGACCTCTCGCCGGTCGTCGTCTTCGCGGTAGCGCACGCTCGTCATGGCGCCATCCTGCCGTACCCGGCTGTGTACGCGAGAGCCCCTGCGACGACGATTCGTCGCAGGGGCTCCACCGTGCCGCGGGGGCTGGGCCGGGAGGTGGCGGTCAGCCGCCCGTCGGGCCCTTGGTGTGCTTCGTCGGCTGGCCGTTGTTGCCCGGTGTCTGGCCGGTGTCCGTCGGTGTCGGCGATCCGGTGGTGTTGTTGCAGTTGGGATCCCACGGGAAGCACGGCGTCGTCGGCGTGTCGCTCGGCGTGGGGCTGGTCGGCGGCGTCCAGGACGGGCTGGTCGGCGGCGTCGTGGGCGGCGTCGTCTCCGGCGTCGTGGTGGGAGCCGTCGGCGTGGTGGCGGTCGGGGACGGCGTCGGGCTCTTGACGTTGCCGTAGACCACTTCACCGACGTCGCCGGACGGCTTCTCGAAGTCGGTCTGCGGCTGGCCCTTCAGCGCCACGCTCATGTAGTCCTTCCAGATCTGCGCCGGGAAGGAGTTACCGTGGATCTTCGCCGCGCCACCCGTTCCGTACATCTTCAGGAAGGGGTTGTTGAGCGCCTTGCCGGTCTTCTTGTCGATGTGCGTCTGGTCGTCGCGCCGGTACATCACGATCGACGTGGACAGCTGCGGGGTGTAGCCGTCGAACCAGGCCGACTTGTTGTCGTCGGTGGTACCGGTCTTGCCGGCCGCGGGCCGCCCGTCGGGCAGCTGGGCCGTGGTACCGGTGCCCTTCTTGATCACGTCGGTGAGCATCCCGGTGATGGTGTCCGCGACGTTGGCGTCGAAGGCCACCTTGGTCTTCACCTTGTGCTGGTAGACCGTCTCGCCCTGGTGCAGCACCTTCGACACCGAGTACGGGTCGTTCTGCTCCCCGTGGTTGTCGAAGGTCGCGTACGCCCCGGCCATCCGGATCGCGCTGGGCGACGAGGTGCCGATGGAGTACGTGGCGCTGTTCTTGTAGTCCTTCAACGCGTTCGACGCGCTGGGGACGAGGCCGGCCTTGAGCGCGGCCTGGTACACCCTGTCCGTGCCCACGTCCACGCCGAGCTGGACGAACGGGGCGTTGAGCGACTTGTCGAGGGCCTCGCGCAGGGTGACCCGCGGGAGGTTGTCGCCGTCGTCGTTGGGCTGGAACCACGGCTGGCCGTCGTTGTTGAGCCACGGCTTGCCGTTGTAGTCCATGATCTGCTGCTTGTTCTTACCGCTGAACACGCTGTCCGGCGACACCTTCTGACGGCTGTCGTCGCTCTGGTCCGCCCCGAGCTTGGGGTCGCGGACGCCGTCGGTCATCGCCGCGGCGAGCACGAACGGCTTGAAGGTCGATCCGACCTGCGCACCGGTCTCGTCCGCGTTGTTGGTGAAGTGCTTGGTGTAGTCCGTGCCGCCGTAGATGGCCTCGATGGCCCCGTCCTTGGGGTTGACGGACGCACCGCCGAACTGCACGAACTTGTCGACGTCCTCACCGTTGTCCATGTGGGTGCCGCCGGGCTTGATGTACTGCTTCTGCACCTTCTTCACCGCGGCTTCCAGCGCGTCCACCTTGGGCTTCTGGAAGGTGGTGTAGATCTGGTAGCCGCCCTGGGTGAGCTGGTCCTCGGTGAGGAACTTGTTGTTCAGCACGTAGTGCTTGGCCAGCTCGACCAGGTAGCCGATCTGGCCGGCCATCTGCGCGTTCTTCTTCGGCGCCTGCGGCATCGGGTACGTGGTGATCTTCGCCCGGTCGGCCGCCGTCATCTTCCCGTCCTTGACCTCCTGGTCGAGGATCCAGGCCCAGCGCTCCTTGGAGTTCTTCAGGTTGTTCGCCGGGGTCGCCGTCGGGTCCACGTCCGTGTTGCCGGCCGGGTCGAAGTACGTGGGGCCCTTGAGCAGCGCGGCGAGGACGGCGCACTGGCTGGGCTTGAGCTCGATGGCGTTGACGCCGTAGTACGTGCGGGCCGCGGCCTGGATGCCGTAGGCGCCGCGGCCGAAGTAGGAGGTGTTCAGGTAGCCGGCCATGATGTCGGACTTCTTCATGGTCGCGCCGACCTTTATGGAGATGAACAGCTCCTTGAACTTGCGGCTGAACGTCTGCTGCTGGTCGAGCCGGGTGTTCTTCACGTACTGCTGGGTGATCGTCGAGCCACCCTGGGTCTCACCGCCGCGGGCCATGTTGTAGATGGCGCGGGTGATGCCCATCGGGTCGACGCCCTTGTCCGACCAGAACGTCTTGTTCTCCGCCGAGACCACCGCGTCCTGCATGGCCTTGGGGATCTCGTCGATCGTGATGATCTGGCGGTTGACGCTGTTCTCACCGCCGGTGGCGATCATCGGCGTGCCGTCGGCCCAGTAGTAGACGTTGTTCTGCGCCTTGGCCGCCAGGTTGACGTCGGGGACGCTCACCATGGCGTAGGCGACACCGATCACGCCGACGAGCGCACCGAAGAAGCCGATGCAGACGGCGGTCACCTGCCGCCAGGAGGGCATCCAGCGGCGCCAGCCGTCCTTGTCGAAGCGCGGGTAGTCGATGAACCGTTTCTTGCCCGGCCGCCGGGCCGGGCCTCGCCCGGCCCTGCCGGACGGCCCCCGCGACCCGGGGCCCGAGGGGTTCGCGGCCCGTCGCCTGCCGCCGCCCCGGTCCTGGGCGGCCCGGCGCGCCGCGGCACGCCCCTGGTAGGGCTCCTCCTCGGAGCGGGGGCCGCTGGGGGATCCGACAGGTGTGCCGCCACGGGAACCGGGTGGGGGGCCACCTGCGGCACGCCGGCCGCCGGAGGGAGGGGGCGCCGGCTGCTGTCCCCCGCGCCGGGCGGCAGCGCGGCCGCCGCCGGGGGGCGGCGACTGCGGCGGCTTGCGACGGTGCTCGCTCATGAACAGCTACTCCTCGACAGGCGGGATCGCCTGAAGGCTTCGGTGACAGTCGATCGGGTCCCCCTGCGTGCGACCGTGTCAAGTCGCACCGCACCAAGGATCAGGACGCCTCCCGGCGTCCGGAGGTTCCCGGCGCTCTGCATGGCGAACAGAGTACGCAGGCGCAAAAGATCCATGATCCGCAGATCCGGCATATATCGGGCGCGCGATAGGTCACAGGTTTGAGGATGTGACACCGGTCACCAAGCCGCGCCTTGCACGATGTCTCGGTCCGTTCTATCGTCACGATGTATCGACTCGATACATCGGGTCGAGACGGTCTGGGAAGAACATGCTGAACACGCTAGCCAGGCCGGGACGAGCGCCAGCAGGCGGCTCGATACGTGAACGAGGAGACGATGGGATCGCCGCATTGAGCAAGCGCTCCGGAATCCTCGAGTTCGCGGTTCTCGGTCTGCTGCGCGAGTCCCCGATGCACGGCTACGAGCTGCGCAAGCGGCTCAACACCTCGCTCGGAGTGTTCCGCGCCTTCAGTTACGGGACGCTGTACCCCTGCCTGAAGACGCTGGTCACCCAGGGGTGGCTGGTCGAGGAGACGGCCGCGGACATCGATCCGCACGCCGCCCCCCTGGCCGGCCGCCGGGCGAAGATCGTCTACCGGCTGACGGCCGCGGGCAAGGAGCACTTCGAGGAGCTCCTGGCCCACTCCGGCCCCGACGCCTGGGAGGACGAGCACTTCGCTGCTCGTTTCGCCTTCTTCGGCCAGACGTCGAAGGACGTCAGGATGCGGGTCCTCGAAGGGCGGCGCACCCGCCTGGAGGAACGCCTGGAGAAGATGCGCGCCTCGCTGGCGCGCACCCGCGAGCGGCTCGACGACTACACGCTCGAGCTGCAGCGGCACGGCATGGAATCGGTGGAGCGCGAGGTCCGCTGGCTCAACGAGCTGATCGAGACCGAACGGTCCGGACGCACCGAGCGGCCGGCCACCGGGCGGGACGACAACGACAACAACCAAGAGAACGGCGGCCGACCCGGGGACCGGGGAACCGCGTGACGATTTCACAAGGAGCAACCGGTATGGGTTCGGTTCGCGTAGCCATCGTTGGCGTCGGCAACTGTGCCACGTCGCTGGTGCAGGGTGTCGAGTACTACAAGGACGCCGACCCGGACAGCAGGGTGCCTGGTCTCATGCACGTGCAGTTCGGCGACTACCACGTGCGTGACGTCGAGTTCGTGGCCGCCTTCGATGTCGACGCGAAGAAGGTCGGCCTCGACCTGGCGGACGCCATCGGCGCCAGCGAGAACAACACCATCAAGATCGCCGACGTGCCGCAGACCGGCGTGACCGTCCAGCGCGGCCACACCCTCGACGGCCTCGGCAAGTACTACCGGGAGACGATCGAGGAGTCCGCCGAGGCCCCGGTCGACGTGGTCCAGATCCTCAAGGACCGCAAGGTCGACGTCCTGGTCTGCTACCTGCCGGTCGGCTCCGAGGCCGCGGCGAAGTTCTACGCCCAGTGCGCCATCGACGCCAAGGTCGCGTTCGTCAACGCCCTCCCGGTCTTCATCGCCGGCACCAAGGAGTGGGCGGACAAGTTCACCGAGGCCGGCGTGCCGATCGTCGGTGACGACATCAAGTCGCAGGTCGGCGCCACCATCACGCACCGCGTGCTGGCGAAGCTCTTCGAGGACCGCGGTGTCATCCTCGAGCGCACCATGCAGCTGAACGTCGGCGGCAACATGGACTTCAAGAACATGCTCGAGCGC
>Ga0123353_10014866_pt1 | contig 11258 bp, 8 predicted proteins | sample TergutLab28metaG_3_FD_92763 | JGI IMG/M metagenome (GOLD analysis project Ga0123353, IMG submission 92763) | Labiotermes labralis P3 segment gut microbial communities from Petit-Saut dam, French Guiana - Lab288 P3 | ecosystem: Host-associated > Arthropoda: Insects > Digestive system > Gut ... | reverse complement strand
TGTCCTGCGGTATCCATTCCAAAAACAACTTTGGTCGGACTGAAATAAGTAAAACTATTCAAATGGGGCTCCTCTCCTTCACAATCATGATTCAATATACTTTACACATAGGGTGGTTAAAAAACTTATAGAGAACCCACAATATTTTACACCCGGATTTTTTTACGCTTGATTTTTATCGTAAAACATGCCAAACTATATAGGTGAGCATCAACAAGAAATGTTTAGGAGGAGCAGTAATGGCGAATTTGTTGTATCAGGGTCACGGAAGTTTTCGGCTTGTTTCAGACGACGGGATCGTGATCTATATCGACCCATACGCAGGCTCGGGGTATGACGTCCCTGCAGATATTATCCTCGTGACCCATCAACATGAAGATCACAACAAAACAGGGCTTATCACCCAAAAGCCCGGTTGTACCGTTATAACGGAAGTTGAAGCCCTGACAGGAGGCAAACACAACACGTTTATGATAAACGGCGTCGATATCGAGGCTGTGCAAGCGGGTTATAATCAGGGCCATTCAACGGAAAACAGCGTCGGCTTCATTATCGCCATAGACGGCTTGAAGCTGTATTTCAGCGGCGATACTTCGAAAACGCCACAGATGGCTGAGTTTGCGGCAAGAAATCTCGACTATGCGTTTCTATGCGGCGACGGTTTCTACAACATGGGCCTGGAGGAAGCTGCCGAATGCGCAAAGCTAATCGGCGCAAAGCATAATGTTCCCGTCCACCTCAAGCCCGGGGCGCTGTTCGACAGGTCGCTTGCGGAACAATTCAACGCCCCCAACAGATTGATAATCGAAGCCGGAGAATCAGTAAAACTTTGATGATTCAGTAGTGTTCCTGCCCCTCTTCCTGCGGTTTAAGCGTAGAAGCCAAAGGTGGCAAGAATGACTCCGGACCGGGTGGTTTAATGGTTTATTGAAACTTTCACTGTAAAAACAAATCTTGAGCCGCTCCCAAGCTCCGACTCTACCTCGATCCCACCGCCCATCATTTCCACGATATGTTTGGCTATGCAAAGCCCTGAACCGACGCCTCCGAACTCCCTATCCGAACTTTCATCTACCTGCTTGAATGGCTCAAAGAGTTCCATCTGCTGTTCCAAGCTTATCCCTATGCCGTTATCGGCGACTTCAAATCGCAGCACGGCGGTACCGATTCCAAAATCCGCCGCAGAGACTTTTAGCTGTATCAAACCCTGCTCGCCGGTAAACTTGACCGCATTTGACAACAGGACAGCGAGAGCCTGAGAGAGCCGTTTTTCGTCACAGGAAACAAACATCGGCACATTATCATCCACGTCGACCGCAAGGGATTGCCTTTTGTTCTTCATGCTATCCCTAATAAGATCCAGGGCTTCCCGCACCATAGTCCTTATATTGAAGCTATCGTTTACGAGAACTATTTTATCCTTCTCGATATCGGCAATATCCAGCACACTGTCAATAAGGCTTAAAAGCTCCCGTGATGAGGTATCTATCACATTGACGTGATCCTTGATCAACTCCAGGTCGTCTTCCATCAATATCATAGACGTCATACCCATTATCGCCGTCATTGGCGTCCGCATCTCATGGCTCATGCGGGACAAGAACTCCAGTTTCGTCAGGGTACTGCGTTCCGCGATTTCCTTCTCAATGATTGTCCGCATTTGATTGATGATTTTCAGCTGGTTTTTTACCCGAAGCCAAACGATTTCGTCGTTGAAGGGCTTTCCGATGTAGTCTTCCGCACCAAGAGCGAGCCCTCTCGTCTCATCCTCGCTGCCGGAAAGGCCGGTTATAAATATTACGGGAATATTCTTTGTCCTTTCCGACGCTCTCAGCACCTCAAAAACCTCGTACCCATCCATTCTGGGCATGATGATGTCGAGCAGGATAAGGTCGGGCAAAAATTCATTGGCCAGCTCGATTGCGCCCTCCCCGTCCTTTGCCGTGTAAATCTCATAGTCAGCGCTTAGGATCCTGTCCAGATACAAAATATTGGACTTTTCATCATCTACGATCAAAATGCTGTTTTTTACAGTACTACTCATTTTTTGTTCCTCCATCTTTTTGATCCAGAGTATCTCTAATACCTGTAAGAACATCCATTGCTTCTTTAAAATCAAAATTCTCGATTTTCGTGATAAGCTCCACATGCCCCGGGATCCGGCGCAGCTGCTCCACATACCCTATGCATTTGGGGCTGCCGCGTTTTAACAACGGGTCCAGTTTGTGATATAGTTCATGGATTTCATCCGTACTGAGCGGAGCGGAGTCCGGTTCGATTTGCGCGCCGTCTTCTATTTGCGGCAGATAAGGTTTTAGTTCCTCCAAGACTGTAGATAATTTTGCTTTAAGAAGGTTCATCTGTGCTTCGGTCGCACGGTTTTCTCCGTTCTTGAGCGAGTTTTCCAAATCAGCGGCAGCGGATTGAAGCGCGGTTTTTGATATGAGCCCCGCGCTGTTTTTCAAGGTGTGCGCCAACCGGTGCGCTATTTTAATATCTCCGTCGCTGATCGACTTGGCAATGTCATCCCATGTGTTTTGGTGCCCCTTAACAAAATCCGTTTTCAGCTGGCTTTGGAACTCTGCGTCGATTTTTCTACGTTCCTGTTCCTTTGCTTGCGAGAAACTGACCGGCTTGATATACTTTAACAATAAGCTCCACAATTCCTGCGATGTGAACGGTTTTCCGATATAATCCATCATACCGATTTTTCTGTAGTGCTCCATATCTTCTTTCATGATATTTGCCGTCATAGCGATAATTGGTATTGATGCGCCTAACTCCAGAATTTTAGCGGCTGCTTCTATTCCGTCCATTACAGGCATATATATATCCATCATTATCAAGTCAAAAGGCTTCATGCCTTTTTCAATTCTTCTGCGTACGCTTTCGACGCCTTCCAGCCCATTCTCCGCCATTTCAATTCTGAATCCCACTCTGGACAGATGTTCGGCAATGACGCGCTGATTCATATAGTTATCTTCACACACCAAAATCTCGCCCTCGAACATCGGCTTTACCGCGTCAATCAGGATTTTCGGGGGCTTGCGTTCGCCATCGTCCGTATCTGTCACATTGAAAGTTATTTCAAAACTGACTTTTGTACCGACGCCGGGTTCGCTCTCAATACTGAGCGTTCCGCCCATCAGGTCAACAAGGTTTTTTGTTATGGAAATGCCCAGTCCGGTCCCTCCGTATTTACGCGTAGTGCTTTCGTCCGCCTGGGCAAAAGGTTCAAGTATCTTGTCGATTTGTTCGGCGGTCATCCCGATGCCCGTGTCTTTGATTTCAAACCGCAGTGTACGGCTGTCGCTTGCCTGGCCCGCATCGTCCGTATTGCCTACGATAACTGCCGCGAGTTTGACCGATCCTGTTTCCGTGAACTTGACCGAGTTTGAAAGAAGGTTGATAATGATCTGCCCCAGGCGTGTCGGGTCGCCGATCAGCATCTTACCGATAAACGGCTCGGCATAGAAGAACAGATCGATATTTTTTTCGATGGCTTTTGGCATTATCATCGAGTTACACGCAACGAACAACTCATGCAGATTAAAAGGTATCTGCTCAATTATCATATTACCGGACTCAATTTTCGATATGTCAAGCAGATCGTTGATGAGTTGAAGGAGCCATCTTGAGTTATCGATTATCAAGTTCAGGTATTCCCTGGTCTCAGGCGCAATATCGTTGTCCAGGGCAAGCTCTGAAAACCCAATTATGCTGTTCATGGGCGTTCGTATCTCATGGCTCACATTGGTCAAAAAAGACGACTTGGCTCGGTTAGCGATTTGAGCGGCTTCCTCCATTGCCTTGCGCTCGGTGATTTCACGGGCGATCCCCATGATCCCCGTTATTTTATCGCCGCGGAACAGCGGGACCTTGTTCGTTTCGAAAAGCCGGATTTCCCCGTCCGGAGAGGGAACATTTTCCTCGTATCTCAACATTTTTTTCCCGTCAATGACAATGCGGTCCGTCGCTCTGTATTCCTCGGCTATTATTTTCGGAATTCTCAGTCCTCTTTCGTCGTCTTGTCCGATAAGGTCATTTTCTTCAATAGCAAAATAATTCAGCAGGCTCTTATTACAGCGGGTGTAGTTCAAATCCAAATCCTTGCAAAAAATGAGGTCCGGTATGGAATCTAACATCGTTTGTAGCAACGCCTTTTCTGTTTCCAGATCAAACAAGAGTTTTCTTATCTCGCTGATATCATAATTTGTGCTTATTTCTTCGGCGTTATTCGAGTCCGGATCTTGCACATCAATACCTCCCTGCCCGGTAAACCTGGCGTTCTAAATCTCCATTTTTCTACATGTTTTCAACATTTATTCAGCACTTCTACATTTTATCACCAGCGTTGCAGCTTTGCAACTCGATGCGTCTATGCCCGCGCCGGCGCCGCCTCGAACCTGTCTGCCGTAAGCGTATTCACCAAAATTAATCTCTGGAAACTATATTGATATTGAATGCCAAATTCTCCATATCGTCCCGGTAATCCTCGCCGCACTCTATAAGCATATCGTCATCTTCGTTTGCGACGATCCAATTGACGACCACTTTTCTGCCGGGCGCGTTTTCATCCATAAGCCTGAGTATATTATAAATCTGCTTAGTAGTTGAACTATTGAAATACTCCAGTGCACAATCAAAAGTAAACTCAACAAAATCGGAAGTCAGGTATTGTTTCAGCCATTCGTTGATATCCTTGAAAAAACCGACTATATCCTCAAGATAGCTCTCACCCTCAAAACGCATATATCCTTTTTCTTCATCAATGATCACATATGGCGTCGTCCTGGTTCTCTCTCTTTCTAATTTGAAAGACATGATTATAGTCCCTCCTGCGTAATTTCTACATACATCGTGAAGTTAGATAAGCCTTCTGAGATCGGTTCAAACGAATACCCGATCGGCGCCGTCGCACGCCTTGCGATCTCTATCAATCCCAGTCCCGCTCCCGGGCTCTCAGAGGTACTGTCGTCCTCCCGCACCTTTTCCTTATAAAACTGGCGCAGCTCCGTTTTATCCAGCTTGTTCAAATGATCAATCTTTTCCTTTAGTATTTTAGTATTATCATCCCTGATCATATTCTTGGTTTGTACAAAAAACGTATCCCTTTTATCTGTTTTGTTCCCCATTATCACCGTGCCTATCGACACATCGACCAGTTCATTATCAGGCGGCTGGGCGTACTGTTCTTTTTCCGTCGAATGCATCAAAATGTTCGTAACCTGTTCTACGAAAACAGAGAAAATCGCTTTCGACGCGTTTCCCGGTAATTGGTCGTGCAATAAATGAGTCCTCACCATCTCGGCAAGCCCCTTTACCCCGTCTTCCCACATCGGGCCGTTATATATCACCTTTATGTTCAGTTTTTCCACTACTTCGTTATATTTGCTCATATCAAGCATCGTCAGAATTCCTCCTCCAGCTTATTATTCCGATATCAATCGGCGGGCGGAAAGCCGCTCTTACGGCTTAAAAGTAACCAACTCGAAGTCGTCCCTTCTTGGCTCGTCGCCCCGGTATTCCTCAAAAGCGGCCCATATCTTGTTTGATATGACGTCTTGTTTTTCATTATGGTTTTCAAGGATAATGCTTTGGATCGTCTTGAGCCCGAACTGCCTTGTATACTCGCCGCCTATTTGATCGTACAGTCCGTCTGACGCGATATACAACTTGATGCCGGAGCTCCGGGGGATTTTCACGACCTCAACTTCATCTTTGCTGTTGAGCCTGCCCTCTCCGACGAAAAGCTGCTGCCCCTTATATCTGGTGACCTTATACCCGTCGCAAACAAGTACGTTGATATTGCCCGCCGACATGGAAATACTGCCTGCTTTCGCAATATACATTACGACAAGATCGCAACCGTCGTTTATTTCCATACTGGTGACGTCGTCGCTTTTTGCGTTCAGTACGGCTGCGAGCTTTTTGTCAAGCAAATACAGGATCTCCGCCGTGTCGGTATAGCGCTCTTCCGTGATCAGGCTTTCAAGCGTACTCGCGACAAGCATCGTCAGCAGCGCCCCCGGCGTCCCGTGTCCGGTGCAGTCGCATACGCACAGGACGGACCCTTTATCGAAATTCTTGAGCCAGTAGAAATCTCCGCCCACGACGTCGCGCGGGTGCCATATGACCGAGTAGTCTGAAAAAGCTTCCATGAACACGCTGTCCTGCGGAAGAAGGTTTCGTTGGATCTTGCTGGCATACCTCGCGCTGGACAGCATCGCCTCAGCCACGGCTTCAGCCTGGCCCTTCGCGAGTTCCGCTTTGTACGCGTCATTTTCCGCCTGCTCTTTTTCCGTCAGATACTTATCAAGGTCGATTGCCGTTGAGTTCACAGATTTCTTTATCCTGTCAAAATCGCCCAAATACTCGCTTGTTATGCGGGCGTTGAAGTTGCCGTTTGCGATTTCCTGCAGCGTAACGGAAACATCGTCGATAGGGAGCGCGATCGTGTCCATCAGGTCGTTGAACTTCGAAATAACGTCATGCCACTCGCCCGGATACTTATCTGATTCGGCGCGGTAACTAAGATTGCCGTTGATCGCGTTCTCAACTACATTCTTGATATCACTTTGCATGCCGATAACGATCTCCTGCATCCGATAGAAGTTTTTGGATAACAACCCAACTTCGTCACTTGATTGCCTTATCGGCATATCGATATCCATTTCACCATCCGTGATCTTATTCGACGCTATTTGCAGAGCGGCCAAAGGTTTTGCGACAGACTTTCTGAGATAGAAAACGGGGATCCATATGATCACGATAAAAATCACAAGCGAAATCACAAACATTATTACAGCAAAATTATTACTTCTTGCAAGGACGTGGTCGATCGGCATAAGTACGCCGATAAGCCCGATGATGCGTCCGTTTTCATCAAAGATAGGCGCGTACGCCGCAATGCCCTTACTGCCATCCACATTAAAATTGTAAGGCTCTGTAACGCGGGCTTCGCCGCTTTCAAATGCGTCGAAGGCCGAATACCGGAACATCGTTTTTCTTACGTCGCTATTTAAATCAAAAACAGTCCCTTCAATATAAATCTTCATTGCGACTACCATTGTCTCGCCCGTCGAAGAATCGATTTTACCTTCCGGATCGATCACGCCTACGGGGTCAAATGTGCCGGCATAAAAATACGATAGGTTCTCTTCTTCCCTGATTTTTAAGAACTGCTGCTCCAGATGCAGATAATGATCGTTTTTTATCCCTGTTTCGAGGGCATACCGGAACTCGCCCGGCGTTATTGACATAGCGGCGGCTTTTGCTATGACCATCGCCTTATCCTGGCTGGCCTGTATGGAATCGTCGCGATGGATAATAAAACTGAAAATGCCTATCGTAATCGTATTTACCAAAATAATCAGTAAAACAATGACTGTTACCTTTGTAGCCAGCGGTATTAGTTTTTTACGCCCCGATGCTTTCATACTTATTTATTCTCCTCCTCATTTCAGATAAGCCCTGAGCTTATCCATGACGTCGTTAAAATCCAGCGGTTTACCGATATGATCGTTCATACCGGCGGCGAGGCATTCATCTATATCAGCACGGAAAACATTGGCGGTCATGGCAATGATCGGTATCGACTGCGCTCTTGGGATCGGGAGGGCGCGGATAACGCGCGTAGCTTCGTGTCCGTCCATTTCAGGCATTTGAACGTCCATAAAGATCATATCATACTTATCCGGCGCAGTCTCGAACATCCCTACTGCCTGCGCGCCGTTCTCGGCACAATCAACGTTCAGTTCTGTAGGTTCAAGCAGCGCCAAAACGATTTCGCGGTTTATTTCAACGTCCTCCACAAGCAAAATCGTATTCTCAGCGTAATTATCATCATAATCGACACTTACGCCCCAATGATCCCCTGACCCTTTGCCCATCGCATTGTCGATTCCTATACATTCGTTTATCATATCAACGATCATCGAAGGAAACAGCGGTTTGGGAAGAAACTTATCGACGCCCGCCGTGCGCGCCTCATCTTCAATCACGTACCGGTCAATTGACGAAGTGATAATAACGAGCAGCTTATCCGCCGATTTTTCCTGGATCAAGCGGGTCAGCTCACATCCATTCATGCCCGGCAGGTTCCAGTCAATAAAATGGATGTCATGATTGCTATCCTGTTCCAATTTTTTAACGGCTTCTTCCCCGCTGGCTGCAACCGTACATGAAACCCCCCAGGTCTCTGATAGGGCTGCGAAAAACTCACAGACGACCGGATCGTCGTCCACAACGAAAATGCGGATGTTCTTCCAGTTGACGCCTTCGGGAAGCAGGAACACTTTTTCGTCAGAGCCGCGTTTCATTTTAACAGTAAAACTGAATTTTGACCCTTTTCCGAACTCCGACTCTATCCAGATCTCACCGTCCATGAGCTCTACGATGCGTTTTGAAATCGAAAGGCCAAGCCCTGTCCCGCCAAACTTCCTCGACGTACCGGCTTCAGCCTGTTCGAATTTCATAAACATACGCGCTTTCTGCTCGTCGGTGATCCCGATTCCTGTGTCCTCCACGCTTATTTGCAGACAACAAATATCGTCTTCTTCCGATATGAGCTGCGAGTCAAGGCGTATCATCCCCTCCTCAGGAGTGAACTTCACAGCGTTAGACAAAAGGTTCGTTATCACCTGCGCAAGCCTTTGGTCGTCGCCAATCATTATGCGCGGTATTTCTTTGTCAATATTAATATAGAAATCCTGACGACGCTCGTCTACGCGGAAATTAATGACGTCCGCGACTTTTTGCAGCATTTTTTCAAAGTCGAAACTGATCGGCGATAAATCAAACTTATCCGCTTCGATCTTGGACATATCAAGGATGTCGTTGATCACACCGAGAAGATGTTTCGAAGCCCCGTCTATTTTTTGAAAAGCGTCGTGGGCTTTATCGATGTCCTGCGCTTTTTTGCCAATTGCCGTCATCCCGATTATTGCGTTCATGGGTGTGCGGATCTCATGGCTCATCGTACTGAGAAAAGAACTCTTTGCTTTGTTTGCCGCTTCAGCTTCTATACGCTGCCGCTCCGAATCAAGTATGATATTCTTTGTTTCCGTTATATCAATAAGCGCGCCCGCGATCCGGATAGGTCTATCCTCATTGTCGCGGATCGTTTCACCGGAAGTGCGATAATATGTGTATTCGCCGTTTTTCTTCAACAACCGGAACTCGACATCATAAGGGGTTTGCCCGGTCTTATCAAACAAGTGGTTTTTTAGGGCTTTTAAGGTCATTTCCTTATCTTCGGGATGCAGCAAATCGCTCCAACTGCCGAGTATTCCAGGAAAATCAGTCTCATTTTCGTATCCGAGCATATTCCTGTACTCGTCCGAGTAATTAAATGGGTTCATCGGATCAAGCGGGTTATTCTGTACAACTTCCATGTCCCAAAGGCCGATCTTCGTCGCTTTGACCACCAGCTTAAGTTTTAAGAGCTGAAGTTCGTTCAGTTTTTGCGCCCGGATCAGTTCCGTTTCCCTTACGCGCATCTCGGTCATATCATAAACATAACCCATTGTAACTAAACCGTTTTTATATGGGATTTTTTTGAACTCAACGTCCAGATTCCGCATCACACCGCTGACTATCAGCTCGATACTGAACTTGACCATACCTTCTTTAGCGGCTATCATGAGCCTTTCAAGTAATAATGTGGACGTCCATGCGCTCGACCGAAAATCCGGCATAACACGATTATTGCGCTGTGCGATCGCGGCAAGCATGTCTTTTTTCGATTCAAACCCCATAAACTGGAGAGCCGCAGGGTTACAGTTAACTACCATGAAGTCGTCGTCGAACATGATGATCATTTGCGGACTAGACTCGATCATATTTCTCAACAGGTCTTCCGCTTCGAGCGACTTTTCCCTGTCGGTTACCTGCGCTTGCGTATGTGCGCTTTTCTCATGCACTGTTTCCGCATCTTTATTAAGTTTATTGGTATTGTTATCCGATATATCTGTGGGCATAGATCTTCATTTCTCCATTTAAATCTACAATAAATGATGAGCCCATACTTAATCTCTAGTTGATTATAACACTTAAATTAACATAAAACCAGACCTACTGTCGATTTTTCTGTTTATTTGTAGTAGCGAGGGATCCTCTTCAGAACGCGAAGCTGCCTATTAAGCTGATTGGATTGAAGTTGAGGTTTAAAAAGTCTTTATGCAATATAAATACCCCTTTCGCAAAAAGCGCAAGTTGTTGGTTTGCTTTTTTCAAAAAGAGTATTATTTATTCAGTTCGACATACAGAGCTATCAGATATCCATCGACTTTTAAATCTAAGCGTAAGTGTTTACGCAGGCAAACAGAAAGTAACGGTTACTCCGGGTTGTTGTAATGTAATATTTGCCAAATCACACCGAATTTATCTTTTACCATGCCATACCACTCACTGAAAAAGGCTTGTTGAAGTTCCATAATAACCTCGCCGCCTTCTTTTAGTTCGTTAAACATTCTTGTAATTTCATCTTTATCGCCGGTGCTGATTGTCGGAGTGATATTATCGCCAACGGTAAGCGGATGATCGGAGGGCGCGTCCATAAACATTAAAACCATATTCTTAACTGGTATACCGGCGTACATAATCCTGTCTTTGTCGGCTTCATTCAACGTGTAATTAGGGTCGGGTGGCGCATCGCTATAAGTCATAAGGTTATTAACTGTAGACTTAAAAACCTTTGCGTAAAACTCCACCGCCTCGCGGCAGTTACCGTCGAAATTGATAAACATTTCAAGCTGCATATCAGATACTCCTGTTATATATTTACGGGGTGTTTTATATGTCCCGTATGTCACGCAGGTCATTCTAACACGGATTGGAGAAAAAAGCTAGAATGAGGGACATTATGAATACAACTCTTTTCATAAAGGATTACACGGTCAGCCGGGATAACGTCATGGCGCCGCATGAACCGTCAAGCGGAGGCCGGCAGGAGCACGTCCTGGGGTAGGAACAGAACATATTGCAGTTTTCGAGCTGGCCACGCGACTTGTTCATGCAAGCCGGGGCGTAATCCCGGTTGACCGTGAACAGCAACCATAAAGGGAGCAAACGCAGACTCGCTCTTTTTGCATCTTTTGCGTCAAGTACTCCGATATTACATCAGTGCTCAGAAGTCAATCATAGAAGCTCATAGAATTCGAATAATCCAACCGGGCGGTTTAACTCATGCGAATACCCAATAAATTTAAAGTACACAAAAACCTCGAATTCTTCTTTCAAGTCACTCCAGCCTTCTT
>Ga0123353_10014865_pt1 | contig 11258 bp, 10 predicted proteins | sample TergutLab28metaG_3_FD_92763 | JGI IMG/M metagenome (GOLD analysis project Ga0123353, IMG submission 92763) | Labiotermes labralis P3 segment gut microbial communities from Petit-Saut dam, French Guiana - Lab288 P3 | ecosystem: Host-associated > Arthropoda: Insects > Digestive system > Gut ... | reverse complement strand
TAAAATATTATTATAAAATATTATTATAAAATTATAATTGATATATTTTATTAAAGTAATTTTATTAAGTATATTTATTAAGTATAATTATAATAATATCTAAATTCATATATTATTTTATAGTTTATTAAAATATACTAAATTTAATAAATTATTATTTTATAGAATTTTTAATTAATTTATTATTTTATAGAAGTCTTAATTAATTATAATTTTATAGAGATTATTAGCAATTATTTGTATTGAACTTTTATTATTTGTGGAATTAATATGGAAATAACTCATAAACATATCAATAAAGCTTTGAAATACGATGGAAGTCAGATTGAAAAATCTTGGGCTTTTAAATCATTTGGAATTAAAGGTTCTAGTATTATAACTTGGATAGGTCCAATGGATATTTATCCTGAACATCTTAAAGATTTTGAAGATATTAATTTAGAAATCAAATCTGACAATATGATTCATTTTATAGTTGAACATTTTGATATACAACCAGCTAACTTAAGAATAGCTTATATGCGACAAAGATTATTAGTAATGATTTTAAAAGAAGAATTAGCTAAAAAAGGAATCAACTCTATCCGTAAAGGTGATGATATTTATATAATTTCAAATTCTAAGGAAGATTTGAATGAGGATATTGATTTGATTGAGAGTACTGATTTGAGTGATGGCACTGATTTGAATGTGAATATTGATTTGACTGAGGGTATTGGGTTTATTGATGGTGCTGATTTGAATAAACTTACAGTTTCGATAGCTACTGTTTCTATTAGTTCCATGAAAATACATCTAGGTATTAATCTTAGTAGTGATGGAACACCAGATGATATAGATACAATTGGACTTTTTGAATTAGCTAATAAAATATTTAATAATGATAATTTGATGAATTTAATAAACAATATTGTTACAAATTACATAAATGAATTAATAGATATTGAATTAGATATTAGTAAAACTAATTTATTGTAAATATTAATAATTTATTGTAAATATTAATAAATAATAATATTTTAAACATAAGGAGTAAAAATATGAAAATAATGATTAATGGAATAAATGCAGGATTAAGATTTTCATCTGCTCATATTATACCTGCACACTCTTCATGTGGTTTTATTCATGGACATTCTTACTTTGTTGATGTAGAAATTATAGGAGAAAGAACTGGCAATTATGAATTTGTAACTGATTTTAAAGATGTAAAAACGATTGTTAGATCTATTTGTAAAAAGTTAGATCATAGATTATTAATCCCAATTAATAATCAAAATATGAAATTTAAAGGAGTAGATAGTTCTGGAAAATCTCTTGATAATAATGAAAATATAGATTCTAATGAGTTATCTGTTCTTGACTTTTGTAATAAAGACTATGTTGAATTTTCTATTAAAAATAAAGAATATAAAATTCCTATGGAAGATTGTGTTCTTCTTCCATTAAAACATTCTTCTGCTGAAGAAATGTCTCAATATTTTGCAAATATTCTTTTTGAAGAATTAATGAAAAAAGAACATGAAATTGATTCTGTTTCTGTATGTGTAAATGAAGGAATAGGTCAAGGAGCTTGTTTTAAAAAAATTAGCTAATTATTTTTAAAGGTTTTGACTAAATGAAAGCACCAATTGTAGAGATTTTTTCAAGTTTTCAAGGTGAAGGAGCATGGATTGGTAGAAGACAAATATTCATTCGTTTTTCTGGATGTAATTTGTCTTGTAATTACTGTGATACTCAAGAAAGCCAATCTAAGGACTTTGGAACTTTAATGACTGTAGATGAAATTTTGGAGGATATAAAAAATTTAATAAGTCCTGATTTACATTCTATTTCTTTTACAGGTGGAGAACCTCTTTTATATGTAGAGTTCATTAACAAATTAATTGAAAAAATAAAATTCTCTGAATTTGGAAAAATTAATATTAAGTTTATGTTAGAAACAAATGGTACTTTGCCTGAATCATTAGCTAAACTTGTTGGAATTGATTGTGTGTCTTTAGATATTAAACTCCCAGAACATTTTGATGATGAGAAAACACATGAAGATATTTTTGAAAATGAAATCAAATCACTAAAATTTTTAATAAATCATAATAAAGAACTATATTGTAAAATGGTTGTCCTGCCTTCTTCAAAAACAAGTACTATTAAAAACATGATAAATAAAATCATGGAAAACGTTGAATCTAAATTAGATATTATGTGTGTAATTCAACCTTCAAGTCCATTAAGCCAGTGGACAAATCAAAATAAAAAATTATTTGTTTTTTCTGAAATTATTGGGGAATGTATGGAAGTTTTGCTTATTCCACAAACTCATAAATTGTTAAATATTAAATGATTATTTATTGTGGATTTATGATTTGTTGATTATTTGTTGTAGTTTTCATGATTTGTTGTAGTTTTCATGATTTGTTACTTATTGTAAATTAATTTTTGATTATTTTTATTAAAATTAATTATTGTAAAAGTTATTATATTATAATAATTTTATTTATAAAATTATAAATTAATTAGATGATATGTATTATAAAATAGTAAAAGATATTTTATAGGAATTATATAATTATAATTAATAATTATTCTAAACCTATAACTATAATAATGAAAAGAATAATATTTAATAACTTACTCAATATTATTAATTAAATCAATAGATTTACTGAATAAAATGTAATAGAATATAAAAAATATAAACAATGTAATGAAATAAGAATATAACTGATTATAATAGAATATTAATATATATTTATAGATTTTAATCTATATTGGTAGATATTATGTGTATTTATAGATTTTAATAAATATTAATAAATATAATGTATAGGAATATGAAAAATATTTGAATATAAAATAATATAATCAATTAATTTTAAATACATGGTTTATATTTTGAGGTGTATATATGAAAGACAAAAGTGCCATAAACTTAAGAAAATCTATGGACCGTGGATCTATAGAACATGAAAGCAGAGTTTCAGAACGTGAAGGCGATATAATGACATTAGCTAAAAAAGATGTCATTACTGTCCAGCCAACTATTAGTATTAAAGAAGTTGCCGAAGTTATGGTAAATCACAAATTCAGAAGACTTCCAATAACTGACCCTGGTTCTGAAAAGCTTTTAGGGATAGTAACAGCTATGGATATACTAAATTTTTTAGGTGGTGGAGATAAATTCAAAATCATGGAAGAAAAGTATGATGATAACTTTTTAGCAGCTATTAATGAATCTGTAAGAGAAATTATGACTAGGGATGTTAAATTCTTGAAAAATAAAGATTCAATTAATGATTGCATTAGTCTGATGTTAGAATATAATGTTGGAGCCCTTCCTATTGTAGATGATAATGATAAAATAGTTGGAATTATTACTGAAAGAGACTTTGCATTAGCTATGGCAGGTGTCTTAACAGATGAATTAGTTAAAGATTATATGACAACTCAGGTTATTACAACCACTCCTGGAACACCTATTGAAGGAGCTTCAAAAATAATGGTTAGAAATCATTTAAGAAGAATCCCAATTGTGGGCAAAACAAAAGAAGACAGTGCAGTTCATGGAGAAAAAGAAATATTAGAAGGAATTGTAACTTCTAATGATGTTTTAAAGTTTTTAGGAGATAATAAATTATTCAGTAAAATGAAATCTACTAGTGCTTTAGAAGTATTAGATACTAAAATAACTGAAATAATGGAAGATGATGTTGTAACTGTAGATCCATTAACTCGTGTTGGAGATTTATGTGAAATATTAGAGGAAAAAAATATTGGTGGAGTTCCAGTTGTTAAAAATGGGGAGCTATTAGGTATTGTAACAGAAAAAGATATCTTAAAAGCTATTCACAAATCCTAATTTAAGAACATTTTAAAAACTATTGAACTTAATTTAAGGAATGTTCTAAAGCTAGTTTATAATAATTATACTAGATATAATAGTTATACTAGATATAATAGTTATACTAGATATAATAGTTATAATTTAGAGGAATATATCTAATATTAGTAAATAATTTTAATTTACAATAATTTTTTTATTATTTTATTTTTTGTTAAATATATTAATTTGATTTAAGTGGTGATAATATGCAAATAAAAAATTTAATGTCAGAAGAGCTTATGACTATAGACAAAGATCAAAACATTTGTGATGCTCTTAGACTAATGAAAAAACATAAAATATCAAGAATACCGGTTATTAACACCAATGAAAATCATGAAAAGGAATTAGTAGGAATAACTTCAGAAAAAGACATAGCTATTAAGTTAGGTTCTTCTAAATATGGGAATTTAGCACCATCTCACTTTCACATTTCTACAGTAATGGAAAAAAATGTAATAACTGCTGATGAAACCATGTCTGTAGCTAATGCAGCTAAATTAATTCTTGAAAAAAATATTGGTGCTTTACCAGTTATAGTTGATGATGAATTAGTAGGAATAATTACTAAATTCGATTTCATAGATATATGCAAAGGAAAAGCATATGAGAGAATATTAGCTGAAGATATAATGAGTGGGGAAATAATTTCTGTTTCTGCTGATGATAGACTGATTCATGCAAGGAGAGTCATGTTAGATTCTAAAATTGGAAGACTTTTAATAAATGAAAATGACTCACTTGGAGGTATTTTAACTTCTAAAGATATAGCTAGAGCTTTAACTTCATTTAGAAAGCATGTTCCAGATAAATATAAACAAGCACAAATTAAAAATTTACTTGTAGAAGAGGTCATGTCTAGAAATGTAGTAACAATGTCTTTAGAATCCACTATAAGCGATATTGCCAAAGCTATGCTAGAAACTGGTTATAATGGTTATCCTATTGTAAATGAAAAGGATCAAGTTGTTGGAATTGTAACTCAATCTGATTTACTTGATTTGATTGTTGAATTAGAAGAGGGATAGTTAACTATATTTCAATTCTTTTTTATTTTTTTCTTTAATATTATTTTTTTTAATGTTATTTTATTAGGATAATGTTTGAATTGTTTTAAGAGGATTATTTTAACTACTAATGTTTTAATTGTTTCGAAGGAATTGTTTTAATTGTCATTGTTTTAATTATTGTGTTTTATTTATTTTGAGGAAATTGTTTTAATTATTGTGTTTTATTTATTTTGAAGGGATTGTTTTAATTATTATGTTTTATTTGTTTTGAGGAGGTTTTTTTATAAGTAATTCTAAAAATAGTAACAATAATCATGACAAAATCGCATTTTTAGGTCCTAATGGAACTTTTACTCATGAAGCAGCTTCTAGTTTAGATGGCGAATTAGTATCTTATTGTTCTATTCCATCTGTCATGAAGTCTGTTGTTGATGGAACTTGTTTTAAAGGCATCGTTCCTATTGAAAATTCTGTTGAAGGTCCTGTTGGAATAACTTTGGATTTTTTAGCTAATCAAATTGATTTAAATATTGAAAAAGAGATTATAATTCCAATTAACCATAATCTTCTTATTGATAAGGAGAGTAATAAAGAGAATATTAGTGTTAAGGATGTTAAAGAAGTTTATTCTCATTCACAAGCTTTAGCACAATGTCAAAATTATTTAGAAATTCATAATATAAAAACTCATTTCACGCTCAGTACTGCTGCAGCAGCTAAATCTATTAAAGGAGTTAAGAAAATTGGTGCTATTGGTACTTTAAAAGCTGCTGAAATTTATGGTTTAGATGTATTAGATAGAAACATTCAGGATATTAAAAATAATGAAACAAGATTTGTAATACTTTCCAAAAATAAATCAAAAATAACTAATAATGATAAAACATCTATTCTTTTTTCACTTTTTGAGGATAATCCTGGAGGACTTCATGATATTTTAGGCATTTTTGCAGAAAATAATGTGAATTTAACAAAAATCGAATCTCGTCCATCAAAAGAAGGATTAGGTAAATATATCTTTTTTGTTGATTTTGAAGGTCATCAAGATAATGATATAATTAAAGATATTTTAAATATTATCGAGACTAAAACTTCTTTTATGAAGGTATTAGGTTCTTATCCTATAGCTAAATAATTTCTTAAAAATTCATCTTGATTTTGCATTGGTTTAAAATTATAAGTAGGGCATGAGTAGATTATGTAAATTATATAGATTTTATAGAACATATATAGATTATAATTAATTTATGAGTAGATTATATGGATTATATAGGGTGTATATAGATTATAAATTATTATAATTAAATTATATTTTTATTAAATTATATTCTAAATTATACGAAAATTATAAATAAAATTAGAATCATATATAATAATGTATTTATGTCTTATGAAAACTATAAATTTTGTATTTTTATAAATTATCTAATATATTTCACTAATATTTTTTATAAAATATGATTTAATAATTTTCATATTATAATGTAATCTTAAATAAATCTTAAATAATAACTTTCATATTTATAATATAATTTTAAATAATAATTTTTATATAAATATAATTTTAATAATAAATTAAATAAATTTTAAATGAATATAATTTAGAATAATTTGATATAATTTTTTAATCTTTTAATTGAATTTGAATATAAGATTTTTTAAATAAACTACTTATTTATATTTTATTTTTAAAAAATTCAATAAAATTCAATATATAATTTATAAAATAAATCTTTTACATTTCAATCAAGTATAATGAAAATAATCATAAAAATCCCTAGGAGAGAGATAATATTAATCAAGATAAACAAAAGCTTTTAAGGATAATGCAAGAGCTTGAAAAAGATTATAAAATGGGGAAAATTTCTGAAGATAAATATAAATATTTATCTAACGAATATAAATCTCGTTTAGCTAATCTTAATGCAAGCACTCGTATAAGAAATATGCAAGGTAAAGGAAAAAGACCTCCTTCACCAGCTATCCAAAGAAGTATGGCAGAAGCCAGTAGGCGAGAAGATAGGGCTCTTGTCAATAAATATATTGTTAAAACTGAAAAAGAAAGAAAAGAAGAAATGAAAGCTGCTAAAGCTGCTTCACACAAAGGAATATTTGCTATAATAGCAGTTGTATTTTTAATATCTGCATTTCTTGTTGGAATAAGCTTTGGACTTTTTGCAGGTCCACAAACAAATATTCAAAATTCTGGACCAATATTTGTTGCTGATAGTACTTTTCCAGAGATAGTAGCTAATTCTACAGATTCAGGTTTTGGTGACGTTATCTCAATATCTAATTCTAATTCTGAAGTGAAGGACGAATCTAGTAATAGAATTAGTTCTAATGATGTAACAACTAACGATAATTCCGATGATAGCTCTAGTTCCAATGGTGGGTCTGGTTCTGGTAGTGGTTCAGGCTCTGGTTCTAGCAGTACTAGTGGTTCTAGTTCTAGTTCTGGCAGTGGCAGTGGATCGGGTAGTAGTTCTAGTTCTGGCAGTGGATCTGGTAGTGGTTCTAGCAGTACTAGTGGTTCTGGTTCAGGTAGTGGTTCTGGTTCAGGTAGTGGTTCTGGATCTAGTAGTAGTTCTACTAAGAGTACTAGCTCTGGTAGTGGTTCTAGTTCTAGTAACAGATAATCTATCTTTTTTAATTCATATTTGATTAATTAAGTGGTGAATTAATGAAAAAATATATTTTAGGAATAATTGTAATAATAGCAGTTATATTTGTTTCTGGATGTATAACTGATTCTGATGAGAATACTGATGATTTTAATGGAACTAAAACATTATCTCAAAATGGAATATCTATTACATATCCTGGAAATTGGGTTGTTGCTGAAGCTCACTCAGAAAATTCAATAATTGCTGTTGCAGATCCAAATTCTAAAGATACAAATGATTTAGGAAGTATTAATGTTAATATTGAAAGAAAAAATCTATCAACACCTTTAAATAGTTTTTTCACTCAAACTTATAAAAAATTATTCTCTAATTCAGATTATCAATTAATAAGCCAAGGAAATACTAGTATTGGTGAATTTACTGCTTTAGAATGTTTATATTTAACTAATGATAATGGAAATATAAAAAAACATAGAGCTATTTGGATAGAAAACAATAAAGAAGTTTATGTTATTTTATGCACAGCTCCTCAAAATGAATTTTCAAATCAAGAAAAAATCTTTGATTTCATAGTGTCAAGTTTTAGGACAGTTTAAATGTTTTAGAGTAATTTAAATGTTTTAATACACTATTTTTCTTTTATTTATTTTGAAAGATTTGAAGGTGTGTTTGTGTTGGGTGTTGTGTTTATTTTAAAAGTTAAAATTATTTTCATATTTATTTTGGAAGGTTTTAAAAAATGAATATTATATTATGTGTTACTGGAAGTATAGCTGCAATTGAATCAATTAAATTAGCTAGAGAACTTAGAAGACAGGACTTTAATGTTAAAAGTTTTATGAGTAGTTCTGCAACTAAAATTATCCATCCTAATTCTATGGAGTTTGCTACTGGTCAAGAAGTTGTTTTGGATCTTACAGGAAATATTGAGCATGTTAAATATGCTGATGTAGATTTGATTTTAATAGCTCCAGCCACAGCTAATATTATTAGTAAATTTGCTTATAAAATGGCTGATGATTCTATTACTTCTCTTCTTATAACTGCTTATGGAATGGGCACGCCTATTGTTTTTGTTCCTTCTATGCATGATTCTATGTATAAAGCTATTTTTGAAAATATAAAAAAAATCAAATTAGAAACATCTGAAGATGAAATTAGTTTCTTAAAACCTCGCATTGATGAAGGTAAAGCTAAATTCCCATATATTGAAGATATTGTATTAGAATCTAAACGGATTATTAGCTTAAATCAGTATAAGAATAATGATAACAATTTGTATAAAGATAATGATAATAATCAACTTGAAAAAAATCTAAATTTAGCTCATAAAAAAGTATTAATTACTTTAGGTGGAACCTATGAAGCTATTGATCCTATTAGGGGAATAACAAATAAATCTTCTGGAAAAATGGGATTAGAATTAGCTAAAGAACTTTATAGTAGAGGAATGGATGTAAAAATCATAGCTGCTCATATAGATGTAAACATGCCTAAATGTTTGGATGTTATATATGTTGAATCAAGTGAAGAAATGAATAATAAAACAAAAGAACTTATTAAAGATTATGATGTATTTATAGCTACTGCTGCAGTTTCTGATTTTGCACCAATTCATAAAAAAGATTCTAAAATTTCTTCTTCACTAGACTTATCTTTAGAATTTAAAGCTACTGAAAAAATAATAAGACAAATTAAAGATATACATCCTGATGTGTTTTTAGTTGGTTTTAAAGCAGAATATAATATTTCTGAGGAAAAAATGGTTGAATTAGCTAGAAAACAAATTGAAGAAGCTGGAACTGATTTAGTTGTAGCTAATGATCTTAGTGTTAAAGGGTCTGGCTTTGGTTCAGATGATAATCAGGTTATTTTAATAGATGATAACATTAAAAAAGTAGATTTATGTTCTAAAAGAGAAATAGCTAAAATAGTTGTTGATAAATTAACTGAAAGATTATAATCCTCATTAAATTAATCTTTTTAATTTTTTATATCTAATTTTAGTATTTTAGCTTGTATTTTTTCTAAGTTTTATTAGTTAGATTTTATTTTATTTTTTTCTAAGTTTTATCAAGTCATGTTCTGTCTTGTTTTTTTTATCTAATTTTAGTATTTTATTTTTATATTTTTTTAAATCTTTATTAATTTCAAATTATATTATATTTTTACATTTTGGGTTTTTATTAATTCAAAATTTTATTATTATATAGCTATTTATTTTAGAATATTGAATAGGCTATTATCATTATCTTAATAGTCAAAAAAGTAATACCTTTTTAATGAAATTTGAGGATATTAATAAAAATAATGTTTAAATTAAATTTATAGATAATTAAAACGAGTATATAAAATTTCTATATAATATTGGAATAAAAATAAGTATTTTCAAAGAATAAGTTCAATCCCCCGAGCTTTTACCAATGTGGAGTGTGTATGAGAGTGAAATCACTCAAGGGATATAATATAGAACTTTTCTTTATATTGCATTAGCAATTGTATATCTGGTTAAACTAGTATAAAAAGCTTTCTTTAGTAATACTTTTTTAGGATTTTTCAAAAAATATTTTTTCTATATAATATGCTTATTTTAATAATAGCTATTATATTAATCTATAAATTTTAATTTACATATTTTTTCGTATAGTGTTTCAAAAATAGAATTTTTTTAATATATGATAGCTATTATTTATCATAAAATTAAATCTTATAACTAAGTGACTATGATATTATTTATTGTTTTCTAGATTTATATTGAATTTATATGTAAATCATTTAAAAAAGAAATTTGACTTTATTAGCTAATAATACTTTCAAATTACAATTTTCTTTATTAGCTATTTATAATGTTATTTATGATATAATTTCAATAATCATGATTTATTAGCATCTTTCATTTCAATCAGTGATTATAAAAAGTTTATAGCTTTTTTAACTAAATTTAAAACTTTTTTTATATAAATTTAAAAGCTTTTTTTAACTAAAAAACAAGCATGGTCTTTTTCATAAGGCTCAAGTTTGATTTTTTCAACTATTGAAAATCCTTTTTCTTTTAATTTACTTTCTTCTTGCTTAAAGATCTTCTGTGGTTTTTGATTAACATCAATACTTCTTGATTTAATCATAATCATAGCTAAAGAGCTTTCTTTCAAAAAAAGATTTATATTATCAATGAAAACATTTGTTTGTTTTGGTTGAGCTACATCACAGTAAATAAAGTCTACTTTTTCTACTAAATTGATATATTTCTTTGGTTTAGTTGCATCAGATAATATTGGAACTATATTTGGTCGAATTTGGCACAAACGAACTAACTTTCTCATACTTACAGGTGAAAATTCTACTGCATATATTAATCCATTTTTAGCTATATCTGAAACATGAGAAACTGTAGTTCCAGTAGATGCTCCAAGATATAAGATTTTTGAATTTTCAGCTATATCTAAGTTTTGAAGACCATTTAAATAAGCAGCAGCTAATTTAGAACGATAAGGATTCCAAAGTCTATATTCGATAGTTTTAGAGGTTCCTTCACTATGTTCTAATCCTTCTTCAGAGGTTTCATGATTTTTAAGGATTTTTTCTTCAAATAATTGTTCCCCATATACTTTTTTACCAGGAACAAGGTTTTCAGTAGCTATTTCTTCATTTTTTAGATAAATGGTCATATTAATCGATTTTTATAGTTATTTTTTTATATTATTTTTAATTATTTTTAATTATTTTATAATATTTTTA
>Ga0123353_10014863_pt1 | contig 11259 bp, 10 predicted proteins | sample TergutLab28metaG_3_FD_92763 | JGI IMG/M metagenome (GOLD analysis project Ga0123353, IMG submission 92763) | Labiotermes labralis P3 segment gut microbial communities from Petit-Saut dam, French Guiana - Lab288 P3 | ecosystem: Host-associated > Arthropoda: Insects > Digestive system > Gut ... | reverse complement strand
CGCTTTAACAACCACGAATTCTTTAAAAAGTTTTGAATCCTTTGTTCATCCAAGTCAAGATGCTGGCGCACGTACCGCAGAACGTTTATAAGGGTCTTTTTCTTTATTTTGTCAAACCACCGGCAAAAAAGGTGACCCAAAAACGCCACAGCGGTGATTGCACCAAGCATGAAAAATAAAGTATAATTTCCGAACACGTCATAAACAAGACTTGTCGGAAAGGTTGCGCGTGCCTTGTTCAAAAACAAAAAGTTCGTTCCAAAGAAACTGTTCACAAGCAATGCGGGTATAACAAGAACATAAATAACGGTTACAAGATTTAACCAGTTGTACCGGCGGTAACAACCGCTTGCCACCAAATAGACACTTAACGCACCAATTACAATGTGCAACCCCCACGTCAACAATGTCACAATATGGAACGGCGGATAATACGGGATTGCCGTCATTGGGAATACAATCGCCATGACGGCTCCAATAATTCCTGCAATTACAAAGTAATCATAACAAAAATGGCGTACCTTGCCGCGAAAGATTGTCGCTATTGGCATAAGTACCACCATAAATGAACAGATATGAAGCGGAATAAACCATTCAAGCATATACTCGCCCGTTGCGACGGCGTAACCGATAAGAGAGAAAAATATCACCGCCCCAAGAACCGAGCACACGATAAACACACGGGTTTCCCAGTTTTTTCGGCGAAAGAACAACACCGCAAACGCGCACAGGATTATAAACGCCATTCCAATAAGCAAACAATGGCCCCACGTGAAATACCCGCGCGTCGCATTCAAAAAATTCTCGCTGTGCGTTATTCCCGTTCCCGACAAAAGCCTGTCCAGCCAGTTGTTCACGTAATTAGTATATCGTATGTGGTGTATATTGTCATTCGTTTTCGGGGACAAAAAAACACTTGTACTTTGTCAAAAAATGAGTTAGAATATATTCCATAGTGCAACACGTTGCGACATATCGGAGGTTTTGGCTATGGAAACAAAAGACACTCACAGAATACCCAAGTATATTTTTGTCACCGGGGGCGTGGCCTCGGGACTTGGGAAAGGCATAACAGCGGCATCAATCGGACGACTTCTTATAAGCCGGGGAATAAAAGTCACAATGCAGAAACTTGACCCGTATATCAACGTTGACCCCGGTACAATGAGCCCGTACGAACACGGCGAGGTTTTTGTAACCGATGACGGCGCGGAAACGGACTTGGATATTGGACACTATGAAAGGTTTCTTGGGCGAAACCTTAATCGCGAAAGCAATCACACCATGGGCAAGATATATTTAAATGTCATTGCAAAAGAACGTGAGGGCGGCTATGGCGGAAAAACAATTCAGGTTGTTCCCCACATCACAAACAAAATTAAAGACGTCATGCGCGCGGCAGCATGTGACGACGATGACGTTGTCATAATCGAAATCGGCGGCACCGTAGGCGATATGGAACAAATGGTGCATATCGAGGCCATCCGCCAATTCCGAAAAGAACTTGGACCTGGTAACAGTTTGTCCATCCACGTGACACTTATCCCCTATTTAAGTGTAAGCGATGAAATAAAAACCAAACCAACACAAAATGCCATCCGCGACATAAGCCAGCTTGGTGTCTTTCCCGATGTTGTTGTTTGCCGTACAAATTCTCACGTGGACCTTGACAAAGAAACACGCGAAAAGATTGCAATGTTCGGAAACCTTGAAAGTTACAAGGATGTCATCCAGAACAAAGACTGTGACACTATTTACGAAGTGCCTGTTATGCTTAAAGAACAAGGTCTTGACGACATTGTGCTTAAAAAACTGCATATGACCGCGCGAAAAGGCAATATGACCGAATGGAAGAATATGGTAAAGGACTTGCTTGAAAAGCATCCCGCAAAAACAGTTGCCATAGTCGGAAGGTTTGTCGCCGTGCCCGACGCATATTTGTCCGTTATCGAGGCACTGAAACACGCCGGCGTCAATTACAAAACAACCATCAATGTGAAACTTGTTGATTGTCAGGAAATCGAAAAACGCGGAGCCAAAGCAACCATTAATGGCGCAGACGGTATAGTCATAGCAGGCAGTTTCGGCGATTTCAGTATCGAAGGCAAAGTCCTTGCGGCACAATATGCCCGTGAAAACAATATTCCGTTTCTTGGGGTAAGTTTGGGAATGCAGGTCGCAGTGATAGAGTTCGCACGAAACGTGGCAGGACTTGAAAAAGCAAACTCTGCCGAATTCGATGAAAAGAGCCCTTATCCCGTTGTTGCCAAAGGACCTATCCAGCCGCTTCGCATCGGGCAGTACGAATGCAGTCTTGTTAAAGACACATTATGCGCAAGTCTTTACGGCGTACCCAAAGCGAATGAACGCCACCGCCACAGATACGAGTTTAATAACGAATATCGCGAGCAACTTGGAAAAGCGGGATTGGTTGTTTCGGGAATAAACCGCAGCAACAATCTTGTAGAAATTGTCGAGCTGCCCAAACACCCGTATTACGTGGCTTCCCTGTTTCACCCCGAATTCCTGTCCCGACCTTATTCCCCGCATCCACTTTATGTAGGATTAATCAAAGCAATGAAGGAGACAAAATGAGTCTTGATATAAACCTTTTAAACGAACTTGGCAAAATTGAATTCAACTGCATACAATTTGACAGTATCTTGAAATTCATTGACCAAATCCGAAACGCAAAAATTGACAACACCGGCGAAATTACCGCCATTACTCTGGCGGATTTACGTGACGACACGGTAAAGCCAAGTTTCACCCAAGCCCAGGCACTTGGCAACGCCCCAAGGCACGACGGCCAATACATCATCGTTCCAAAGGTGGTGGAATAACATGGAAAACCTTACCCTTATTGAATATGTTGCCGCAATCAAAGCAAAAAAATTCACTTGTACCGACGGAGTGAAACACTTTACCGCAAAAATAAAAGCGGACAAACACAACGCAATCTTGGAAGTGTTCCCAAGTGCACTTGACCATGCGAAAAAACTTGACGAGAAGATTGCGAAAGGCGAAAAGTTGGGACTTCTTGCCGGTGCACCCATCATAATCAAGGACAACATGCTTTACAAAGGCCACATCGCAAGTTGTGCAAGCAAAATATTGCAAAATTTTGTCGCACCCTATACCGCGACCGTGGTGCAAAAATTAATTGACCAGGACGCGATAATACTTGGACGGTCAAATATGGACGAGTTCTCTATGGGAACGACCGGCGAAAACTCTGCCTTTGGGGCTACTCACAATGCCCTTCGCGTTGGACACGTTGCGGGCGGTACCTCAAGCGGTTCCGCAACCGCAGTCGCGGCGGGCCTTTGCGTGGCATCCCTTGGGACGGACACAGGCGGAAGCACCCGCGTGCCCGCGGCATGGAGCGGACTTTACGGTATAAAGCCAACATTCGGCAAAGTAAGCCGTTACGGCATAATGTCGTATGCGTCAAGTTTCGACCAAGCAGGCCCAATGTGCAAAACCGCCGCAGACACAAAACTTTTACTTGAAGTAATCAGTGGCAAAGACCCATTCGACGCAACATCTATTGCCCCAACCGATACGAGTATTTTGCAAAAGAAATATGCAAAGCCATTTCTGGCGCAAAATGCGAGTAGCGGCGCGGGCATAAAAGTTGGGTACGTTAAAGAAGTCTGGGAACATAAAGACAAAATGCAAGACTTTGACAAGTATCAAAAGATTTTTGAAACCCTTAAATCCAAAGGCGCGGAAATCGTGCCCGTGTCCATCAAAAATATTGACCTTGCCCTGCCCACGTATTACATAATTGCACCTGCCGAAGCAAGCAGTAACCTTGCACGTCTTGACGGTGTCAAATATGGCGCCGTGTGCAAAGATGCAAAAAACATTGATGAACTTTACAAGCGCACACGCACCGACTTTTTGGGCACCGAAGTCAAACGGCGTATCGCCCTTGGAAACTATGTCCTTTCAAGCGGTTATTTAAGCAATGATACCTATTACGGGAAAGCAAAGCGTATCCAAGCAGCATTAAAAACCGAGTTCCTTTCCGCGTTTGAACAATGCGACGTGATAATCTTGCCAATAACTCCAACGGACGCGCCCAAGATGAACGCAATAAAAGACCCCATTTCCATGTACATGATGGACCTTTTCTCGATAACCGCAAACGTTACGGGCGTTCCTTCGCTGGCGGTTCCGTTTGATGTGGGCGGACAAGGCCTTCCCATTGGGTTCCAAATCATGGGCAAGCATTTTAACGAAGATTTACTATTCCACGTTGCGGAGGTGTACAGCAAATGAAATACGATGTCGTAATCGGCCTTGAAATCCATGCCGAACTTAACACAAATACAAAGGCCTTCTGTGGATGTGCCAACGTGTTTGGAAGTCCGCCAAACACAAACTGTTGCCCTGTGTGCCTTGCCTTGCCGGGTGCGTTGCCCATGCTTTCGCGCGCAGCGGTTGAAAAGACCATCGCCGCGGGACTTGCAATGGATTGTCAAATTAATGAACTTGCAATCTTTGAACGCAAGCATTACTTTTACCCTGACCTCTCGAAGGCATACCAAATAAGCCAGCTTGTCCGTCCAATTTGTACTGGCGGCGGTATTACATTGAAAAACGGTAAACACATCCGTCTTAACCGTATTCACCTTGAAGAAGATGCGGGTAAACTTTTGCACAATGCGGTAAACCAAACAAGTATGGTGGATTGCAACCGCGGCGGTGTGCCGTTGAATGAACTTGTAACCGAACCCGATATTTCTTCCGCCGCCGAAGCGGTAGAGTTTTTGGAAGAGATTCGTTCCCGTCTTATCTTTGCAAACGTTGCGGAATGCCGTATGGAACAAGGCGGAATGAGATGCGACGTAAGCATTTCGCTAAAACCAGCGGGCAGCAAAACACTTGGCAACCGTGCAGAAATAAAGAACCTTAACAGTTTCAAAATGGTTGCACGCGCCATAGAATTTGAAATCAAACGCCAAACGGAAGTTTTGAACTCGGGTGGAAAAGTTGCCCTTGAAACACGCCGGTTTGACGAAGGAAGCGGCAAAACAATATCAATGCGAAGCAAAGAACAAGAAGTTGACTATCGTTACTTTCCAGACCCTGATATTTACGCCGTAAAAATCACTAAATCCGATATTGCAAAAGTGCGTGACAACATGCCGGTATTGGCATACCAGCTTAAAGAGCAGTTCGTAACCAAATTCGGCCTGCCGGAATATGATGCCGATGTTTTGACACGTTCAAAAAATGTTGCGATGTTTTACCTTGATTGCCTTAATCACCTTGGCGAACCCAAAAAGGTTTCAAACTGGATAATGGTTGACCTTTTAAAAATCATGAACGACAAAAGCACCGAAACAATCCCCGTGTCGTCCGCGTACCTTGCCGAAATCATTAAAATGGTCGAGGACAAAAAAATCACAAAGGCCGTCGGGTTGCAACTTCTTGACATGGTGATTGAAAAGCCGCAACCGCCTTCCGCACTTGCGCAAAAGATGGGGTTGCTTGTAACCATTACCGATGCGCAAATTCTTGACATTTTAAACGCGCTTAAAAAAGAAAATCCCCGAGTTGCCGAGGATTTCAAAAGCAATAAAGAACGTGTTTTGCGGTTCATCGTGGGACATGTAATGAAGCATACACAAGGAAAGGCAAAGAGTGAAAATGTCGAAAGACTGATTTACAAGACGTTTGAATAATCAAGTTTGTTATTTCGGTTATTAACAATGCAACGGGATAACTTGGATGGGGCCGGGGCTTGGGTTTGTTGTGAACCGGTTCTGATTTGGCGGTATTTATCTTGGCCAAGAACGGCGCATATCGTTGATACGCGTTGCGGCCGGTTGCCATATAATTCGGAAGGAGATTCATATTCTTGGTTCATAGATTGAACATATTATACTATGCAGGCACAGGTTGTAAATTGTTTTGAACTACTTTTTTAATAGGATTTTTCTATAGCATCAATTAATCTGTCAACTGTCGGATTATCTCGTTTAAAACCAAAAAGCCTTGCCCCGTACATTTGACCCGCCCATCGGCAACGGTTACAAGTCCCAACGTCTGGAACCGGGTAATTGCATCCTGTTTTCCCGCGACAAGTGACCGGTCTATTCCTTCCGCAAGGCGCAGTCCAAGCATAATTTTGTCGTTGTTGCTCCAAGGTTGGTTAAAGTGGCTTTCCGCACTTTTCCCGAATCCAAGCCATTCCCCGCACTGCCAATATACAAGGTTATGACGGCATTGATACCCATCGCGCGCGAAATTGGAAACCTCGTATTTTTTAAGGCCTTGCTTTTGCAATATTTTTTCAAGTTTTTGTTGTTCGCGAATACTTCGTTCCTCTTTTACTTGAGCATATTTTTCCGATGTCAGGCAATATGCGGATATATGCCGCACCATTTTTAAATATTTGCGCGGCAATGACACCCGACACCCGGGAACACTGTGTATTAAATCAATGCTGATATTTTCAAAGTATTCCCGTGCCAAAATAATTGCCTCTTTTGCTTGTTTTGCGTTGTGCACGCGCCCAAGCACCCTAAGTGTTTTATTATTGAAACTTTGCACCCCGATACTTATACGGTTCACCCCGTATTCGCGGTATACCTGCAACTTTTCACGTTCTAACGATTTATGGTTGCACTCAATCTAAATCTCTGCATCTTTTGCAATGATAACATTGTCCCGTAATGTTTGCAAGATCTGTCCAATATACTTGGCGTCAATATAACTTGGCGTACCGCCGCCGAAATAGACCGTATTCACAATATATCCTGCCGCCTGTTTCGCGCCTGCCGTAATCTCGTTACAAAGTTCCGCGGTATATGCTGCGTGGTCACCGCCTCGGCTTGATTCAAAGTCGCAATACGGGCATTTGCTTTGGCAAAACGGAATGTGGATATATACACTTAATGGTTTCATTTTATATCTTCAAAATACTGATAAACGCTTCCGACGGTACCTCGACACTGCCAAGCATTCTCATTTTCTTTTTGCCTTCTTTTTGTTTTTCCAAAAGTTTTCGTTTTCGCGTAATATCCCCGCCATAGCACTTTGCCAAAACGTCTTTACGCATGGCTTTAACAGTCTCGCGGGCGATAATCTTTTGACCGATGGCCGCTTGGACGGGAACCTCGAACATTTGGCGCGGGATAACGTTTTTTAACTTTTCAACGATTGCTTTGCCTTTTTCGTATGCGCTGTCGCGGTGCGCTATCAAAGACAGCGCGTCACAAACGGTGCCGTTAAGCAATATGTCCATCTTGACAAGGTCGCTTTTGACGTATCCGGCGTCGTGGTAATCAAGGCTTGCATAGCCGCGAGAGCAACTTTTTAACTTGTCAAAAAAGTCATACACTATTTCGTTAAGCGGCATCTTGTAGTGAAGTGTAACACGCTTTGTGGTGTGGTCCATGTTGACAAACTCGCCCCGTTTTTGTTTGCAAAGTTCCATCAGAGGCCCGATGTATTCCTGTGGGGTGAAGATTTCAAGGGCGACAAAGGGTTCCTCCAGCGACGCAATTTCCGTGGGCGATGGCATATTGCACGGATTGGAAATTTGCAGCACCGACCCGTCCGTTTTTGTCACACGGTAATTCACACTTGGCGCGGTTGTGATAAGGTCAAGGTTGAACTCGCGTTCAAGGCGCTCGGTTATTATTTCCATGTGCAACAGTCCAAGGAATCCCACACGGAAACCGAACCCAAGCGCGTTGGAGGTCTCGGGCGAAAATTCCAACGAGGAATCATTCAATTTCAACTTGTCAATCGCGTCTTTAAGGTCGTTGTACCGGTCACCGTCCACGGGGAAAAGTCCGCTGAACACAACCGGTTTTACCTCTTTATATCCGGGGAGTGCCATCTTGGCCGGATTCTTTGCAAGTGTGATTGTGTCCCCCACCTTAATCTCGCTTACCGTTTTTATGCTTGCGGTAATGTACCCGACATCGCCCGCGCAAAGCACATCGACGGCAAGTTGCTTGGGGTTGAAAACGCCCACTTCCACCGTGTCAAATTGCTTTCCGGTTGCCATAAACCGGATGCGGTCGCCCGCACGAACCGAACCATCCACGATGCGCACAAAACAGATACTTCCGCGGTAATTGTCATAGTAACAGTCGAAAACAAGCGCACGCAGAGGCGCCGTGGCGTCACCACGAGGCGGTGGCAGCAAAGTGACCACTTGTTCAAGCACTTGGTCGATGTTAAGGCCTTCCTTGGCGCTTATGCACGGGGCAAGAGCGGCGTCGATGCCGATGATGTCCATGACCTCGGCACGGACCTCTTCGGGGCGTGCGGCGGGCAGGTCAATTTTGTTAATCACGGGCACGATTTCAAGACCGTTATCAAGCGCCAAATAGGCGTTTGCAAGCGTCTGTGCCTCGACCCCCTGGGCGGCGTCTACGATAAGAAGTGCGCCCTCGCACGCGGCCAATGAACGCGAGACCTCGTAGGTAAAGTCCACGTGACCGGGGGTGTCGATGAGGTTTAGTGTGTATTGCTCTCCCCTGTATTCGTAAAACATTCGCGTGGGTGTCAACTTTATCGTGATACCACGCTCGCGTTCAAGTTCCATGCTGTCAAGAAGCTGCGCCTCCATATCGCGCTTTTGGACGGTGCCGGTGTATTCCAAAAGCCTGTCCGCAAGGGTGGACTTTCCATGGTCGATATGCGCCACGATGCAAAAGTTGCGGATGTTGTCTAATCTTGTCATTTATACACCACCTTTTGTGGTTTTTGCACTGGTTTTGTCGATATTATATTGTGATTGAAGAGATAGTGGACCAGTTAGTGTACCACTTCGTACTGGAATCTGTACTATAGTTGTTTTCTTTTTAATAGTTTCCTTGTCCCAAAACTTGCCTCTGTTATATGAACAAATTGGCGATAATTTTTCAATAATTTTTGCAGGGCATTTTTGAAGGATCTTTTGAACATAAGTCTTTATTTCGGAATTATTCAAATCTTGCCCGCGCACTTTTAAGTCGTAATAGTTTTCAAAATCAAACTTGCCATTTGCGGCTTCGACACCAAAGCCATGTGGGCTTAAGACAAAGCCATCAATCGTGTTTTGATTACCTTTCAAAATATCGACAATAAAGATTTCTTTTCCTGGTGCAGTAAGCATCACTGATTTACCCGGCTTCCATGAACAACCAACCGCCACAGAGTTTCTTGATGGCATTCCATAATGCGAAGATGTTAAAATATCTTGTGGCTCGAAATCGCCAAAGAGTTTCTGTGTTACATCTTTGTTACGTTTGTCATTAAACTTCTCAAGCGCGATTGCCATGTCAATGAACTTCTCGGCCGTCTCCCCCGTAATATAACGCAAACTTTTTCCATTATGCGAGTATGTTTTGATTTTGTCTGCATACCAACAATTTTCCGTTGGATATAACGCAAGGTCTGGGTTTTCTTTTTTGTATTCGGCAGCAGATGCGTGAAGCACAATATGCTGGCTTCCACCCTGTCCATTTGCTAGCATAATAAAATGATTTCCAGAATCAAAGTTCCACGTATATCCCAAATCTTTTGAATGCTGACCTTTTGTTACTATTTCCTTAAACTCTTTTGAACTGATTGGTCTTTGCAATCTTGCTACATGAACCCCACAAACATTTACAGTTGCATCAACAGGCACAAATGAGATGTCACTTTTCCAGCTTGCGTACATTCCAGTAAAGAAACCGCCTTGCATTCTTCCTTTGTTTGTGGCAATTCCCAAATCAGGCATACCTACAATTTGACAAGCGGCAGGCTTATGCGTTTCTTTTTCGATCGCTTTCCGAATAAGTGTTTCGGTGTTCACAAGGTACGACAAAATTGCTTTTTGCGTTTCGTCTTGCATTGTCAAATCAATCATACGAACAATTTATCACTAAATCACTATCAAATCAACACAAAACTGATCTTCGAAACTCAAAAAGCACACTGCTCCCAGAACGACGTGGTCAATGTCCTCGCAAAGACCCAAAGGCAACACCTAATAATAGCACTTCTCAAATTTGCCCAATAATAGGATTAGACCATGCATAAAAGTGTACCAATTAGTGTACCACTTCGTACCGTTTCCGACACTTTGCGACACGATTTATTACTACATATGGCGTATATATTACGAACTAACCACTATATGTTGTGGAGTTATCCATGTGGTGGCGATGCAAAAGTTGCGGATGTATTCAAGGCGGTTTTTCATGCGCACATTATAGCGAACTCGGTTGATAAAATCAACCACTTCACGCTGCTTTCTTCTTTCTAATCACAAACCAATAGAGTGCAAAACCACCGCCAAACAAGACACCTGTGCCGCCCACAATAATGATTACAAGTGCCCAAGTTGGCAAGCCGCCGGTATCTTTTTGCTGGAAGACCAATTTCGCGCCGGTTTCGTAGGTGTAGGTAATTTTGTTACCCTTGATTGTTGCATATGATTGAGTGACGCCAGATTTAAAGGTTAATGTGTTTTTGTCGCGGATGTATGTTCCCTTTGCTTCTTCGTCGCCAAACATGACAAGGGTAAACCGGTCGCCGGAAAGGAATTCGATATAAAGATAGTCTGTAATTTTCTCGTCTTTGTCTTTATACATTCTGTCGAGTTCGGCAAAAGTTGTTCCATCGGCATCGTCAAGGATATTCACGATGACGTATCGACCGGTCAGCGACGTGTTGCTACTGCTTCCGCATGCGGCAAATGCAAACACACAAACGCACAGCAGTAATACAGTTAAAAGGTTGCGTGTTTTCATTTGCCCCTCCTTCTCACGTACAACATTGTCACAACATTCGCAGCAACTGCTATAACAGCAAGAACAAGCGCAGCAGATGCAAGACCGATTAACAGACCGGTGTTATCTGTTGAACTATTATCATTTAGTTTCATCATATCCGATTTTGCAACACCGGCAATCGTCGCCGTCGTTACCAAGTAATCCGACATAGAATTGTTTTTATACTTTACAACTCCACCGGCGCCAACTCTTAAATTTTTTGCAACTTGGATGTAACTGTCCGCTACGGCGTCGTATTTATATACGTTGACAATTGTACCCGCGGCAAAATCGGTCGCGATCTCAAAAGTTGCCGTCCCGGGTAAATCTCCGTGGTGGGCAAAGGAATAAATGAAATTGTCACCCGTGCCAGCGTATATACCCATTGCGGCAATCATTTGGGGCTCCAAGATAGAGCCGACAGTGAATCCAATATCAAAGAATGCGTCCGTAGTTACGCCTTTTTTTACATCAAATCCAGTAAAGG
>Ga0123353_10014862_pt1 | contig 11259 bp, 9 predicted proteins | sample TergutLab28metaG_3_FD_92763 | JGI IMG/M metagenome (GOLD analysis project Ga0123353, IMG submission 92763) | Labiotermes labralis P3 segment gut microbial communities from Petit-Saut dam, French Guiana - Lab288 P3 | ecosystem: Host-associated > Arthropoda: Insects > Digestive system > Gut ... | reverse complement strand
TTAATGCGGCCATAGTTAAAACTGCAGAATCAGAAAGGGTTCCGTCAAGATCAAATATTATTGTATGAAACCTATTGCCCATTGGATAAAGTTTATAATCCGTAGGGATAAACTGTAACGCCTTTTACCACACGGTTTACTTGCCCGCCCGGCGAGGGGTTGTCCGTTGTTATACCAAGCTCAAGGGATTTATACATGGCAAGCGTCTGGAAAAAAACAAGGCCGCTTATGCCAACGCAAAGATCCGAAGTAAAGCCGTAACCCTTTGAGCCCACAGTAATTACATCGTCAGCCTCAATGCCTTCCGCGCTGTCGGCGCAAATTGCGGCAACGGTATTTTTCTTCTTTTCACGCATGACCTCTTTCAATAGATCCGTGTCGTATTTGGCGGTGAACATGTCGCTGGAAATAAAATGCAGGCTCAGTGTTTTGTCTTTGATGACCGATTTGGGGCCGTGCCTGAACCCTGTCGCGCTGTCGAAGCTAGTGTTGACCTCTCCCGCGCTCAGTTCCATCATTTTCAGCGAGCCTTCATGCGCCAATCCCTTGAATGCCCCGCCGGCAAGATAAACCGCCCTGTCAAACGGAATTTTCGCGTATTTTTTAGCCATCTGTGAAAAGTAAATGCCTTTACCTGCTATGTTTTCGGAAAGTTTATTTATGTCTTTTACGATCTCGTCTATTCTTTCGTGGTTGAACATCGTAAAGCCGGCGAGCAGCATGCATGTGACGCTGGATGTCATCGCGAAACCTTTGTCGTTCGAACCTTCAGGCATAACCAGGATCAGGTTTTTTTCATTTTCCGCGGTTATCTGATGCAGCTTGCTTGTACTGTCGCAAACGATTGCAGCCTCGTATAAGTTTTTTACAATTTTCCTCGCGTATTCGACAGCGCCTGTAGATTCCGGGCTGTTGCCGGAACGTGCGAAAGAAATCAGAAGGGTTGGAATGTCCGCGAATAAAACCGTTTCAGGGGCGGAAACAATGTCCGTGGTATGAATCGCTTCGCATTTAAGACCGGTGCTCTTTGCTAAAAAGCCAGCCAGTGCCTCACCTATAAATGCGGAGCTGCCGGCGCCCGTCAGTATTATTCTGGTATTCTTTAAATCTCCAAGACTGTTCATGAAATCGGATATGCCCTGCTTTTTTTCAAGAAGCAGAGCGCCCAATTTTTCCCAGAGTGCGGGTTGTCCGGCTATTTCGGAAGCTGTGTAAATGCAGTCTCTCTCTTTAAAAAAATTGTCGTCCTGTCCGAAAAACGCTATGCAGTTTGTCATTATTTTTTCTCCGTCATTATCTTTTGTATTTTCGTTAGATCTTCGGGGTTGGAATGCTGAAACGCCAGCAGCACCGCTCCCTCTACGGGCCCAAAGCGCGGGGCCGATAAACGGCCTCCCTCTTTTTCAATCTCGCGTGAAAACTGCGGCATAACAAGTTCACCCGCCTTAAACAAGCCCCCTGTATAGGAAACACTGAAGGGTTTTTCGGAAAAATTCAACTGGTTCCGTATGGAGGTTACAAGCAGCAGCAGCTCGCCCACGGCTTCGGCATATAACGCCCTCGCGCTTGCCGAACCGGCCATTGCGGCTTTTTCCGCCAGAAACTGCAGGCTTGCTACCTGTTTCCGGTAGCCGACATATTCGGAATGAATCAGGTCGATAAAACTAATGTCGTTCTTCAGCCCCAGCTCGCGGCGGACTGTATCGTATAACTCGTCCCTGGGCATTCTGCCGTCCGATTGCTTTGAAAAAAGTTCCATGACCTTGCGTCCCATCCAGTAGCATGAGCCTTCGTCTCCGAAAAATTCGCTCCAGCCGCCGCTTCGCGCGGTTTTCCCGTTGCTGTCTTTGCCGAAAGCAATTGCCCCCGTACCTGCCACAATATTGATGCCGGGCGACAGGGCCATTGATCCCGCCCATCCGACTTCAACATCGTTTGTAAAGTAAAGAGGTATGTCGGCGAATTCCCCGCGTATTGCCCGTTCCAGGGCGCTGTCGCCGTCCGCGCTTTCGCCGTGGCAGGGAAGCCCCATGGCTATACCGGCAACACTGCCGTAATCATCGCCCATCAGATCAACAACCGCTTCCTTCAGGTTTTGCGCTACTTTCCATACACCGTGTTCCCGCCAGGAAGCGCCGGATGTTTTTGAGTAACGAAGGGATGAATTATCAACGCTGGCGGCGCAAACAGCAGTCTTTGTCGCTCCGCCGTCTATTCCGATGTAATACTGCAAAATATTATCCTCCGGATATTTATCTGCCTCTGTTCTTGCTTAACATATCAAAAGCTACAGCAAGGATCAGAACCAGGCCTTTAATCGCTTGCTGCCAGTCTACACCAATTCCCATTATAGACATACCGTTGTTCATAAGGCCCATTACAAGAGCGCCGATGATAGCTCCCGGAACCGTGCCAATGCCTCCCGAAGCGGAAGCCCCGCCGATGAAGCAGGCCGCTATTGCGTCCAGTTCGAATAAATTGCCCGCTTTGGGCGATGCCGCATTCAGACGGCCGGCGTACACTATACCTGCCAGTGCCGCGAGTATGCTGTTATTCACATATACCCAGAAAAAAACGCGGTTTGTGTTGATCCCTGAAAGGCGCGCCGCCAGCTGATTTCCGCCGAAAGCGTAGATATGACGTCCCATTGTGGTTCGCGTTGTAACGAAACCGTATGCAAGAATCAGCGCGGTAAGCAGTACCATAACGGTCGGAATACCCTGATACAATGCCAACAGATAGGCGAAGGCAAAAAGCGCCGCGTTGGTTATTACGAGTATTGCTACAAAGGGAGCCAATCCGCCGGTTTTTGTCGTATAGGTTTTCTGCTTCCTGTACTTTGATATCGCCAAAAATGTATATATTCCTATACCTAAAAGGCCTACAAGCAGTGTCGTTATGTGAAAGCCGTCTCCCCCGAACAGATCTGGCAGAAACCCGGAACTGATAATCTGAAAATTCGCGGGATAAGGCCCGAGTGTTTTTCCCTGCAGAACGCCCAGGGTTAAACCGCGGAAGATTAACATTCCGCCCAGGGTAACTATGAAGGCTGGTATTCGCACATAGGCAATCCAAAAACCGTTCCAGGCGCCTATGACGGCGCCTATGCCAAGCGCAATGGCGATCGCGGCAACAGTGTCCATCTTGTTGACAACTATCATTACCCCTGTAAGGGCGCTCACCAGGGCGGCGGTTGATCCTACGGAAAGATCGACATTGCCTGTCAGAATACAAAGTAGCATACCGATTGCTAGTATCATTACATAGCTGTTCTGCATAATTATATTCGTAACATTAAGCGGCCTGAATATTATTCCACCGGTAAGAACCTGAAACAACAAGCCAATGAATAGAAGAAAAATTATCAGTCCGTAATTCTTGTCGCTATGGGAGAAAAACTTTGCCATACTGTCTTTCACTTTCATCTTAAGCCTCCAAATTGCTTTGCATAATACATTTCATAATGCTTTCCTGAGAAGCATCCTTGCTTTCAAGTTCCCCGACATCCCGTCCCTCGTTTATTACATAAATCCGGTCGCACATTCCCAGTATCTCCGGCAGTTCGGAGGAAATAAAAATTACACATTTTCCTTCACTTGCCAGCTGGTTTATGATGCAGTAGATTTCGTATTTTGCCCCTACATCAATACCGCGGGTTGGTTCGTCAAGTATCAGTACATCCATCTGCGCCATAATCCATTTGGCAAATACAATTTTCTGCTGGTTGCCGCCTGAAAGATTGCCTGTCCTCTGATGGATGCCGGTGGACTTGACATTAAGGCGGCTGCAATATTGATCTACCGTTCTGCTTTCCAGCTCATCGTTAATAACAGTATTCTTTGATATTTTTTTGAGATTAGGCAGCGAGACATTGTGCTTGATATTATCAATAAGTATCAGCCCGGCGTTTTTGCGATCTTCGGTAAGATAGGCAATGCCGTTTTTAATGGCGTCGCTGATGTTTTTTATTTCAAGGGGTTTGCCGTTTTTTAAAATCTTCCCCGAGATGTTTTGCCCCCAGGCTTTTCCGAAAATGCTCATTGCCAGCTCGGTTCTTCCGGCTCCCATTAGGCCGGCAAGCCCAAGAACTTCGCCTTTTCTTCCGTGCAAGTTGACATTGCGGATGAAATGCCGTTCGGCATCCAGCTGGTGGTAAACATTCCAGTCTTTGATCTCAAAACAGGTTTCACCCGGGGTCCTTGTTGAAGCCGGAAAACGGTCGGAGATTTCCCGGCCGACCATTCCCTTTATGATGCGGTCTTCACTTGTATCATCAACACCGTTAACCAGGGTTTCAATAATTTTTCCGTCCCTTAGTATGGTAATTTCATCGGCAATGGCGGAAACCTCGTTCAATTTGTGGGATATAAGAATAGAAGTAATTCCCTCATTTTTTAGCTGTAAAAGAAGATTAAGCAGATGCTTTGAGCTTTCCTCGTTCAGCGCGGCGGTTGGTTCGTCCAGAACAAGAAGCGAAGTTTTTTTTGAAAGCGCCTTCGCAATTACCACCAATTGCTGTTTGCCTACTCCGATGTTCTTGATTATGCTGCGGGGATCTTCCGCAAGCTGAACCCTTTCAAGCAGTTTGGAAGCTTCCTCCATGGTTTTTTCCCAGTTGATAACGGTAAAGCGGGAATTTTCGTTTCCCAGAAAAATATTTTCCGCTATCGACAGATACGGCACAAGGGCAAGTTCCTGGTGGATAACGGAAATCCCTTTCATTTCGCTGGAGTGGACATCCTGAAATTGAAATAATTTTCCGTTAAAGACAATCAGCCCGTCATAGGTACCCGAGGGATACACGCCGCCGAGTATGTTAATCAGGGTCGATTTTCCCGCTCCGTTTTCCCCGACCAGCGCGTGAATTTGGTTGCGTTTAACGCTGAAATTTACGTTGTCAAGGGCTTTAACACCGGGAAATGTTTTCGTGATACCTTTCATTTCCAAGATAAGATCACTCATGCTAACCTCCAAAACTTCTGATGTTCTTCCGGGAAGAACACTCCCTGCTCACGGGCAAAATTTTCAAGACTCTTTATGCTCATTGAAAAATCAATGGTATCTTTACACGTTACCTTTTTTCCTGACGCCGCAATGCCAATGTCCATGGCAGAGGAGTTTTTATCACCGCTGTCTGACGGCAAAAGATCGACGCCCTTTACCATTGCGGCTGCGACTGTCCCGAGGAAACAATCCCCGGCGCCAGCCGTATTTACCACCCGGACATCCATCGCGCCACGTTTATGGAAGCGTTCGCGGCTCCGGATACTGGCGCCTCTGGCGCCCTGTGTAATTAATACGGCAATTTCCGGATTAATGGATTGCAGATATTTTCCGCAGTCCTCTATTATTTGTTCGTCCGCGGCGTCTTCTTCTTTATCCGGAGAGGTAAAGGCATGGGCTTCCTCTATGTTAAGCGCAATCAGATCCGTCAGCGCAATGCCGCCCTGCTCGGTAAAACTCCGGGTTTCTGAGCTGGGCACCGCCGCCGCGTTAAAGCAATGTTTTTCTTTTCCCTTCCTGAGCAGGTGAATTCTTGTTTCAAGCGGTACCTCGGGGGCGGCAATTATTAAGCCGTGCCCTTCAGCGCCCTCTTCATTAAAGAAGCGGTTAATGTCATTTACCCCCACCGCCTGGCAAGCGCTGTTATTCGCCGTTACATTAAAACCTTCCCCGTCAGGATACTGGCAGCAAATCGAGTACATGGTGGGGTAGTTTATATCTTCATTTACATACAAGACATTAATACCGGCTTTTTCCATTTCCTTTTTAAGGGCTTTGCCTTCTTCATCCGCGCCCACGCGCCCTATGGCGTACACGGGAATTTCTCCCTGTAAAAAAACAGCGGCGTAGTGCAGGATAATATGCAGTTTGCAGTAGTCCCTGTATTCGGTAAACTTCGCGAGCCTGCTTTCGCTGCGGCCAAGGGTGTGGTTTCCTTCCAATTCAAAAAAACGTCCTGTCCCGATTCCCCCGGCGCCAACGACGTAATTATAAGGCCGCTTATTCATTAATACCTTTGAACTCCCATTCAGGATGCAGGGAAAACGGATGAACGGCTGTTTCTCTTGTGGCGGTTACAATCGCGTCAGGATGTTCAGATAAAAGCGTCATTGGATATTCCGCGTCCGGATTTGAAAAAAGCGCGATACGCAGGGCGGTCTGTTTCCAGCTACCGGTGTCACTGTAAACGCGTACCTTTTTCGCGCCGAGGCATTCCTTAACGCCAAGCGTTATGGACATGGGCGGAACAAACTGAAATGCCGATCCGTAACTCCTCTGCCCCAGGGCAATGATTGTATCTATATTATTGTCCTGAATACGAATTGAGGAGTTCCTTAACTCGTCAAGTGACAATTGGGAAAACGGATGCCTTCTCGCCTGGTTATACGCAATATGACCGTCCTGCCCCCATCCTCCCAGGGTATAATCTATTGGGTTTTCCCGTATCTTATGCTTAACGGAATGCATTGTTTGCGGATTTAGGAAAAGTCTGTTCTCAGGCTTTACAGCCAGTTCTTCCTTAACCGGATCATAAAAATATTTTTCCATGAAGGTTTGAAAGTTATATGGATCGTTTTTTGCGAGCAGGCCGCCTTCCCAGTCCAGGCACTCGTCCATGTGAAATATAACAACATTTTTTAAACTGACTTTTTCTTCATTAATTATATTTGTGAAGGGCTCGTACCACGATTTGGGGCCGCAGGGTACAATTGCCCTGAAAGTCCTGCTTTCCCTGTTTGCCCTGACGATCTCGTCAATAAATTCCCTTGCCATTAATAGGCCCATATCTTCGGAAGATTCTACTATCCTGAAACGTACTTTAAGCCCCTTGTGATTTTCCAGTTCTTCTGCCGGGATGCGGCACCATGAATATAAATCTTTCTTATTTATCATTTTATACCTCTATGAGTTTTATTCCCGTTATCTCACAGAAAGCTTTTACTTCCTGATAAAGCTCTGAACCGTAGCCGAGTACACCGTATTCGCTTGAATAGTTTTGCACCAGACGGTTAATGTCGCCTTCCACTTTGATAAAAGCATGCGGCCAGAAAGGAATTCCGCACTCTGCCTTGCGTTTTTCTAGATCATCCGGCACAAAGACTTCGCCTTTTGCAAGTACCATTACAAATTCGCCGTTAGTCCTGCCAAGCCTTGCCAGCGCGGCTTTTCCCGGTTTGCAGGTAAGTTTTACAGACAAACCCCCGGCAGATCCTTCGGTGGGTATTCCGTGGCCGGCAAAACCTGCCCTGTCGCGCGGATCAGCCAAAGAGGGAGGGCAGGCTCCGTCGCCGATTATTTTTATCTCATTGGTTTTCTTATCGATATGCTGCAGGTCGCCGTAATAAACAGGGGCGCCGCTAAATTTCATCAGTATGTAAACAGACAGGGCGGTATTAAAATCCGAAAGTGTCGAAGTAGGCACACCGTCATTCAGCATAAGGCTTTGCGCAAAACAGGTTGCGCTGTAATCATCGCCCAGGCCGGGAAAGGACTGGATAGTGTAAAAATCAAAGCCGTTTTTCGCTATGACTTTTTTTAGCGCGAGGTAAAGGGCGATTGAACGCCGCGAAGTATCGTCATTGGGCGGTTTAGTCCCAAAAAGTTTTTCTATTAAAGGAAGCGCCGCGGAAATTTCTTCATCGGTAACGGCCCTGGCTGTTTCAAGAAGTTCGGTTGTGTCTCTTGAATCAATGTCAATGCCGAACATGCGCATCCATTGGGACGGATCCGCAACGCCGCAGGTTTGCCCCATGCCGCGGCCTCCGAAAACGCCGATGGTAGACTGGTTCAGGCTGCTTTTAAGGCGGCTCGCCCGGCAGTAATGCGCTATCGCGTCGACTTCATCAGTTTCATTGGCTGCCGCGTAAACAAATTTATGTGGTATACCCACTTCCAGCAGGGCGGAGTGCATCACCAGCCCGCCAACAGGCCTCCATCCCTGGGAACCGGAATGTGTCCAGATAATTATGGGTTTCCCCGAGGCGGCAAAGTCCCGTATGGCGGCAATCATATAGCCGGCCCAGATCCAGGTTCCCGAGCAAAGAATAAGGGCGTCTATGCTGTCGTCTTTTTTCATCGAAGCCAACGCTTCCCTTGCTTCCGCTTTGGTTGCCAAAACTGTTTTCCATTCAACAAGTTCAACACCGCGCGTAATAAGGGCTTTTTTCTGGTTTCCGATGATCTCGTTATCAATAAAAGGAACACCCATTGGATCCTTCAATCCGTCTTTGTGTGTACCATAAACAATGAAACCGGCTTTTGACTTTAACATTAGAATCACCTCGTTTGAAATATTATGAAGAATTCACGAAAAAAAGACACCCCGCGGCTTTGCGCGGGGTATCATAATACTGTTAGTTGCGCATCTCCGCTTCGGTATATAAACCTACACGAACTGCTTCTCTGATAATATTGTCCTTGTCAACAGAAATTGCGTTAATGGCAAACGCGGGAACAGTTTTTACACCATTGTTAATTTTATCGGGCCAGTTGATTACTGTAATTGCCCTGCCTTTCATAAACTCATCCGCCAATTTAACCGCACCGCCTGCCAATGAGAAAAGGTCAAGCAATACGGTCTGGGTCTGCTCACCGGCAAGAATGGATTTTACCGAGGGGAGTTCAGCGTCCTGTCCGGTTATTATGGGCCAGGGCCTGTTTGCGCTGCCGTAGCCGACAGCTTTCAGAGAGGAAATGATACCGAGGGAAAGGCCGTCATAGGGGGAAAGAACAGCGTGCAATGTCTGGTTTGTATAGAAGGCGGTAAGAATATTGTCCATCCTCGCCTGGGCCCTCATGGCATCCCATTCCAGGGTGGCGCACTGATTCAGGGTGGTCTGTCCAGACCTTACAACGAGTTTTCCGCTTTCAATATAGGGTCTGATATAAGACATGGCGCCTTCAAAGTACATTTCGGTGTTGTTGTCATCAAGGCTGCCGGCAAATAATTCAATATTGAACGGCCCTTTTCCCTGTGCCAGGCCAAGTTTATCTACAATATAGCTGCCCATGAGTCCGCCAATCGCGATACTGTCAAAGGTCATATAGTAGTCAACATTATGGGTGTCGGTCAAAAGACGATCATAAGCGATGATAAGGACTTTCGCGTCTACTACCTTTTTCATTACATTGTCCAAAGCGCCGCCGTCAATCGGGCAGACAATAAGAACATCAATGCCTCTGTTCAGCATGTTCTCGATCTGGCTGATCTGCTGGCCTACATTGTCTTCCGCGAATTGCAGAACAGTCTGGTAGCCGAGAGCCTGGAGCTGCTTTACCATCTCGTTCCCTTCCAGAACCCATCTTTCAGTTGACTGGGTAGGCATGGAAATCCCGACACGGTTGGTTTTTCCGCCTGAGGCCTGCTTGTTGCCCCCCGCGAAAACGATGCTTGCTGCCATTAAAAACACCAGCAATAGCACGGCAATTCGAATCACTTTTTTCATTTCCTTCTCCTTAATGAAATTATTGGTACTACATACCATGCTTATTTTACCCCTGTCCAAGATTATTGTCAATATAAATTTATATAATAAATTAACTTAGTAAAATAATATCATTAATCGGTACTTGTATTAAAAATTATGCCGTGTTATTCATAAAATAGGGATTTTATGGATAAACGATTGGTTTTACTTCTTCCTCTGACATTCGGAATCGCGTTTTTCCTGGGTATGGAAAGCGGCGGGTTTCAGCTGGTTCTGCTGCAGGTGGCAAAGGAATTCGCCCTGGACCCGGTTTTGATGGGAGGGGTGGTAACATCGCAGTTTATTGCCATTTTTTTAGGCCCGCTTCTTTTCGGCTGGATTTCGGACAGAATCGGAAAGAAAATAGTGCTCGCCTTTAGTATGGTTTTTTATATTGTTGGATGTTTTGGAGCTTTCCTGTCGCCTACTATACTGTTTTTTTCCTGCAGCCTGTTTTCCCTTGGACTGGGTTACAGCGTATGCGAATGTATTGGCAGCTCCCTGCTCTCGGACTCGTTCCCCGGGAAGGAGAGTTCCTACCTTAATTTTATGCAAAGCGGTTTCAGCCTTGGCGCCGTACTGAGCCCTCTTGTATTCAGCCGGCTGATAAACGCGGGTTTGGCTAATTGGCGTACGGTTTTCCTTTGCGCCGGCCTGGGTTATGTATTGCTTTATCCCCTGCTTATTCTCTATCGAAATGAAAAAGCCAATGAAACAGGCGTTAATCATCAAAAAGCGGCTATGCCTTCCGCGCCGGAACAATCGATTTTTTCACGATTTTTCATTGTTCTGTTTTTTTCCATTATGATATGTGTTGCTGTGGAGGTAGGGGCAGCGTTTTTTGCCGACTCCCTTTTCGTTACCGAATTCGGAAACAATTACCTGGGCGCTTACGCGATATCCGGGTTTTGGTTATCCATGGCTGTCTCCCGTTTTGCCTTCTCCAGAATTAAGATGAAACCTGAAACCATGGTTATGGCAGGTTTTCTGATGATATGTTTGGCGCTCATTATTTCACTTCCCCTTAAAAATCCGAATATTTCATTGGCTGTATTTTTCTTTCTTGGGTTCGCGTCGGGCCCTATCTGGCCTGTGATAATCGGAATCGGGGCGACTTTTAATCCGAAACGAAGTGGAACCAATACCAGTATTTTATATGCTTCGGGCGGGCTGGGCGGCGTTATAATGCCTGTTCTGATTGGCCTGGCGGCGGAATACTACGGTTTTTACAGCGGTTTTTGGCTGCTCGCCGTCATTTCGGCCTCTGGTTTTTTGATTATGTGGCTTGGTACAAGAAAGCATGGCGAAAGCGGGAAATTAAAGGGCTGAAGTATTATTATTTAAGTAACAGGAGTATCTTATTTAAAAAATTATGAACGCCAATGAAATTGTACTGGATGCCAGGCAGAAGAAAAGTGTAATTCCCGCATTTAATATTCCCTATCTGCCGATGGTGGAGCCCGTGGCAAATGCCATAGCGGACGAAAAGATCGCGGCGATTATTCATGTTGCCCGCGTCGAATGGGAAAAATTTTCCGCGAGAAGCCTGGAAGATGTTGCTTTGGAATACAGAAAGCATGAAAAATCCGGTTTTACTTTTCTGGGTCTGGATCATGTTCCTGTAATCGATGAAGACAACAGAAGTGTGGATTACAGGTCGATCATTAAGCGGGCAATTGACGCGGGGTATCAATCTGTAATGATTGACGGTTCGCGGCTGGGACTTGAAGCCAATATACTGGCGACTGAGGAAATTTCAGGTTTGGCCCACAGCGCGGGCCTGGCTTGC
>Ga0123353_10014861_pt1 | contig 11259 bp, 4 predicted proteins | sample TergutLab28metaG_3_FD_92763 | JGI IMG/M metagenome (GOLD analysis project Ga0123353, IMG submission 92763) | Labiotermes labralis P3 segment gut microbial communities from Petit-Saut dam, French Guiana - Lab288 P3 | ecosystem: Host-associated > Arthropoda: Insects > Digestive system > Gut ... | reverse complement strand
TTTCTTCGGTTTCTTTATAAATCCTTTTAAATAAATTATGGGATAATGACTTAAGTCATAGCATAACCGCTTCTTTACACATTCTTTTCAATTCACTGTTCATAAATCGTCCCAATATTTGACTATACTTGACATGTTGAATTAACAAACTTCATAAAATAGACCGAAATAGTGTATCAGCACACTGCATAATACTTGCTGTGTGTGGTTTACTTCGCTTTCAACGACGCCATTTGTGTGTCGTTATTTAGAAGTCTAGGCCTGTATTGTCGTAATTATGTGTTATTGGTTTAAACAGGGCATTGTTTGTTTGTCGGAATGTTTAAAGTTTTGCTTTTCCTTTCCGTGGTAAACAAATTAAAATCAAAGTTACTTACAGTAGCGTCGTCAGATAAGACGAGCAATTAACTGCGTTGAAATGCATGATTTGGTCGATAAGAAATGATCTCCGTTCAACATATAAAATAAACTAAGCTGGAAGTAGTGACAGCGTTTTAGGGCTTTAGAAGTTCCATCGGGAAGAGGGGATGTTCAGCACGTAAAACGTTAAGAGTCTTTGAATTGAACTTTCTGACAGCGACTCTTTCCCTGTACGATGTTAACTGGTTGTTTTCCACAATCGAAACTTAATATGTTTCCTGCATGGTACGAACCACTTCTTTAAATGCAATTCAGATATTTCCGTTGTTGCACCGTGCATGTTGTCGAGTTACTCAATTATTATACCAACCACTGCACATATATAACATTTATAAAATTTACACATTAAAACATTAAAAACGCTCTGACATGTTTCGGTCCTAGGACCATCATCAGGGAGCTATATCGTCCTTGCTGGCATGATATTCACGCCACGAAACACAGAACACACATCCATAACAGGGCACTCTTGGCAACACAACACAACATGGCATGCTGCCACAAAACCAACTGTAATAGTGAAATTAATATGACTTTTAATAGTGTAACTTTAGCAAGGATGATACAGCTCCCTGATGATGGTCTTAGGACCAAAACATGTCAGAGCATTTTTAATGTTTTAATGTTTTAAGGTGTAAATTTTATAAATTTATATAAGTGCAGTGGTTGGTAAAATAATTGAGTGACCCCCCCTTGTAAATGAATCATAAGCTTTCTTGAAGTCTATAAATAGCTGATGCACTGCTTCACTTCATTCCCATTTGTTCTCACATATTTGACGACTGCAGAATATATGATCATTAGTTGACCTGTTGTGTAAAAATCTGCACTGATGATCCCCAAGAAATTTCTCTGCATATGGAGATAACCTTGAGAGCAGGATGTTGGATAACATTTTATATGCTTTGGACAAAAGTGATATGCCTTTATAATTACTACAGTCTGTTTTATCACCTTCCTTATAAATAGGTACAATGATTAACTCCTTCCATTCTTCAGGCAATTCCTCCTTATTCCAAATAGAATTAATAATTTATTGATCTCAGAACCATTCAGTAGCTGAGAGAAATGGTTCCTCCACTTAACCACAATACTGTAGCATTCTAACCAAATCACCCTTCTCATCCTTTACTATGTTAGTTCTAGGCAGGTATTCCTTCTTAAAATCCTTGATGCCCCTAATTGAATATTAAAGATAAGAGAATCATCAGATGACTGAAAGCAAGTAATGGTCTTTAAACCAGTTCATGATATCTTAGCAAATATCGCTGATGATAAAACATTAGTTAATTATATCACATCAGAATGTCAAACTGAAATAATCAAAAAGATATCCTTTTATACCTCAAATAATACCTGTAGAATGAACAATACTATACATTACATTCCTAGCAACATTTCTAATGTTTAACATCATAAATTACTGCATCCAATTACCAAACAGACAAAGAAAAATGAAGAAAACCATTAACTTCAATAAAACAAACTGAAAATGATAAGAAACTTATTCTCAATGTTTGATCCAACAACAGACATTAACAACAACAAGTTTCTGATATTTTTTATCTTTCTGTTAGTTTCAAGTTCATCCATTTCATTTTCAGATATTCCTTCTTTTTGTTCCTGAAGTGTTTATTAGCTTCACATATTACATTGTTTATAGATATTCTACATTGCTTTGGTCTGGATCCTGTGACCACTGCATTTTAGCCTGCTTCATTTGATCTAAAAAATGTAAACATTCTACATCAAACCGTGGTTTATGCTGCTTCAATTCATACGTACCTAGCCTCTCTTTAGCTGAGATTTTGATATTCTCTTTAATGTTAACCCAAACCCTATTTATGTTATCACCATCACTTAAGTTCTCCAAAGCTGCGAACCTGGTTTGAGGTCATAATCTGATACTGTTTTCTAACTTCCAGCTCATTTAGCTTCCTGAGATTTAATCTTTCCACATCAAACTTCTGTTCGCTTGTTTACTTACTGCCAGTCTTTCGTTAACCTTTGCAACTACCAGATAGTGATCTGTATCACAGTCAGCTCCCTTGAATGAGTATGCTCGAATGCCATCTTGCATCTATCAATATGTGATCCATCTGGTTGTGAGTCTTGCCATCAGCAGGCGTTCAGGACCTCAGAATCTAGTCAGCCATTATTTAAACTTCCCCTGATTACCAAATTTTGGGCACAGGAAGGCACCATACTCTCTAAAAAAGTTATGGAAGAAAATTGTGTGAGCATGGAGCTTGCTTGATGTTCGTGCACACTTTGTTGTATGCAGTGTGATATGTCTGTTCAAAGTTGAATTGAAGAAGAAACAGTGCAAGGCGAACTGAAAGTTGAAGAACCTCATAAAGAGATCCTTTTGTGGAGTCCAGAAATTCACCTGTATCAGAATTATTTCACAGTTTTAGCAGTATTTAATTTATAGTCTGAAAGCATAGTACACATTTTTTGACTGTATTGTATTTTCTGCAACAATTTTGAGTCTACTAAGATGATGGGATAGGAGGCTGTGGTCAGAAAATATGAATGGTCAAATTAACGTTGAAAGTTTAAATTCCATGACAGTTTAACACAGTGTAAAGGCAAAAAGAGTAACTTGTATGCTGTTGTGGATTTCTTATACTAATGCTGTCAGTGAAATGTATTGCTTTTAAGTTATGAACTTGTAAGTACCATTTTGGTATATGTGTGTTTCCAGACTCAAATTACTGTCTGATAAGATGTACTTATAGAAAAGTACAGTCAAATCCTGCTATAGCACCACTGTTTGTTCACTGCAGTTTGTGATGGTTATATCAAGAGTGGTGGCATATAAAACCCTGTAACTTTTTTAAACTCATCACAGTTATGTAAGGATAAAAAAATGTTAGTTACACTTACTTGCAGAACATTTAATAGTGTTGTATTTTACAGTAATTGCAAACCATCTTTACCCTTTTGTTAATAACCTCATCTGTTGCCACATCATTTTTAACATTTAACTGTCCTATCCATTTTGCTAATGTTTCCTGCAGTTTTCATGTTCTGCACATTTATTCTTTTTTACATAAACACATCTTAGCTTGTGCCTTTTATGCTTTTCAATGAGTGTTTCACTATACAGCATCAACTGATGGGTTTAACCGATAAAAGGGAAAAATGATTGGCTGTGTTTTGCTAAGAGGCTACAGGAGATTGGTTTCTATAAGCACAGACCTCTGTCTTTACACTAAAACTTAATACTGCCCTTTTCCTTATACTTAACTAGTCAAATGAAGAATTTGAATAATTAAAACCTACCATAATCTTATGTTGGATGGTGACTTAACAGCTGCGTCTTTGTGTCATTTGCTTTGTGATTTTGAAATTATCCAGACTGTCACCTCAGTAGCCTAGGACTGGTAAGTTGAAACTTTAGGGGTGAAGAAGTGGGGCAAAAGGAAGCTGGAGTTATGAGATCATTGTCTGTTTGAATATGTAGTGAGTCAATGAAGGACACTGGTTGAAATTATATTGACTGTTATAACATTTGAAATGAGATGCATGTAGTGCGAATGTGATAAATGTTTTGACACCATAAATAGCCACTGACCCACACTCCCATGCCAGGCAGAAATCCAAACCACACTATCTGCATTCTGTAAATACCTTCCAAACACAGTGCTATATTGGGCATTATTTAATGCTTGTGGGCACATTTTTATCATGAAAGTCTGTGACATATGGCAGCTAGTAGGGATGGCACTATATCAATGGTTCCCATGTTAAAATAATACTTTCATATTCACTCCGCAAGGATGAAACTTTGTCGGGTCTTGACTGTAGATGGTTCACACATGTTAATGGTTATAGATTCAACATGACACTGCTTACGAGCCTGCACAAGGTGTGCCATTGGTGTAACAGAACTTGGGGCAGAGTTGTTTTGTACAGTTCAGGTTTTCTGTAGGAACTGTATTCAATGCTGACTGAAAAGGGATATATGTTTTTTAATCTTGCTTACAGCGCTGACTAGAAGACTGGTAGAATGTGTTGGTCCCGTGTTCCTAAGTTTCTGGCAGGTTGAACCTGGAATCTCAGATGATGCCTTGGCACTTCAGGAAGAGGAGGAATCAGAAGATGAGCTCACCTCCAGTTTTATTGATCCAGATGATGTAAATTTTCTTAGAAGTCTTGATCCTAAAGAGTGGAAGGTAAGTCATTGTTACCTTAAACCAGAGTACAACAAACACTAAGTGCCAGATTGCCCTGACATCTAGAAACTTTGCTGTGTTACAGAGAGTAATTGTTTTAGTCTGTATCTTCCTGTGGTTTTAAAAAATACCAGCTGAATGGAGATAGTGCCACAGAACTGCCCAGCTGTGTTTGTGAACACTCTGAACACCAAAACCTTTGTTAAATGGTCATTTTCATTCTAATTTGTTCAACTGAAACTATTATTAGACTGTGAGAATTTTGGCTTGTATACTGGTTAGAAGGTACATACACAACTCACATGCATGCCTTGATGGTAAAAAATTGCCTGCTACCAAATGTTGGGGCTGTCTGCTAGTCCACACTGATTTGTTATGCCATAACTTGCACATTTCTACTACTGAATTTGATTAAATCTGATTTTAATTTGATGTTGATATTGATATATTTGTTAACTGCAATTAGGTTAACACCTGGTGGCAGTAGTACAGTACACATTTACAGACAAACAATACACAGCACAACACAGTGAGACAGAATGCCTAGAACAGAACACACATAACAATAAGAATACATAACAAAATTAAATAGAAACATACAAAACATACAATCATATACAATGATGACACAAAACTTACAGTACTGTTCTTTTTAGGAGCAAGACCATTATGCTGTTCTTGGTTTAAAGAAGTTACGCCATAAAGCTACAGAAGATGACATAAAGAAAGCTTGTAAGTTTGCAAAAGTGATGAATTTTCTCTTTGCCAGTTGGATTTATGAGTGTGTGTCTGCTCATGTACAGGGTTTTCTTCTTTATATGATTCTTCACAAGGTCCATGAAAGCACTGAACTGCTGTAGGCTGGCTGACGTTTATGATCATGTTTGCAGCATCTTAAGTTGAACACTTGGATTTATAATCTTCTTCTTTGTATGTAGTATCCATATCTTTGCTATTTGGTTTTACTGGAAGTGTGATTTCCTTTTGACTTAATCCACTTGTTACAAGCTAAAACTCTAAAAACAATTTGTGTCATATGGCTTTTCTGAGGAAGTTTATAAAATGAATGTTCTGTTTGCATATACATTAAAATCTTGTTAGTTTGAAATACTCTATAATTGAGAGCATGTAGTTTTCCCCAGATTTACACATTTGTTTTTATGTACTGTTTAATGCAGTTAATTAAAAATATGGATAATTTGTAATTCAGAGCCTTCCAGTTATTAGAAGATCAATAATTTGAAGTAATATTTTGTGGACAGTTTGTGTAATAATTTTTGTACTACTCTAGAACAGTGGAGTCCCTGCCCCTAGCAGACAGTGGTGAGTCCCCAACCAGTGCCAGAAGATCAGCCAGTCTGACCCTTGCAGAGTCAACTAAAATTTGGTTGTATGTGCATGCTTGTTGATTGTATTGAGATGAATTTTGGTTATCTCTGCAATGGCTATGCTGGAGGTTGGAGAGTGTTGTTTCCTGTTGTGTACTGCACAGACAAACTACCAACCATTGTTTGTATCATTACTGCTGTGAAACAGTAAGTGGGAGGATCTGCAAGGTCATATGGACTGTCCTAGTAGCCTTGCTGAGTTTCTCATTGTCAACCAATCACTCCCTGCCACATTTAAACTTTCTGTGACACAAAGAATCCATTATGTGAACCATGTATTTAAGAGGCATATTTCTCTTTTGCTCATACATTGTGTAATGGCAGCAATATATTGTGTGAACTGAACTGCAGCTGACATCAGCCTCTAACATTTCTGAAATGTGAAGGCACCATTGTGTGTTCTATGCATGTAGTCAACATTTTTCTGCATCGTGCATTGTGTACAGTGGAGTAACTTGTCCGAGCCACTGACACCAATATGAGCACTGATGCCATGCTGCTAGAATGGTGACTGCACCATTCTGCAATGGTGTGCTGGCATTATAGTTTGACAAATGTTAGTTATGGTGTACTGAGTTGTGTTTTGGTATAAATTATACTGAACATATGTAACATGTGTTTAAAAAATAATACTAGAAAATATTTTAATGGCTCATCTTACAAATAACAGGTCTTCAGAACCCACATATCAGTTTAAATGTGGATTGAAAACAATGCATAACTGGTAGCCTGATTTCTCAGTCCATAGCACTTTGAATTTATGTGTTTTTTTACTTTACAGATCGCTTGAAAGTTTTGCGTCATCATCCAGATAAACGTAAGGCTCAAGGAGAGGAAATCCGTCCTGATGATGACTACTTCACCTGCATTACCAAAGCTTGGGAGATATTGGGTAATCCACGTAATCGCCGTTCATTTGATTCTGTTGACAAAGAATTTGATGATTTAATACCAACCGTCAGTGAGCACACTAGGAGTCATTTCTATGAGGTAGTGACAGCTTTGAATTTATTTTATTGTACACTTGACCACGGTTATAATGTAATCAAAGGGACCAAATAAATTGTGTCATTATAAATAAGTGTTACTGTAGGTGAGGTGTATGGTAAAAATGAAGGAAAAATATTTCAAGACAAACTACAAGCCTGCTGGCATGTTACCTAATGTTAATGCTGTGCTGTATATGAAATTTAAATAAGAATTAAAATTTAGAATAAAAGTTACTCTTGTATAATTGTAACTTCCCATACAGGCTTACACTAAAATATCTATTAAATTAAAATTAAAATATGGGAAGAACAAAAATTATCATGTGAAGCAGATTGCCGACTGGAACATGTGTCACTTCTCTGATGCTTAAAACACTTACACAGCACCTCATCGATGTCACGTCCTCAGGCTTTAGAAATTGCTTAATTCTCAATCAATTCTGTCCAGACACATTGATAATTTTGGTTCTTTTTTCCATATTGTATGGTTCATCATAGAATTTATGAAACCAAATTCACAACACACGTCAGCTCAATTTTTCCATATTCTGTTTCTCGTATCAATTTAACTTTTTCTTCAGCACACAAAACTTTTCTTTTGTTTGTGACTAGCAGTGTTATCACTTGACCAGTATCCTGTTAACTGAAGGAGGTGTTATCTGAAATAATAGAAGGCTTAGCCTCTCAAGGATGAGGAGATGGTTGAATTCTCAAAATAGCCTACTTCTTGGAAAATTATATTGGAACCGATAACTGGCAATGTTGTTATATCCCAGGTAGATGCTCATATGTATGTTGCACTAAGCAAGGCATAAGAGCACATGTCGTAAGGGGAATTAATGGTACCACAGGATGTATAATGATGTAGCTGGGGTGTTGCACAAACCAAGGTTGTTGTAACTAAGTTCAACTGTATTTGTGGTATACTCTAACTGCCTATCTTTATTTGGTTCATGTGTTTTAATCACTGTATAACTATATGGAACATCATTGCAATCATGGTTGCTGGTATAATATCTAAAGAATTTCAGCTAAATAATGTATATTACATTCATCAAATCAAATAATGCAGTGCTTCTGTAAATAATTGATTACATGTTTTGTTACTGAACATTCATCTGAACCAAATTTTCATGAACAGCGAACATTTTCTTCTGTGGTACTATGTAAGTACAAAAGGAAGACTGACTTTAGTCATTTTTAATGTTGCTAAACATCCATTTTTGCTATTGAATCTGGATTCTGTTAGATTTTAGTTGAAATATGTGTTCATATATTGAGATCTATAGAATTGTATGACTGTACACACTATTGTCACAAAATATAAAAAGCTGTTATATAACAATAAACTCAGATCTCTTTGTGATGTGCTTAATAAAGCATATTTATAGACTATCAGCACATTTGGTAATAGGTGAACTTAATGGTGTATTGTGAAGAGTGTTATTTATCTTCAGCTGTTGTATCCATAAAGGACAAAAGCATTTTGACACAAAGAGAGAAAAATTGTGTCACTAAAGTAGTTATACTTACATTGTGAAAGTTGAGTTACCATGTTATGGGTGAAAAACACAAGAACTTTGTGAAATGTTCACTGTCATACTGAGTTGCCAGCCTTTGTATGGACCCATTAATTTCAACATGCATAGATTGGCTTATGTCCAAAGATCCATCACAGTGCATTTGTAGGGATGATATTTGATGAGTGATTTAAACCTGTACAGTCTGTTGCAGGCCTATTCAACTCATAGTTCATGGGCAACATGCTGCCCATGACAGTGTTGTGTTGCCTGTGGAAGACATTTGAAACTAGAAAATGTCTTTTATCCATTCCCTGGCAAAGCTGAGACAGAACACTGAAGCAGTTTTGAAAACTTATGAGCTTATTTATGGAAACATACATTATATTACTAATGTATTTTGTAAAAATGTGCTAAAATTAGCGACACCATAGCCAAGCTTGGTAAATAAATGTTTCATATTATCATTTTAGTTTTATTGCATATGATGTATAGGAAAATACAAAGGTAAAATTACTTATATTATTATATGTACACTTATTCATTTCTTATTCTGTGTATTGAATTTCATCTTGCCTACATGCAGATCAAATTTTACTGAAGTTGTCTGAACCACAGAAGAGGTTGATCAGGCCTGGTACATTGGTTGGTATAAGTACTGTCAGGTTTAAAACTGAAATCTGCCTATTTTTCATGCAGTGTATTTATGTATTCCGCATGACTGTTACAGTTAACAGTTGTGATTTACCTACACAGCAGCCATCAATTGGTCTTTCTAGTGGAAGCACACTGCTTTCTATGTGAGGTGTAAACAGAATATTTGTATGTAATATAGATTAATTTTAAAAGGGCTCTGCCATGGCTCTAGTTGTTAGTTTCCAGCCTCTGACTGTTGTCCATGTGAGGTTTGTGGTGGACAAAAGTGGCATTGTGACAGGTTTTTGCTGATCTCATGTCAGTAGCATTGAATGAATTTTATGGAACCCAAAGATTTATTACTGTGTTCGCAAGAGCTTGCCACTAAACCCTATCAAAAGCCAGATCAGTTCAGTCCACTAACATCCTATTTATTATCAATTTTAATATTATACTGCCATCTTACATTCCAAGCAATTGCTTTCAGGTTTTCCCATCACATGCCCTACCTATATCATCCTTCTTGATTTGACCACACTAATAATATTTGGTGGGGAGTACAAAAGCTTCACATTGTATAGTTTCCTCTGGCCTCCTGTTACTTCCTTCCTATTAGGTCCAGATATTTTCCACAGTGCCCTGTTCTTGAATGCCCTCTGTGTTCTTTCTGTATTGTGAAAGACCAAGTTTCACACCCATTCCAAACAGTGGGCAAAGTTTGGTATATTTTATATTTGCATTTTTAGGTAGCAAAGAAACAAAAGATTCCCAGCTGGATGGCAACAAGAGTTCTCTGGTTTCCAGGCCAATGTTTTTGTAAATTCCTTCACACAGTATTCAGAGACCTATGATGATCACTGCATAATCCACTTAATAGCTTTGTGTTGCCATTTGCTGTGCTGTACAGAAATATGACTTCTGTGGTTTTACTGTAACTGACAAAGTATTGCTTCTTGTGCAGGTTTTTGGAAAAGCATTTGAGTTGAACTCCCGTTGGTCTGAGAAAATGCCAGTACCAAAGTTGGGAGATGAATCAACATCAAGAGAGGATGTTGAACGGTTTTATTCCTTTTGGTATAACTTTGAATCTTGGCGGGAGTATTCTTACCTTGATGAAGAAGAAAAGGAGCAGGGTCAAGGGTAAGTGAAATATGTGCTTCCAGTACTTTGTGTGTTGCGGAACTCTATAAAATTATCTTACTTTATGATATTTACACAAACAGGGATGAAATTAAGACTGGACTTAAGTAAAGTATATCTCCTTGACACATATTAGTACTGTATTATTTCACTGCATCTCAGTGGCATTATCTTCTCCAGGATAGAAAGTTTGTTTCATAGAATCCAGCCCCCTATTTAATGGGTTTTGGGGATAAAACAGCTGCGACATGAAGCTGGCCACTCACTTCCATCTAGTGCTGAAGTTAAGAATGAGTGGTTCTACCCCATATACCTTCATGGCATACACAAGAACAACTATACCTTTCCTTGTGCTACTTCTCATTTGCAGTGATATACCATGTAATAATAATAATAATGTTCAATTGTAAGGAACTTTTTAAACTACAAATAAGACCACTGAGCCTAATCCTGTTGATTACTACATCCCAGGGTAGGTGAATATTTCCCAGCCAAAGCTGAGAAGTGAGAAATTCGATGATGATGATGATGATGATAATAATAATAATAATAAGAAGAAGAACAACAACAATACATTACATGTAGCACAAATTGTAAATACAGAACAGCTGCAACACCATATACCCTAGAAACGTGTTTTGTTTCAGATATATAAGGTGATAACGATGATGATGATGATGACCATAGTGATAATAATAGTAATTTACGTTTTATTAGTTGTCGTGGTATTTTCATTAGGAATACTGAAGAATACTTATTTAAGGTGCCAAATAAATTGGAGATAAGTTAAAACAAGTGATCCTGGAGGTGAGTAATGGGAATAAGATGTACCTGTATATATAGTATATTTAACTATGGAATTGGTTGGGCTTAGCTTTAGTCACTATTATTATTATTATACAATATGTATGTCTCCTGTCACAGGCATTTCTTCCTGGTACTTCTCTTGAACCAGCGGTGATCCCCACCGCTCAGGCTTCAAGCT
>Ga0123353_10014860_pt1 | contig 11259 bp, 8 predicted proteins | sample TergutLab28metaG_3_FD_92763 | JGI IMG/M metagenome (GOLD analysis project Ga0123353, IMG submission 92763) | Labiotermes labralis P3 segment gut microbial communities from Petit-Saut dam, French Guiana - Lab288 P3 | ecosystem: Host-associated > Arthropoda: Insects > Digestive system > Gut ... | reverse complement strand
TGCGCCCAAAAAAAGGGCAAGCAATCTATCGGCAAGAGTCGTGGTGGTTTGACGACCAAAATCCACAGCATCGTTTCCGATGAGAAGACTTCGATTGTTCGTCAGTTGTCTCCGGGTTCGGATCGCATACACCTGCATACACTTGAAAAATTAGTACAAACACGCCCTAAAACATTCTGAAAAAATCGGTATAATAGTGGAGCGTTTCCATTACCGAACACTATGCTCACTTACGACAACCCTCTCATCACCCGATACGCTTCGTCGGCGATGTCCCGACTTTGGGGACCACAGCGAAAATTCAGCACTTGGCGCAGACTCTGGCTCGCTCTCGCCGAAGCCCAAGCCGAACTCGGACTGCCCATCACGCAAGCACAACTCGACGAACTCCGTGCCCATCTCGACGACATTGACTTCGACAAAGCAAACGAGTACGAATGCGAACTCCGCCACGATGTCATGGCACATGTTCACACCTTCGGCGATTGCTGCCCGCAAGCCCGACCGATCATCCACCTGGGTGCAACCAGTTGCTTTGTTACCGACAATGCAGATGCCCTGCTAATCAAAGAATCACTGGTCTTGATTCGCAACCGATTGGTGGCAGTCATTGACCGCCTTGGTCGATTCGCTTGGAAATACCGGGATTTGCCCTGTTTGGCGTTCACACATTTGCAACCCGCCCAGCCGACAACGGTAGGTCGCCGTGCGTGCCTCTGGGCTTATGATCTGATTCTTGACCTCGAAGAAATTGAACATCGGCTCATCAATCTCAAAACGCTCGGCAACAAGGGAACCACCGGCACGCAAGCGAGTTTCCTGAAATTGTTTGACGGCAATCACCAAAGAGTCCGGCAACTTGAATTTTTGTTCTGCCAAAAAATCGGTCTTGAACCGTTTGCCATCACGGGTCAAACGTATCCTCGAAAGATGGATTCGCAGGTTCTCGATGTGCTTTCCGGCATTGCGCAAAGTTCGCACAAGTTTGCGACCGATCTGCGGATTCTTGCTCATCGTAAGGAAGTGGAAGAGCCGTTTGAGCAGCATCAAATCGGTTCATCGGCAATGGCATACAAACGGAATCCGATGCGAAGCGAGCGAATCTGTTCGCTGGCAAGGTTTGTGATGAGTCTGCAAACGAGTCCACCGATGACTGCTGCAACGCAATGGATGGAGCGGACGCTGGACGACAGTGCAAACCGCCGGTTGGTGTTGCCGCAAACATTTTTGGCAATGGATGCAGTGCTAATTCTTTACCAAAACATTGCCGAGCAGATGGTCGTCTATCCAAAGGTGATCGAAAAGAACCTTCGGGCAGAGTTGCCCTTTATGGCAACGGAAAACTTGTTGATGGAAGCGGTGGAACGGGGCGGCGACCGGCAGGATTTGCATGAACGCATTCGGCAACATTCGCAAGCGGCGGCAGCGGTGGTCAAAAACGAAGGTGGCGAAAACGATCTGTGGGAACGTCTTTCCCGTGATCCGGCGTTTGCGGGCATTGACATGAATGCGGCATTGGAACCCTCGGCATTTATCGGTCGTTCGCCGGAACAAGTGGACGAGTTCATTGCAGAGCAGATTGATCCGGTACGTGGTCGTTATGAAGACATTTTATACGTGACCAATGCCGAGGTACGAGTGTGAATGACGGAACAAAAAATTTCGCCATCATTCCTATCGACCATGCGGAAAGCCCGCAGGTTGACGTTGCTGATTCGGCATAGGTGAGGAACCGAGGACTGTCTCGCCCCCCATTTTGCCGTTTTTCTTTCAAGAGTCCTGCGGAATTGACCGATTACCAAACGTAAGTATCCCGATAATCGGTACAACCGTTAAATTTTACCTACCGATTATCCCCAGATACCGCAAATTGACAGAATTTTGCTACAGTTCCCTACCACGAGGAAAAATATGAAATATTTATCATTCAAAGTCGGCTCACTTGGAATCGCCCTGTTAGCCCTGTTCGTATTTTCCGTCGGATTTGCCGATGACCTCTCCGATTTTGAAAAATTGCTTCAAGAAGCGGTCCGCACCAATCGGGACAGTACATTTGCTGAACCGAAGTCCAATAATGCTGTCGTCAAAAAAGACCTCACGCCGCCCAAAAGCCTCGGCTCCACTTCTGTAAAGCAGGAAATATCTTCCCCCGATCCCGGTTCGCCCGCCCGAACGGTAACAACACGACCGATTGCTAACGGCTCCCAAACACCGCAGACTCGATCAACAAGTCCCGAAGTCATTAGCGGTGGCTGGTCAACCGTTCAGCCAAACGCTCCCGGAATCTTTGTTCCGACACCAAAAGTTGTTGCCCCCCCAGCGAAGTCTGCTCCGAAAGAATCGCATTCCCAACCCTTTATCGGGTCGGATGCCCTCGGAGAGCCGAAGGAACTCACTGAACCGGAAGCAATCAAAATCGAAAACGAAAAATCCTCTGTTGCCCTCTCCGAACCGGAATCACTTATCCCCAAAGGATTGTTTGAAGAAGATGGGTTTGATGTGGCAATCGAAATCATCACAGAGGGAGCAGATACTATCGAATCGGAATCCAGTGGTACTGCGAGCAGTACAACCGCCCGAAGAAATGTTGAACGCATTGAAGAATCCGAGACGATTGTCGAACCGAAACAATCCGTTTCCGCTACCCCTGCTCAAGAAAGCGAATTGAGTTCCATCTTGGACGACTTGGCAGGTGAACACACCGTCAAATCGAAGGAAGATAAATCCGGTGCATCGGACCATTCTGCTGCCCTTCATGACAAAACACAAGTTACGTTCAGCATCCCGGATTTTGACAGCGATGATGACGAAACCAATTGGAAAGTGATTGATGCCAGTAAAGTGGGCGACCCGCATGCACAAGACAAACTTAAGTTAATGTCCGACGAAATTCTCAACGGTCTTCGGACACGGAACGTTACCGGTCGTTACGAAATGTGGAAGGCGTTTGCGAAAAAATGTCTCCGGGATACCGCCGGCATCAACACGGGCAGCGAACTTGATGGTCGTTGCAGGCTTTCATGGTATCAGAAACTCTATGCCGAACCGGTACAATCGGTTTTCGAGACAGAAGAGTATTCCCGGCAGTTGTTCGTGGGCTTGTCCGGCGGACATCGGCATTTGGCAGAGTTGATGCCCGGCATTCGGGAGCGAATGGATATTCCCAAGCGGGAAGATGCCGGAATTCGTTTTCCGCTCTGCACGACATCAATGGAAGCCTTGAATGAAGTCAAGCGTTGCCTGCTCGTAGCGGCATCTGCTCATGCGAAGGCATTTTCACCGTTGACCACCGCCGAACTGACGGAACTGGACAAGAATTTCGTGAACACATTCATCGGACCTGGTTGTATCAATGGTCATACCGTTTACGCTCGATCCGTGGCTCGAAAACACTTTGACATTATGGTCAAAGCGGACACAGCCGCCTTGTACGATGCGGGTGAAGCCTTGATCCCGCTCACGAACACGGCACTGCTCGACCTGCTGACGCAAATCCCGGAAGATGCACTGCCGCAAGTGGTTATGAACGGTCAAAAGTTTCAACGTCTTTCAACGACGGCTGGCGACATCATCATCGGCGGGCGAGGCAAAAACACTTACGATCTCGATTCACCGGAAATGAGTGAGGTGATCTGCGTTATTAGTTTCGGCGAAGAGGACACGTATCGTGAAGGCACATGCACCATCGCAACCCGTCCCGTTTTGGCTATCCTTGCTTTGGGCAAAAAGAATATCTTCGTCGGCACGAAGTTGGGCATTCAAGGCGGTTCCATCATGGGGGTTTCCATGTTGCTTGACCGCGAAGGAAACAGTACCTATTCGGCGGCTGATGTTGCCCAAGGCGCCACCATGGGCGGAATCGGCATTTTGATCAACTACGGAGGCGGCAATACTTACACGGCTAAACGACGTGTTCAAGGTCATGCTCTTTTGGGTCTTGGTATGTTGATCGACAAAGGAGCCGGCAATGCTGCTTATAAAGCGGCACTGTGGGCACAAGGTTTTGGTGCACCGGGCGGATTCGGAATTCTCTCGAACAGCGGTAACGGTAACAACCATTATTACTGCGGCGGTCTCTATCTCGACTCTTATCCCGAACATCCCGGCTATGACGGTTGGGGACAAGGTGTCGGGGCGGGCATCCGGCAGGCTGCTAACGGCGGAATCGGCGTAATCCTTTCCGGCACAGGCGACGATGTCTATGAAGTCGATTATTTCGGACACGGCGGCGGATATTGGCTCGGCGTGGGCATTGCTCGCGACTTCGGCGGAAACGACCAACGGCACGGAACAACTCTAAAATCCTACGACGGCAGACCGCGAGTGCCCGGCAATGGAACGCAAGCCCAGTGGACTCGATTCGCCAATGGCTTCGGATGTCACTATGCCCTCGGCTATTGCTTCGACGATGGCGGCGATGACCTTTATGGTGGAAGAATCATGGGAACCGGTATGGCATGGGACTTGGCGTTCGGAATCCTTTGCGATTTCAACGGTAGCGGCAAATATACCGCAATTGGAAACATGACCCAAGGTGTCGGTGCGGAAGGAAGTATCGGTGTCTTGTTTTCCTACGGCGGCGATGACACTTTTGCAAGCCGGAGTCAAGGGCTTGCAAGCGGCAGTGTTACCTACCACCCGTCTGCATGCGGCGGTAATTTCAGTTTCCTGATTAACTACGGCGGTAATAATAAATACGGCAGCGGAGCCGCAAGACATTCGTATGTTCAGCGCGGAACGTCCAGCGGATTCATCATCGACCGACCAACCGAAAAAGAAGCGGCAGTTGCCCTCGTTGCGCTACGTCGGGAAATCGAAACCAGAAATCAGGAAATTGCAGAATACGATGCGATGGTTGCTCAAATGAAAGAAGAAGCCGCCTCGAAGAACAGGCGGTATGTTCCGCCGAGACAGCGCAGACCGATGCCGATAGCGGAATCGCAACTGATCGGTGCCGTGCCGGATTTCGACCCTGTCATGAGAGCCGATGCAGCGGAAACAAATGTGAAATAAAAAAAAGGGAGTTAGAAAATTGACTCCTGACTTCTAACTCCATGCTCCCTGTCCACCCCAACTTCTAACATCCAATTCCTAACATCCAATTCCTACCATGAAAAACCTGATATTCAAAACAATCCTTACCGTCGCCCTTTGTGGAATCACTTATGCAGAGGACACCACGCTTGACGGGACATTGGAGCCGGAGGCGATTTCTGACTTCGATATGGAAAATGAAGTAACCGCACCGGCAAAGATTATACCATCGGAAACAACCGAAGAGGACTCGCTGATTTTGCCGGGCGACATACCGGTTCGTCCGCCGAAGTTGGTGCGAACGGACTCCGGGCAACTCATCTTGGTGCAGTACACTTCCAAAAATCAAAAGCAGCAGAATCAACCGGCTGCCCAAACGCCAGCACTGGAACTGCCGCAACAGCAGGATTTCAATGCAATGAATGAAAAGGAACGTTCGGCAGCGTTAAAACAATCGATCCAAGGGGTATTAAAAGCCAATACCAGGCGCGGCGTGAACACACAAAACCATACGCCTCACGATGTATTGTTGATGGCACTTCCCTACGGTGCCGATGCAAGAGTCTATCAACCGAATCCGAACGCCGATCCTCGAGACAAAAACACTCCCAAGGGAAGTTACATCTACTCGATAGGAACATTGTGCTGGAATACTCCTTGTAATGGTAAGACACTGTTGCGGAGCGACGGCACCAAAATTATCGCGAGGGTCGGTCATGGATACCAGCGGCAACCCGCCACATTTGCGGCAATGCTTGCGATGTCCAACATCATGCCGAATTACGAATTGAAGGTGGGGGGCGGTTCATATACGATTACCCATCTGATCGCTTCGGAAAGAATGGCGATTTCCAAAGGAACGAATTTGTCGATGGCATTGGTTGCCCTGTCATTCTACGGCGAATCGAAAGATCAGTGGAAAAACGAACTGGGAGAAACCTGGGACATTGAAAAGATGGTTACGAGTGAGTTGAATCGGACTCTCGATCAGGGGACGAGCGATGTTACCGATTGGCTTCTTGGATTGACGGCAGCGGTTACGTTGTACGAAAGCGAAAACAAACCGATTCGGGGACCGCTGGCGTTGGCAAAGAAACAACTGCAAACGTATCAAGATTTTGTCCTGTCGATTCAGAATGACCGGTATCTTTGGCACCCGAAGTTTTTCCTGTACAAGGGCTTTAATCCCAATGCTTTTGAGACAATGTTTTCGAGTGGACACATCCTTCGTTGGCTCGTTTATTCGTTGCCGGACAAGGAATTACAGAATCCGCAGGTTGTTCGGGCAGTAATGAGTCTGGCAACGACGGTCAACCGTGTCAAACCGGAAACGATGGCGAACAGTTTGAGTGCGAAGGAGTTGGAGAGTTTGGCGGTCTCGCTACATGCATTGTCGCTTTACTACCAACGTACCTTCGGCGAAGACCCGATGGCTTCGCCGCAAGACAAGACCGTTGCCGTACGGTAAGTGTTTCACCATTTTCTATGCAATCGTATATTTTCATTGGTTATCGCGGGACAGGCAAAACAACGGTTGCCCGAAAACTTGCGGCTCGGCTCGGAATTCCAGTGTTCGATGCCGATTCCGAAATCGAACGCCGGACAGGAAAAAACATTGCGGAGATTTTCGCACAGGATAGTGAATCGGCGTTTCGGGATCAGGAAGAATCGATCATTGCGGGGATTCTTGCTCGTCCGATGCCATCGGTTTTAGCGACGGGCGGCGGGGCAATTTTACGGAGCAGTACGAGAGAGCGTCTTCGTCAATCGGGTCGAGTGATTTGGCTGACGGCAATGCCGGAAACAATTTTGCAACGGATCACGAACGATGCCGCTTCAAAGACGATGCGTCCGAGTCTGACTTCGCTACCGATGCGGGAGGAAATTGTTGCCGTCTTGAAACAGCGGATTCCACTGTATGCAGAAACTGCCCACGAAACCGTTGCCACGGATTTCCGAACAACGGACGAAATTGTCGAAGTGATTCTCCGCATGCAATCGCAAGTTTGCACAGAACTATAAAAACACAAGGAGTTACGCCCAAAAAATAAAAGACATTCATGTCCCTCTGTTTTGCATATTGATAGCACTGCCCGCTCCAAAATTGTGATAGCGTTTGGTGTTGTACGTTGTCATTCCACAGTATTTCATCGTCCGTTGGTTGGCAAAAGAAGCGAAAGTTGGTACAATGCGGAGGGTGAGGACGACGCAACAAATTGATTCCCAGATGGATTGGACTGACCGCATATCGAGTAGTGCCATTTCCGGAATCAGATGGCTCTTGGGGTTGCAAAATTGGGACGGCGGCATCCCAACGTTCTGTCAAGGTTGGGGGGCGTTGCCGTTCGACCAAAGCAGTACCGACATTACGGCACACGCCCTCCGAGCATTTCAGGCATGGCGCAAGAAGTTGAATGACGACTCATTAAAACGAAAAATGGAGCGTGCCGAAGAACGGATGTTTGCCTTTCTCGAACGGTCGCAGCAAAAGGATGGTTCTTGGCTCCCGCTCTGGTTCGGCAACCAATCAATGCCCGATGATGCAAACCCCTATTACGGAACGGCAAAGGTATTGCTGGCACTTGCGGAAACAAAGCGGCACAGTGTGATGGCATTTAACGGCTTGCGTTATCTGATAAGCACACAGAACGTCGACGGCGGCTGGGGAAACAGTGTCGAAGAAACGGCGGTCGTGGTGGAAGCATTATCGGCATTTGCGGAGCGAGCGGAAGTTGCGGTAGCGTACCATCGGGGCTTGAACTGGCTGTTGGAGGCGGTCGAGTCGGATCGTTTTCTTCAAGCGTCGCCGATAGGATTGTACTTTGCCAAACTTTGGTATTACGAAGACTTGTATCCGATCATTTTTACGGCATCGGCACTGCGCCGGGCATTGCAAACCATTTAGCCGTACTCCGGGGTTTACGGTCAGGGACACCCCGCTTGAAAAAAAAAGAAAAAAACATTAGAATAGGGACGTAACTATTGGTTTTTGTCGATTATTCTGTGATTGTTGCTGCTTCGACATCCTGTATTTCTGATGAGCCACTGGCGGACATATTTGACCGCCTAGTGGACTTGGAATACACATGTACCGAACTGGTCATCAGTGAGCAGGGGGTGATTCCGCCATCACAAATTGCCGCCCAGCATGATGCCGTTGTTCAACTTCGCCGTAGTTCACGGCGAATCATCCCCGTCTCGGTTTTTTTTGATGTCGAACCGGAAGATCCAAAATATATCGAACAATTTACCCACGCTTGCCGACTGGCAAAGGACTGCAAAGTCGTTGTCATCACGATTCACGCTGCCATTCCCGGAACTCCTTTTAACGAGGAAATTGACCGCCTCCGGGAACTGGTTAAAATCGGCGTGTATCATGGTGTTGTCGTAGGAGTTGCGACTGAAGCAGGGCGCATCACGGAAACGCCGGAAACGGTCGGAAGCCTCTGCAAAAACGTCAAAGGACTCGGTGTAACGCTTGATCCGAGCCACTACATCTACAATTTGCCGAAGCCGAAGGAATACGAGTCCCTTTTGCCGCACATCTGTCACGTTCGGCTTCGGGATACGACTCAGAAGCAGTTTCAAACGCGGATCGGTCAGGGCATTGTCGAATTCGGACGGCTGGTCGTTCAACTGAACAAGGTCGAGTATCGAAGGACATTGTGCGTTGATCTTGCGCCGCTTCCGAACGTCGATCAGTTTGCCGAACTCCGAAAAATGCGTCTGTTGTTGGAAAGTTTGCTCTGATCGTTTGCCCCGGTGGACTTACGCCCGCCGCTCTTGTGCTGTTTCGCAAAAACTCTTGCGTCCCTCTTGTAATCACCAGAACAACATGGTACACCGCGTTCACAATCAGAGATGCTGTCCGGCAATGTGCCGGATCGGATTGATTTAAGAGTACGACAACAACTTACTGAAATCGACCCGCCACCTGAAGGCGGCGGGTTTGTAAATCCCAAAACTGGAAAAAAGTTTCTGTCAAAACGCAAGTGCCGAAAAAATCGGCTTGTGATCCGACGTGATGGTATCGTCAATGGTTCCACTTTCCAATACCTTAAACGGCTCTCTACACAATCGCCGAATCACAACAAAACTTTCCTTTAATGCTTCCCGTATTGCAGGATTTTCCCGGAACCCTGCGCCTTGATGTATGCTTCCATTGCCCGCAGACGTGCATCATCGCCATCCATCGGCTCGGCACGACATGGGTTCTGCAAACACCAATTCATCATGTCCCGCAATAGGGCGGCTCGACCGAGTTGCACTTGGTATTTTGGATAGGTCTCTGGATGCGTTCCTTCCGCGTCGGGATGGCACATGTCGCATGACACACCGTTCGTGGAACCGAGCAGTGCATCACTGTGAAAAATCCGTGAGCCCTCTACAACGAGACGCTCCGTCTCCACTTGCCAGAGAAGGATGTCCGCTTCAGTATAATTGCCATAGGTGTGTCCAGTCTTCTGGTCGCCTTGGAGTATGATGCTGTTATCAAAATGCGGCTTAATCTGATGCGCCGAACGCTCGGCATCCATCCAAGCAGTGTCCTGTGAATCCTTCCACTGGTCGGATGCGCCGGGAAATTCCTTCACGGAACCTCCTTCGACCACCGGAGCAAGAGTGCTAACAACGACCGAACGGCGAAACATCAACTGCGCAGAAACACTTTGGACCAGGGGCACGGTGATGACCGCCACTACGATCAGAAACAGGGAGAGGAACGTGATTATTTTGTATTTCATGAAATGAGCTCCTTATGGTTAAAATGTTCGAATGAAGGGAAAAAGGGATCAATACGCGGGGAGATTCGGACTTGGCGGTTTATTTTCCCTGCCTCCACTGTTCAGGTATGCTGCGGAAACGAGAATCGGTTTTCGGTTCCAGAGACCGTAGAGTTTATCCACCAACCCGTCGGCGGAAACGTTGATTTGTCCGTGTCCGCACCCGTCCATTGAGTTAAAGGGATCGGAGCGGTTCATCGGCACTGTGAGTTCCGGCATGCCCTGCGGGGCATAGGGCCAGGGCCAAGCCGTGGACAACAGGCCGTGGAAATTGATGTTCCCAATCCTGTTCGTCAGTAGTTGGTGGGTGTGTCCGTGGATCACCGTTACACGATTGAAACGTTTCAGGATTGCCTGCACATCTTCGGCATCGTCCGTCCAGAAATTCCAGTTTTTGTACAGTTTGTACAGTGGAGAGTGTGAAAAGACTACGACCGGATGGTCATCGCCATATTTTTCCAAGTCCTTTTTCAGCCACTGACGCTGCTCTTCACCGACGAAGAAGGAACGCTGACCTTGATTGTCCAGACCAGCCACCGTTTGCATTCTTTGCATGGGCGTAAGTCCCCGCTCAGTCCAGAAATCCGCCTCGTGTACGCTCATCAGGCAGACGAAATGCACGCCTTTACGGTCGAAACTCCATGTCGGCTCACCGAACAGCGACCGCCATTTTTCCCCCATGTCGTAGTACCAGTCATGCTCGCCGACCATGATCCGCATCGGATATTTGAGTTCTTTCAGAATTTCGTATCCGAGTTGGAGTTCTTCCGGCTGACCGAGTTGTGCCAGGTCGCCGCCGTAAAAGACGAAATCGGGCGGTGTCTGCATGGCGTTCACGTCTTGCACCGCCCGCATCAGGGCATTTGCAAACCGGTCATTTTTTTCCTTCACGTAGAGGTGGGAATCTGAAATATAGGCGATTTTAATTCCCTGCGGGTTGCCAGCGGTATCCTGTCCCAGCGCGATGTTGATCGGCTGGAAGGTTCCGAGCATCCCGGCTCCGGCGGCGATTGTTGCAGCAGACGTGACTCGCAGGAATGACCGGCGGTCCAGGTTACGCAACGACTCATAAACATTCCGACGTTCGTTTTCTACCTGTGTCTCAAGGTTTTCTTTTTGGTATCGGGTACTCATTTTTGGTTTCCTCCTTCTGCGGGATGAGGGGTTTCAAAACTTAACACTTTTCGTTCCGCGACCGGTCGGTTCCGCTCCGGGCGATCACGTCGGGCAATAGACTGTTGTTCCTGATACCGTCGGTTGTTTTCCGCCGCGAAACGGACATCCGTCAACGTGAAGAGGAACGCCACGAGTTGATCCACCTGCCGGTCGGTAAGGTTGAGCGGCTCGATACCACCGTCCAGAAAGAGATTCGGTTCCCCACCGGCATTGTAATGATCGACAACATCCCAAAGCGTCTTAAAAGACCCGTCGTGCATATAGGGTC
>Ga0123353_10014857_pt1 | contig 11260 bp, 8 predicted proteins | sample TergutLab28metaG_3_FD_92763 | JGI IMG/M metagenome (GOLD analysis project Ga0123353, IMG submission 92763) | Labiotermes labralis P3 segment gut microbial communities from Petit-Saut dam, French Guiana - Lab288 P3 | ecosystem: Host-associated > Arthropoda: Insects > Digestive system > Gut ... | reverse complement strand
CCTCCGCCAACGAGCTCGGTACGATAATGAATCACATCGCTTTGTAGTTCAGCCAGAAAGCATGGGATTCGAACCCGAGAGGGCAAGCCGTTGTGCATAGTGGAGAAGTACTCAAGTAGGCTGAAGAGGACGGTTTGCTAAACCGTTAGGCCGGGTATACCGGTGCGTGGGTTCGAATCCCACCTTCTCCGCCAAGATGCTCGGTATGATAATCCCACCTTCTCCGCCAAAAACTTGGCGCCGATGTAGGGGTATAGCTCAGTTGGCAGAGCGATGGTCTCCAAAACCATGCGTCGAGGGTTCAAATCCTTCTACCCCTGCCAATAAATCACAGAAGGACGCAGCGGGAGCATGCCTGCTGCGTCCATGCAATATCGGGGTGTAGCGCAGCTTGGTAGCGTATTTGCTTTGGGTGCAAAGGGTCGCAGGTTCGAATCCTGTCACCCCGACCAAAAAACTATATTCAGAGGCGCTGAAGAGTACGCCGTGCAGGCGTTCTTTTCATGAGGTGAGGGTAGAAACAGGCAAGTGCTAAAAAAAGTCGGGACAACACTGAATAACGACAAACCGCTTTTTCGTAAGCTATTTAAGGTCGGACTCCCTTTGATGGGGCAGAACCTTATTTCCGCTTCTCTTAGTCTCATTGACAGTATAATGGTTGCCAGATTGGGCGAGTTGGAACTTGCCACAGTCGGTCTTGCTACTCTGTTTCATTTCATTTTTTGGATGATAATGTTTGGATTTACAAGCGGGACTATCACATATATGGCGCAGTTCTGGGGAAACAAGGATATAGTCAACCTGCGAAAGGTAGGAGGGATAGCCTTTGCGGTTTGTTTCAGCGTGGGCTTGTTGTTCTTCTTTGCGACGTTATTCATTCCGCGTGCTGTCCTGTCGATATTTACCAACATTCAGGACGTGATCGATCTCGGCACGCCTTTTATGAGGATCGGCTCGGTGATTTTCCTCATCTGGGCGGTAACTATTCCGATACAGTCCATGCTGAAGGCTACACAGCAGACCAGGCTTCTGATGATTATCAGCGGGATCGTCTTCTCATTGAATACTTTTCTCGGGTTTACTCTGATCTTCGGTAAATTCGGGATGCCTCGGCTTGGTTTGATGGGCGCGCTTGCTGCTGTATTGATTTCACGTGTTGTCGAGCTCACGCTCTATCTGATCATTGTATTCGCAAGAAAAAATGTGCTCGCCGGATCATTGCACAATTTCTTTTCATGGAACAGGGAACTCCTTGTGCGCGTTATCAAAAATTCAGGCTTTACGACATTAAACGAGACTGCCTGGGGAATTGGTGCTTCACTTTATTCCGCTGCATACGGAAGGATCAGCCCCACAGCGTTTGCCGCTTTTCAGGCGAGCCAGAATATTGTTAATCTGTTTTCGATGGCATGTTTCAGCCTTAGTGATGCCATATTGATACTTGTGGGCGAGAAGCTTGGTGAAGGCGATCTTGAAGGCGCCCGGAAAGATGCATCAAAGCTTCTTAGGATAGTAGTACTGATAAGCTTCTTCTGTGGTCTTTTGTTGTTCTTTGTTTCGGGGCCTGTCATTTCTCTTTTTAAACTTAGTCCGCTTGGAGCTAAATATACGCTTTACATCCTCTGGGTCTACAGTGGGATGCTGGCGATAAAGGTCCTTAATTGCAGTCTGATTGCCGGTGTATTGCGGGCAGGCGGGGATACAAAATTTCCGATGATAACCGAAGCAGCTTGCGTCTGGCTTATAGGCATCCCTCTGGCTTTTCTAGGTGCTGTTTATCTAAAGCTTCCGATTTACCTTGCTTTTCTGATGGTTCAGACTGAAGAAGTAACAAAGGGGTTCATAATATTCGCGCGTTACCTGAAAAGAAAATGGGTCCAGAATCTGGTTAAGGATATTTCAAGCGATACAGAAATTTCAGCCGATACGATGGGTATTGCGGATAATACAAATTCGGTCGATGAGGATGAGTCGCAATAGGTATTCTTGCCGTATTGCTATCATTCATTTTCTATCGAGAAATAAGACAAATATCCGAGCTTTAATATTACCAAGATTAAAAAAAATGAAATTTATTTAAATGTATTCACCCTAAACAGGGCAAAATATGGTATATTATTCATTATTAATATCTTAGGTAAATAGTTGTTCACATATATATACAAGTTCGGAGGACTATCATGTCAGAAACAAGCATATACAGCGAACTTATGTCAATAAAAGATTTTTCCGAATTGACAGGGATAAAGCAGTCAACTCTACGCTATTTTGACGATATCGGACTCTTTACTCCGGCTGCTCGCGGCGAAAACGGGTATCGATATTATTCCCCGGTTCAGACAATAACAATCAATTCAATAAAACTTTTACATGAACTTGACATGCCGATAAAAATGGTGTCGGAGCTCGAGAAGAATCGCGATCCTGAGCTTCTGCTGAAGGTTTTAACAGAAAAAAACGATGAGCTTGAGAGCGCTTTCATAAAGCTTCAAAAGTCATTAAACGTTGTGAAGACCCTGAAACGAAACATTCAAGTAGGGCTAGCTGCCGACGAAACAGTTATTGAGACCAGATTTTTGGAAGAACAACCGATATCGATCGGTCAGGAAAATGATTTTCGTGGCTCGGAAATGTTTTACGATGCCTTCATTGATTTTATTCTTAAAGCTAAGCAGTATAAAATCGATCTCAGGCTTCCTGTTGGCGGAGTTTTTAATACCTTTGAGAGTTTCGCAGACCAGCCGGGAAAACCGAATAATTTCTTCTCGGTGGATCCGGGCGGTCTGGACAAACAGATAGCCGGTGTTTATCTGGTCGGATATGCAAGAGGTTACTATGGCGAGACCGGAAATTTGGTTGCCAGAATGCAGGAATATATCAAGAAAAACGATATCAAAACAATAGGGCACGTGTACGGATTGTATCTGCATGACGAACTCAGTATCAGGGATATCCATGAGTACCTCTTCCAGGCAAAGGTTTTAGTAGATCAGTCATAACCATAGGTGTAGCCACGCTGACTGATATTCGGTGTTTTTTCTTTATCAATTAAAGAAGGCAAATCGTTATGCCATCACAATGGATAATATTGACATATATAATAAACCATGGTAATTTATTGTCGTGGTTATTCAAAGTATAAGTGAACAAAACAATCCGGAAAAAAGCAGACATTTGGTGGGCAGAAGTCTGGCAAGACCTTTCCCTGCAACGGATTTTGAAGACAAAACGGATGAAGCACCCGCAAGGAGACTCCGGATCGTCTTTATCGGGCTTTCGGCAGGAGCGGGCGTTTCGACACTTGCTTCTTCCTTTGCCGAGCATTTAGTAAAAGAGGATAGAAGAAAACCGTCCAAAGAAGGGCGCCGGCTGATTACAGTATTGGAACTGAGCGATGATATAAAGACAGCTCGCGGCAGTGATTACGACAGGATTGGGTGCGACAGACGTTTTGCGGGGAGAAACTTCAGCTCATGCCACAGTATTGCAGCAAGCGGACGTTCTGTCCGGAATCTGATCAATATGGACAGCGGGGTGAACTGGCTGCTCAGACGGCCGGGAGAGACTTCGGAAAAACTGAAATCTGAGGACTGGCTGAGACTTATCGGAGGAGTGGCCGGCGATGTACTCATATGTAATATCGACGGAGAATTTCCTTGCGCAAACGAAAAGCTGACAAGACGAATACTCTGCGATGCGGATTCTGTGATTGCTGTTGTTGACCCTCTTCCTTCGTCAATGATGGCAGAACCGGGCAGGCTTGAGCTGATAAAAGAGGCAGAGAGTTCCGGGATCGACGTCAGATATGTCATAAATAAAATGAATCCGGGCGTAAATAAACGTGAGTTAAGATCATTTCTCCGGATCAAAAACTACAGCATGATACCTTACTTTGACCCTGCCCAGATCTATACGGCCGAATACAATTGCTGCACACTTTATGCGATGCCAAAACTCCGGGAAACACTTCGAATCGAATTCACCGGGTTCATGACTTAGGGATCGATTGTTGAACTTTGAGAGTTAATATCCGGTAAATAGCGAAAAGGTGCAGAAAAAATGTGAAATTTGACGCAATGATGTGAAATAACAATCACGACATTCCCATAACCTTGTAATATAACCGTTACAAAGAACATGCTTAAATATGCTAAAATAGCATTAGTTTGGACGATTGTGTCCATTTGTATTCGTATTGGTATTAAGGGGATAAACAGGGTTTTCCGATATGATTCAAAAATATACTTGGATAGAAGCGGTAAAAAATGATTGAATACAGAAACGTAACTAAGATGTACGGCGATAATATCGGCGTTGAGAATATAAGTGTCAAGATCAAGGATGGTGAATTTGCCTTTCTGGTAGGCCCCAGCGGTGCCGGAAAATCGACTTTTGTTAAGCTTATGCTTAAACTTATCGAAGCAGATTCGGGAAACATTCTTTATAACGACTATGATGTGACTACACTTTCAAGCAGGATGATTCCGACCCACAGACGAAATATAGGCATCGTATTTCAGGATTTCAGCCTGTTGCCGAAAAAAACGGTATTCGAAAACATCTCTTTTGCCATGGAGATAATTGGGAGAACCAGGCGCGCCGTCAGGCGCCAGGTTCCGCAGATGCTGGAACTTGTGGGAATCCCGGATGAAGGCAAAAAATATCCGCATGAAATATCGATCGGAGAGCAGCAAAGGGTAGCGGTGGCGCGGGCCATAGTCAATAACCCCTCGGTGCTTATTGCCGATGAGCCTACAGGTAACCTGGATCCTGAGACCGGTTGGGAAATAATGCGGCTGCTTGAGCAAATCAATCGCCGCGGTACGACGGTCATCATGGTCACACACAGCCGTGAAATAGTAAACGCAATGAGTAAGCGCGTGATCGCAATCAATGACGGAAATATAATCAGGGATGAGGCAAGTGGTTATTACCATCCCGACATAGATGGGAACAGTCAGTCAAATCAGGGCGAGGGGGTATTCACTTTATGATTTTTCGCCCGATAATGACAATGAGACAGGCTGTTTCTCAGATTGGACGTAATCTTGCCATGACATTTGCATCTCTTTTTTCAATTACCGCGATCCTGCTCATCCTGGGATTTTTCTTTATAGTTGTGGTCAACATCAACAACGTCTCACAGTCTATAAAAGAGAATTTCGGGACGGTTCAGATAAATCTTTTGGATGAATGTGATGAAGAACAGATAGCAGTATTGATAGATGAGTTTAATAACATGCCGGGTGTTGAAAGTGTTGTTTTTCAAACCCGTGATGAAGCTCTTGAACATATGAAGACAAAATGGGGGGATAAGGGACATCTACTTGACAGCCTGGAAGTCAATCCGCTTCCAAATGCAATAGTTATCACTGTCAGGCAGCTTGAAGATGCGCAGGGTGTTGTAGATTCGGCAAAAACAAAAGAAGGAATAGATAAAATTAATTATGCGCAGGATACTATCAATAAACTCATCAAAGTATCCAATGCAATTCAGCTCGGCGCTTTGATACTAATTGCATGCCTGCTTGTTATATCGATAATCGTGGTGTCTAATACGATAAAACTTACCGTCATTGCCCGCGAACGCGAGATAACCATAATGAAATATATCGGCGCCACCAACTGGTACATCAGAGGCCCGTTTCTGCTCGCAGGCCTACTGATTGGAATTTTTTCTGCTCTTATTTCGAGCGGACTCATTGCAATAGTGTATAATTATGTAGTAAACAATTTCGGACTTGATTTTGCTCTGATAATGTCAACCGGTTTTGTTTCAGAGGCTTTTTTGGTAAAAAACCTGATCATAATATTTACGGCGCTCCGTATAAGTATCGGTGGCTGCGGAAGTATAATTTCCATGCGCAGATTTCTCGATCGTTGATCCTGGAAATCTGAAAGGAGAGGACAATGCTAAACAGAAGAAAAACAGCATCTTTCATAGCGATAATTATGGCAGCGGTGATGGTTTTTGCTGCACCTGTTTATGCTCAATCTGTTGGTGACCTGAAAAATGATTTAAGCGAGGCACAGAAAAACGTCCAAGATGCAAAGGAAGGATATGCGAAGAAAAAAGATAAGGAATCAAAAGTCAAATCCAAGATCGACAACCTGAAAGCCATTATCAGGAATGCGGAGGCTGAACTTGTCAGGATACAAAATGAGATCGAAGAAAATAACGGCAAAATCAAAAAGGTTAAGAAAAGAATCAATAAGCTGGAAAAAGAAGTCGGTTCTCAGAAAAGCAGCCTGAACAAGAGGCTTCGCGCAATGTATCTGGCGGGGGATATGAGTATGCTCGAAGTCCTGCTCGGCTCTCAGAATATAGTTGATTTTCTCGCCAACCTGGATATGGTCAAACGCATCCATGATCAGGATGTAGATACATTAAACGAATTAAACGCAAAACTTGACGAAGTGGAGAAAAGAAAAGCAGAACTTGTTGATATCAAGAGGAAGCTGAAGGAAAATCAGGAAACAGCCCGAGCGACAAAAGCAAAACTCTACGAAGATAAAAAGCAACTCGACAAGGAGCTTGCATCTGCCCATCAGGAAACTGTCGCAGCATGGGAGGCCGTTGCAAGCATGCAGGCAGCTTCCAACAGGATAGCCGAAGAACTGAGAAACAGGGAGAGTAAGACAGATTATGGCGGTGGTAAGTTTGGCTGGCCTGTAAGGGGCAAGCTTACCTCCGGTTACGGATACAGAATACATCCGATATCAAAGAAACGTAAATTCCACAGCGGCATCGACATTGCCGCACCGAGCGGGACTCCGGTTCACGCCGCGGAGGCTGGAGAAGTTATATACGCCGGTTGGAACAGCGGAGGTTATGGAAATCTTGTTATGATCGACCACGGCAGCAACATCGTATCATGTTACGCTCATAACTCGTCTATCAGTGTCGGTGTGGGTAAAAACGTAAAACGCGGCGATACCATCGCCAAGGTAGGGAGCACGGGTTATTCAACCGGTCCGCATTGCCATTTCGAAGTGCGTGTAAAAGGCAGCCCCCAAAATCCTATGGCATGGCTCAGCTAAGGACTCCGGAGGAAATAATCACAGAGATCCTCAAATCAAGAGGTATCGAGTCGAAAGCAGAAATATCGGAGTTTCTCTCAGAAAAACCGACCGTAAGCGGTGATCCGTTTTTACTTCCGGATATGGAAGAAGGGACGGATCTTTTATATTCATATGCTGCAGAAAAAAAACAAATATGCATTTACGGGGATTACGACGTTGACGGAATAATGTCGGTCGTTCTGTTACATTCATTTCTTGCCGGCTTACCGGGCGCGGATCCGGATATGATCAAAAACCACATCCCGTCCCGCGAAGAAGAAGGTTACGGACTCAATACAGATGCACTCAGGCAAATTCATAAAGACGGAGCAGAGCTTGTAATAACTGTTGATTGCGGAAGCGTCGCCAAAACAGAGGTTGAATACGCAAAGGATCTTGGGATGAAAGTCATCGTAAGCGATCATCACGAATGCGCCGAAGGCTTTGAGCCGGATTGTATATTCATTGACCCGAAACGAAAATCCTCATCATATCCATATCCACAGATATCCGGATGCGGCGTGGCGTTTAAAATAGCGCAGGGTATCACAAAAAAATATTATCCGGAGGAACGCGAAGTCGGAAAGCTGCTTAATTCAATGCTCGATCTTGTTGCGGTTGCGGCTATTGCGGATGTGGTTCCTCTGACAGGAGAAAACAGGACTTTTTCAAAATACGGCATCAATGCGATAAATAAAGGAAAAAGAACGGCTCTCAGGCGGCTTGCCCTTGCAATAGGTCTCAAGCCGGGAAAAATAAATTCTCATAATATTGCTTTTGGCATAGGGCCGCATCTTAATGCCGCAGGAAGAATGGGAGATGCGTCGATTGCGGCCGAGCTCTTTTTAACCGAAGACGAAAAACGGATGGGCGAAATAATAGATGAGCTTATTAAACAAAATAAGAATCGAAGAAGAGCACAGGATGAAGCCTTTGCAGAATGTGTCTCGGAAGTAGAAAAAAACTACAAGGACAGCGCATTCATCTTGCTGAAGCCAAATGAAATCCACGAAGGGATAGCAGGGATCGTCGCAGGAAAATTAAAAGATATTTTCATGAGGCCTGCCGCCGTACTGACCGAAACAGTTACAGAAGACGGAAATACTGCGCTGAAAGGTTCTGCACGCAGCATTGAAGGCTTTGATATCATTTCATCTTTTCGGGCGCATGAGGAGCTGTTTATCAAGCTCGGAGGCCATGCTATGGCAGCCGGCTTTGTAATACCGGAAGAAAAAGAAGACTTACTCAGGCAAATGATAGATGATGATGTTCGCTCGGCATCGCTGGCCGATCCGGAATTGTTTAACGACAGTAAAAAACATGACATTGAACTATCGCTTGCCGAAGCATCGCATGAGACGGCTGTTTTGATCGAAAAAATCGAACCCTGCGGTGCGGGGAACCGGATGCCTATGATCAAACTCACCGGTGTTTTTCCAATGGATGCCAGAAGAATGGGTCAGGATAAACGGCATCTCAAGTTTACTGCAAGCGACGGCAGCGAGGGAATAACCACACATGGGCTTTCATGCGTTATGTTTGGCAGTGATGAATCTGATGCGGTATTGCCTGCGGATGAGCCTCCGTACGATTTCATCGGCGAACTGAAAGTCAACAGATGGAATAACAGAGAAGAAGCTCAATTTATTATTAGAGAAACCTGCTCTTGAAGTTGTGTCCGGATATTATTAAAACGTGATCACTCTTCGGTCTCTGAGAGTTTAAACTGTGATATTTGATTGTTTAGTTCTTCCGACTGGTGATTAAGCTCTTCGCTGGCAGCGGCGCTTTCCTCTGCGGTTGCGTAATTTTGCTGGACAATATTTGTTACGCTGAAGATCTCCTGCTTGATTTTCTTTATTTCTTCTGTCTGTATTTCGGATGATCTTGCTATCTCATTAAATATCGATGTGCTTTCATTGATGCTTGCATCGATTTTAGCAAGAGATTCCGCCGTGTCGGCAGCCATCTGTTCGCCAAGAGCCGATTTACTGATAGTGTTTTCGATAAGATCCCCTGTTGTGCTGGCAGCTTCCGCGCTTTTTGCCGCAAGGTTTCTTACTTCGTCAGCAACTACGCTGAATCCTTTGCCGTGCAGACCCGCGCGGGCAGCTTCAACAGCTGCGTTCAGCGCAAGTATATTGGTTTGAAAAGCGATGTCGTCAATTAGATTTATGACATTATTTACATCTCGTGATGCTTCTGTTATTTCCCTAACCGCCAGGATCAGGTGATTCATTTGTTCTGCGCTTTTTTTAGCGTAATCATTGATCTGGTTTGATATTTCAGCTGCCTTGGCTGCTTTTTCAGAATTGCCTTCTGTTTTGTTCGCGATCTCACCGATCGATGTTGATAGTTCCATAATGGCAACATTTTGTTCACCTGCACCATGCGCCAGATGTTGTGCTCCGTCTGCTATCTGGTTGGAGCCGGTCTCAACCTGTGTTGAAGTTGTCTGTATGTTGCTGAACATTTGGTTAAGGCTTTCGAGCATGCTGTTGACTGCATGACCTGTCCTGTCATGCGGTCCACGGGGTTCTATAGTAAAAGCAAGATCACCCGTGGCAATTCTTTCTATCCATTCGGTTTGCTGGCTGTTGAACCTGTCCATGTTTCTGAAAGACTCGGCGAGTTGTGCAAGTTCCCCGACATAATTACCGTCAAGCCGGACTCCGGTCTCTCCCTGTGTTAGTATATTCGCAGCTTCGGTCACATCTTTTACAGGCTTAACCACCAGCTTTCTGAGCCTGAAATACGTTATTGATGATGAACATATCAATACGGCGATAAATACTACGGCAGAGGCTATTATCAGATTGTATATGGGTGCGTCAACATTTCTGACCGGTATTGCCGTAAACAGATGCCATTCATTCGCGGATACCTGCTGCCCGGCGTAATAGCGGCTGGTTCCGTCCGCTCCTTTTATTCTGGTGATACCCCCGTGTTTTACTTTATCATCCATTAGCGCGGCATAAGCGCCGCCCTGGATAGTCGTCATATTATCAAAGCCATCTTCTTCGGACGGCTCACTTATAGACATATAGTCAGCTTGTTTGAATGCGAGTATAGCCCCTTCATCATCTGTCAGTATGGCCGCACTGTCCTTTCCGATGTCCGAGTCATATACTACCTGAACGAGCACATCCGTAAACACATCGGCGGCAACAACTCCTACAACTTCATCGTCTTTAACAATGGCCTTTGCAAAAGTGATGCAGTAATTTCCCGTAGTTGCGTCTATATACATCTCGGTCAAATAGACCTTGCCGAGGTTTTCAACGGAGCCTATATACCAATCCCGCTCATTAGCCCGCCATTCGTTGTAGTCAGGTTCCCAGTCGTCGTCAAAGACACCGGTTCCATCGGGATAACCGAGATAAACAGCAAAATACGCCTCGTTGGTGTGCCCGTGAGCAACCAATTCATCATAAACTGACTCCGGACTCAAGTCGTCGCGGCTTGCGAGTCCGGTTGCCATGGCGTCGAAGTATCTGATTTGTCCGTATATCCAGTTGTCGATCTTGCCTGCGCTTACCGCAGTTTCCTGAGAAATGCGGCCGAATGCCTGATCCTGGATCGCTTTACCGGCAATGATGCAGCATGTTGCAGAAATCAGAGCCATCCCAATCAATGAGATAGTCAGGACAAGAGCCATTATTCTGGAACTGACTGTACGCATGTAAACCTCCGAGGTCTATATATAGTAATTATATTAGAAATTTCAAAAATAGTAAAACTTAAAACCACCGATTTCGAAATGATTCTGAATGAATCTGAACCACCGATTTCGAAATGAAAATCCCATTGCGATGGGCTGTCATAAAACTTTTATATTGAGATCGCCCCGTGCTGATATGTCTTTTATTGATACGGGCTTCAGGGAGATGATATCAATGTTTCAATTTTTTTCGCTATCTGTCCGATGTCGGCCAATGCTCCTTTGCCCAGATCCCCGCAAGCCAGCAAAGATTCTTTTGGTTCGACAAATTTATAGTCAAGAGATTCCAGCGTATTAATGTTTCTGACAACAAGCGGGTTTTCATACATTGCCGTGTTCATGGCAGGGCATATCAATACAGGTTTTCCTCCGGCCGCCAGAACAGTCGTCAGAAGCAAATCATCAGCGATTCCCGCGGCCAGCTTAGCGATAAAGTTAGCTGATGCAGGCGCTATCACAAAAATATCGGATCGTTTG
>Ga0123353_10014854_pt1 | contig 11261 bp, 11 predicted proteins | sample TergutLab28metaG_3_FD_92763 | JGI IMG/M metagenome (GOLD analysis project Ga0123353, IMG submission 92763) | Labiotermes labralis P3 segment gut microbial communities from Petit-Saut dam, French Guiana - Lab288 P3 | ecosystem: Host-associated > Arthropoda: Insects > Digestive system > Gut ... | reverse complement strand
CAGAGGACATTTCATTGTGTAATGTGATTAGCAGTATGGGTGGGATGTATGGCTTGATGTTGTATTAGTTACCTATATCTACCAACCAACCAACCAACAAACCATCCACCTCATTGGTAGCATAGCCTGAATCTTTAACATCTCTGGAACGAAAGCCCGTCGTTGGATACTATTCTGAGCCAAGACAATTATCCTCACGTTCTGTTTCTTTAAGGTCGTCTGGGAAGGTAACGTTCTGCATACTGTTTATTTCCAAATTGTGTTACCAAGGACACCTCCTGTATTAACGGGTAGTATTCCAGGCACTGATCCTCATTTCCACATATCACCTGCGTAATTTAATTACGTGTTCCAGTTTCCAGGCGGAGTCACTCCTTCTTGGCTGCCTACAGCCGTTGTTCTCTACACTTGTAGTTGGCCTCCAACATCTGGAGACTCCATCAACAACATCTCGCGGACGCCCCATGGCGTAGTGACGAGAGATGTATTTTGTAGAATGATGCTGTCAAAAAATGTCCTTTACCACGCCTTCCCCAAATACTTTTTTCAGTGTAGCTCTAGTTCTGTCTCTTCTCAGTCTCGCTGTGCTGAGAACTGAACGGCACACTTGGCAAATTGTGCCATCAGGAGTAAGTGGCCGGCTTCTAAAAATAACGTTGTCAAATGCCGCATTAATCTTGTATGTCAGTTGTCGTCATTATTATGAATGGGACGGCTACTCGACCTTCCGTCTCCACTGTCCCCACTGCTGCACCCGCCGCGATTGAAATGGTAAATTGAAGTGTCCCACGTTTGCATCCCATGAACCCAAAGGATGGGCCGGGGGGTATGCAACTCTGCCTTCAACATCGTACGATTTCTCATAAGCTATTTGCGTTCTGTCCCGGAAATCACGTAGCCTGGAAAGTTGAGAGGACCCGAGTACGATGTCCTGGGGCATGGGAAGAACTCAGTCCCACACAGCTGTTGGGGTCCCCTAAGTGGCGCAGCCCACAACGGCCACTGGTCACAGTTAAAGTGGCAGAGTTATGGCGCTCTGCTGCGCAATAGGCGCACTTTCTGTTGATATAAATGACCACTGTCTGACCTCAGAGAGATACAGAGGGAGGGAAGTGCGGTGTCCATGCTTTTTTGCTTTGAAAAAATTAATTGGTGTAATGACTAAAATACAGCAATTCTTGCGCTGTCTGACTTGGAACTGTGTGATACGGTATGTTCAAATGTTAAGCTTCCGTCAACAGAATAATTACGTAGTTAGTCGCTAAAGAAGTCCAGTGACTGCAGTGAAGTACGATATGTCTGAAACAACAGATATTACAGATCTCAGTAATTATCCCGGACTTGTAACATGATATCGATAACAAAGAATGTTCGAAAGCGTTCCATTCATGTCTTTGTCATAGAACCCTCATGTCTCCTTTATTTTGCATCCTGTTACGAAGTGTCTCCGAAATTCCTAAATGAATTTCGATAAAATCTGGCCCTGAGATTCTATATTTAAGCTTGTTGGGTGAATCTTGTTTTGGCTCGTGTATTTCCAGTTTTGTTCCCTAAAACGGCTGCTGTACATCTAATTAGTACAGAAAGTAAAATGTAAAGTAGAGCTCAGATCCGAAATTTTGATTTAGACTGTTCAGTGTATTTGAAATTCAGAGGACCGTGCAGCGTGATATATTCTTATAATAAAAACCAACGAGATGCGCAGTTTCTTAAATTTGTTTGATAAATCACTCTACATGTTTCGGAGTATCTCCTGCTACTCCTGATGATAGACAGTGGACCTGTCCGAAACATGTAGAGTACTTTATCAAATAAATTTGAGAAATTGTGCATCTCGTTGGCTTTTATTATAAGAACTGTTTAGTGTGTTAAAGGAAATAAGAGTAGGTATATTTTGTGTCTTCATACAGTGTGAATTCAATATTAGGGGCTCCTTTTGTAGCAATATGTGATCATATAAACGAAGAGGCATGGTGACAAATATCGTATTTGAAATGAAATGGAATGAAATGTATTTATTAAATTGTGTTTCATTTTGTACATCAGTCCGGACACGTGTAAAACCATGTTCTTGTGATGTACATAATCTTTAATTGCCTCTATAACTGTCAACACGTGTCCACTGTCACATTTTCCTGCTGGTACTACTACATTCCTACTATTACTCTACCATTACAATCTTTCTTCTTCTGTCCAAAAACAGCCTTAGTTTCTCATCATATTATCCAGTGACCTACAGTACGGGCTGTGTCTTACGGGTATTATTTTCCAATTTTCTTCTAATTTTAAGTATGATTTTTTTATGTTGTAATCTCCTTTACGTTTCTGCTGTTTAGTACTTTCCGATAGGCTGCACTCCCTTTCATGCCCAACCATTACTTGTTCTCCAAAAGACGATTATGTACATTTCCTCCTCTTTACAGCTGTGACAAGCCAGAGTAGTGTTTATATTCTTGTCTGCATTCGACTAATTTGCTTGCACCACTCTCTTGTGTACGAGTTGCCTTCTTCGTTCCTTTCCGTGAAATCTCATTTTTGCTGTCTCACTTTGTCACCTTGTTGCATTTGTCTTCAGCATGTTGAGTGGACCCATCTTCAGGTTGCTGATTGAGACGGCCTCCAAGGGCCGAGGAGGGCTGCAAGTTGTCAGGAAGAGCGGGCCGCCCTGCTGGTTGGGCCGGAGGAAATACCAGTACAGTCTCAGCGCATTAAGAAGTTTTACTCTTCGACTGTACTTTGGCACTGTCTAAGCAGTGGGAAAATTCCGTTTATTGGGAAGTAATACTGAAAGGATTGTAAAGAAATGGGTTTGAATGTGTGGATTGGATTCAGTAGGGAGCTCATGTGAACACGGCAGTGAATACGTGGAAAGAAATTATTACGTTTTGGAGAAGAGAATTATCCCTTGTCACTGCTGGGATTCGAACCCGAAATCGTCCAGCCCGTAGCTTAGAAACAATACTGACTGCGCTGTCTCTCCCTCCCCCTCCCCCTCCCCTTCCCAGCTATAAAATAGGTCGACACATAATTAGGCTGTGGTGTATAAGGCTATAGACTCCTATAGTTATGCAGAGTCCAACTGAACGCAATTTTGGAAGATTGAAAACATTGCAACAGCTTGATGTCACTTGCTTTATTATTTCATTATTTAATGCTCAACATGTTTCGGATGTTAATACATCCGAAACATGTTGAGAAGTAAATAATGAAATAATAAAGCAAGTGACATCAAGTTGCTCTCTCATTATTCAACTATCAAGATAATGCACGGCCCAATAAGCATAAGTGCAACAACGTTTTTGAAACGCGTACCGAATTTTTCCTGCCGGGTTTCGGACCATGTGACCGTATGCTAGTAACACCGGGTAGGGGGGGGGTGGTGGGGATATTGCGGCTGATCGTTCTGGATTTCAAATGTATAGGCCTACGTAGCTATATGTATGGTTAGCGACATGGAAAGTTGCGACTTGCGCAGGACGTCTGGACCATAACTATTGCGTAACGCGGGGAGTGGCTATACATGAACACTGTACGTTTGTGTTGTTCCGCGAATGAGATGTTGCATGTTTACCCTGCTGCGACTGTGTAAGTCTTGGCAGTGTAGGGTGTGGGACGGCAGATATCTCCCTCATGTTCTGTTGGTATCGAAAGAAAAAGGAAAATTATTAAATGCCATTAGGAATCGGTTTATCGTAGTTGGTATAGCGACTAGCTACGGGCTAGACGTTGCGGGGTTCGAATCCCGGTAGAGGAAAGAGATTTTTCTCTTCTCCAAAACGCCCAACTGTTTCGGGGGCTTGCCCATTCTCCTATTCGATGGGCACCGGAGTTCTTTGCCCGGAATAAAGCGGCCGGGTCGTGGAGATAACCACTCACCTCCATCTAATGTGGAGCTATACCTCTACTCCCTCATGGCGTGGACAGAGAAAAGTCTGACATCGTTAAATGTCAGTTAAAGACAGGTACGTTTACCGTTATTCTTTATCGTGTGTAGTACTTGAGGTACACGGTAGTATAACACATCAGTTTCAGAAGGCAATGAAATTAATATCTTTAGAAGCCGAATTCCTGTCATTTTCTTAGACTAGTCTCTGTTTTGAAAAAGTTAACATAGTTAATTGAGCTGTTTTTGTTGAACCTGAGAAGACTTGATTTAAGATTCGTGTAAAGTGGGAGTAACATTATACTAAACCGTGCAAAAATGGAATCGCCCTCGCGATGCAGGATTAACTGTAATCGACCGGTTAGTACTACCGGACAGACGCACTGTTAGCACGCAGCGAGTGCATGTGCTTGCTGCACTGCGGCACTGCATACGGAGCTCGGCTGTAATTAGCTCATTTGGCGCGCACATTGGTCATGTGTTCAGTCAGGTTTCGGTTTATTTCCTTCACCTGCATGTCTTAGAATAGAAGTAAAAGTAGCAAGGTTCTTGGCACACGCCTTTCGATAGGTCTGTTTGGAAGAGCGCACGTAAGCCCCGAAGCGTTCTTAACCCCGACAGTGGAATAAGGTACGTGGTAGAAAAAAAAAATTCTGGCCTCGTTTACTGCTATGGAAGGAACGCCCGACCCGAGTCTGGGAAGGTCTTGTAAGAAGAAGAACTTGCGTTTCTCCCGCTCTCCCTTCACCCGGAAGTTAGTCTCATGCAAATTTTTCCAGCAGTTCGGTGAACAAGTAGACTAACGGTCGTGTATCGGCAGCCTCATGAATTCGTAATGTGACATAGCTTGGTTGTCCGCCGGCCTCTCTTCATCGTGTTTTTGGTTCTGCAATTGCCCGTCTTCCAACGCGTTTTCCCTTCAAGGTTCAGCGGACATTTCCTGTTTTCACAGCTGAATTACGTGTTGAAGCTCTCCTAACTTCTGAGATTTCACTGCCCTGACAAAGCACCATAAACGGCCGGTGTGAGTGACCTTAAATCCAAAGGTAAAAGATAAAGTGCACCCTTGTACAGGCACTGAGGCTCTGTACAGGCCGTACGGCCCACAGGGGAAGTAGAGGTATAACTCTACTCTTTCTTGACCACGGCACTAGAAGGGGGTGAGGGGGTCAGCGTCACACCCCGGACGTTCTTTACCCCCGGGAAAGATCCGGTAGCCATTGTACAGGAGGCTGGGTGGGCCTCAGGGCCGGTCTGGACAGGCGCGGAAAATGTCGCCTCCACCGGGATTCGATCCCCGGACCGTCCAGCCCGTAGCCAGTCGCTATACCGACTGAGCTACACGGCCCATTTAACTCCAAAGACCTATTCTTTAAAGTTCAAGTACAGGGTTATTCAAAACGACTGTCAGGGTACAATTGTCCAGCGGCAATTCCGCACCAAATTCGGGAAACAGCCACCATCTGACAATTCCATTCGAAGGTGGTGTGCACAGTTTCAAGAGACAGGGTGCGTGTGTATCCCGGAACTGAAGGTACGAATCAGAACCGCCATTGAAACCATCACCGCTGACATGCGGAACGAACTCAATTTTCGTGTTGATCACAAAGGGTGCACATACAGAGCACCTGTAAGGTATGTAGCAAAAACTTGGAGTGTTGTTCTATTAAATAGAAAGAATATACTCCTATCTCAAGTGTATTGTGTGACGAGTTGTTAAAACCCCGACAATCATTTTGAATAACCCTGTGTTTTTCTGACAATTCGTTAAGTGTAATTAATGTTCTTCCCTCAGAGTAAGGGACGGCATTATTAATCTTACAAACTGCGGGTAAATGTTAGTTGTTACAGCGCGGGGTAAGGCCCAGAGGATGAGGCTTTTCGTTGCACGTTTGCTCATTTGCAGTTTCTGAGTTCTTCATTCCTTCACATTAAACACTGAGGGGCAGGTACACAGTAAACAAAGGTAGTTTATAATGACGTCCCTTAAAACACTCTCCCACGAAGTGCAGCACAGTCTAGTAAAAATATGTAGTTTGTTAACCTCAACCTGACATCTGCATTGGACACGGCGACCAAAAGTGCAACTTATGACGTAGCAGTATTCATCTAAAAAGAACGTAATAATACATATTTAGTTTGTCGTTGCCGCTTGGAACCGCCACTGTAGTAGTGTCGCTTATAGCAGCCTGAAAATATAAAACGCTTTGAGTTGGGCACGAAGTGACTTCACCGGCGGTACGTGTTCGCGGGTAGGTTTATAAATGCGCAGTTATCATTGTTACACGTAGTAGGTGCTTCTGTTTTTAACTTACTGCAGAAAAAAACATTTAAGGATTGTTTGCTGTTTTTTTACAATTCTGAGTGAGCATGGCTTCGGACTTCTTGAAGGTAATTAGACCGATCACTTAAATGTAGACTTGTGTAATTAAACAATGATACAACTAGAGGAACTGTAATGTGCCCTTTTTTCCACTCCGGTTGCTCTGGTTGAATGAATGAATTTAAGCTGAAATTGCTTTTTACGTGTTATTAAGTATATATACAAAGGCTGACAGTTTTCAAGCTCCGAAAGTGCAATTGTTGGTAGTTAGCCAGTAAATATAGCCCACAGTAAGCTTATATTGTGAGAAATAAGTTCTGGAATACGTGGAGTTGTAACTGAATTTTTTTGACATCTGAGGTAGTTCCGAAAATGCAGTTTGTGAACTTTTGGTTGTAGCTTAATTTATAAGAAACGAGTTTATGTTGTCTACCCGTACAGGGAATTGTGGGACCTTGTACTAGTTTTGGTGTTTCATGAATTTCACAGTCATCAAATTTGAAGTATAAGGCTGATGGGTATTGCGAACATTTGACGAATGCTATGCCCGTTCTTTTTTTTTTGGGGGGGGGGGACATTATCCTTTGTGTGGGTTGTGGTATCCATACAGCGGGCGAGGCCACAAGAACCTAACACTGTGTTTTATCACCGTAATTATGAAATGGGTACTTCATGTAGAATGGGTTTGTTACGAAGTACATTGTGCTTGTCAAGCAATACAGTGCTGTAAATTAATTGTGGTTATTGTGAACATATTACTAATGTCATGCCTCTGGTTTATTTGCACCATCTTTTGTAGTTGTGTTACGGAGTGGACTCCCATGAGTGAACTAAACCATTGCCAGAATCTTCAGAATCGCTTTTTACAAGTACTGTGCTTTGATTTGCCTTTTATCGCTAAAACATTTCAAGGGAGGGCCTTCGATGGAGGGCTCTCATGTGGAATAGCGTCCTTAATATCCATTGTGCGGCAAAAGATATCAATTACTTTGAGGATTCAAGCCTTCAGGGATCTGACGCTGTTTCTGGGGGGCGAGTATTTCCCGGCACTGGATTGCTTGGCTCTGCGTTCCTTCGGTCCGCCGGTAACTACTTGCACTGTGACATAGAGTCACATCCCAGAAAACCTGAATGTGTAGCAGCATCAGCGCTGTGAAAACGAGAAACATCGCGATTATTACGAGATTTGAAAGCGTACAGTTGCAATACTTCATTAAATGCTTAAAGCGCAGGCTTGTAGAATTAATTCGTAAACGTACTTAGATGTCAGGACTGCAGTTACGGAGTAATTGCATGGATATTATTGTGTTACTTTTTACTGCAGTTTTTCCGCGAACGTATAAGGGGAATGACTGCCGTATTCGTGTAGTGTGGGACCTGGCGCTTATGTTTTCAGATACGAACTTCGTATTATTTTTGTACCACATGCTAGTAGAGTATTTGTTTGTGAATGCAGTGTGGAAGTAGTTTTAAGATGTAACTATTTTGCAGCTTGTCCCTTTTGTCGTGTCACTGAGCATGGTAGGTTATTTACATAGAAAGTCTGCATCGGCCGGGACATCCGTTATAGATGCGGCGCTACTGGGACGCGATAAAAGGGACATACCATATCACACAAGACTGCGGCATGGTAGAGCTGCTGCGTCACAGCGCCGTATTCCACTGGGACCTAAAATGGAGTCATAAGTGTAAATTTGCACGTCGTAAATCCATTTTGAAATTCAGTAGTTGTTTTAATTTTATATTATTCTCTCGGAATGTGACTGTACGGTTTATCTTAGTAATTAACCAACTTGATGCTCAAAATTTTGTTTTTCAATAAGTTTATTTCATGCCTCTACATGTTTCGAGCACATGTGCTCATCATCAGGAGGTCAAAATTGTATTATACAGCCTCTGGTATCGTCACACCTATAGGTGGCCGTCCGTTGCACAGGTTGAGAGAGGACTGCAGTCCTCTCTCAACCTGTGCAACGGACGGCCACCTACAGAGTCTGATAATACCAGAGGCTGTATAATACAATTTTGACCTCTTGATGATGAGCACATGTGCACGAAACATGTAGAGGCATGAAATAAACTTATTGAAAAACAAAATTTTGTGCATCAATTTGGTTGATTGCTAAGATAAATATACTGAGATACACGGTCAGCAAAACATCAAAAAAAGGTGTACGGTTTGTTTGTAAAAGCAGTTCATAAAGTGAGTGACCAGTGCAAATGCCGTGTTTGTCCATTCGTTCTTCCGTTTTTTAATCTGCGAAGTAACTCAGCTGACTTCGAATAAATCTGGTACTTTAGGTCTAGACAGAAATTGCCTCGCGACTTTCGTTTGGGCCCATTTAGGCCCCTTGCATTCCATGAATATTATGAACTGCCTCATTGTACGTACGTAATGCACGGCCTGCTGTGATTTTGTCTATGCTAACTTAACCGGTCATACAGAACCTTAGATTTTCAGCCCCTTGAATTATTGTGTAATGGTCAATTAAAATAATGTTTCATACGCAATTTGAGGCCGTATTTATAATTTGTCTGCATGACAACTTTCATATTCCTAGATTCAATTAATCCATATTATTTTTGCACGCATTTCATTTTCCCCGCGTGAAGAAATAAGGGAGAATATTATCGATTATGGTCGATTACTCTTTGCTAATCGATTACTGTCGAATTCAACTTTGGAACGTTAGTAACCAAAGCAGTCGTAAATGTTCGTAGCTCGTAGTGTAAAGTGCAATGTTATTTTTGTTCATTTTTAACCAAACTTGAATTTTCTTCGTAGATTTTAATCCCCCCCCACACTAAAATCCCCGAGCGGTAGTCGCATTTGGCAAATTTGCGAACGTTCCTTAGGACTCATGTGACTTAAGCCGCAGGTGGAATAGCAGCGGATGTTTACCAGCGAGAACGTTGGCGTACCGTCCGTCATGCTGTCGCGGCATGAGCGCATAGAATGTATAGGAGTCTTTTGACAATGGGAGTATGGTGGCGATTCCGCGTTTCTCTGTGTTGCCCTGTGTAAGTAGAGAGGCCTTGCAGTGGGCGAATCCCCGTCCAAGAAGTTCTACAAAATGTTATCAATAGGATTCATAGTTCCAACATTAATCCTGAATTGGAATAGAATTGGAAGAATTAGATCTATGTGATTGGCGTCTAAATACCAGTTAAATAAGGCCAAAAAAAGTCCATTTAGGGTGGCAACCAATGACATAGGCCTACCAGCAACGGGTTCTTCAGTTGCGTGCCCATAAATACTGTGCTTATCTTGCACCATAAAACACGGTGTAATGTAATTGAGTGTGCTAAACACGGACATTCAGCTTGCGCAGAAATTAGGTACTGTTTTGGTGAAAAACAACCGAAGTACCCCGTGTACGGCGTGTGATACTGTGGTTCTGATGTGTTGAATTATGTAACAGTAAGAAAACCCGAATGCTGGCATTGAAGCCTGTTACAAGATTCTGGACCTCCATTCGTTAACTGTAATTTGAAGAAGTTTCTTCTTAAGGTAGGGTCATTGTGGGTGTAATGTTCGGTGTAGCAATTCATATCCAGGCCGTAGATTTGGACTTAAGTACAACATTCTTTCGCGAGGCAGTAGACTCGAGTAGACTATAGTGTGTTGCAGGCTTTACTAATGAAGTTTTTAGCAGAAAGGTGACAGATTGTGAAAGAGTGCGTAACTATTGTCATAAGTAGACATGCACATATATATATATATATATATATGCACGAGAGCCCTCTCGTAACCTGTGTACCGAACATTCACCTAAAGAGTGTGACGATACCAGATGCTGTACTAATACAATTTGACCTCCTTAAGATGAGCACAATAGTGCTCGAAACATGTACAGGAGTATAATAAATGTATTAAAATAAAGAATTTATGCATCAAGTTGGTAAAAAAGACTATCATTTTAATGCGAGTCTAGGTGGTTTGATTATCAACACTGTGACGTAACGATCGGTTTATTTATATTATTAGTGTCTTCATTTTTAACATTTCTCCTTGTGATGCGTATTTAACGAAGTGGGGAAAAGTGTTTGTTTTGTCTTCATTGATTTTTTTGTGAACTTTTCATTTGTATCTGCAATAGAAAGCAGATATGGATCAGTCTTAAAGAAATGTGTAAGAAATTTTGGTTTGAATGTGATGATGAATTTGTTTCTGTGATGGTAAGGCGGTACGTAGTCGCTGAAGGTTGCACGACTAGAGTTAAGTTTCCGGCAATGAGAGGAATTGTTCGTTTCGCCACCACAGCTATACCTGCTTTAGGATGGGATCCATTCACTCTTCTGTCCGTGTGTCCAGGAGCCATATCATCAGTAGAAGAGTGGCGAAATAATGACTCTGACTGCTCATTTCCATCTAGTTCCGACGCTTTGTTTCCGCTGTGTTCTTCATCTCCTGAAGTGATGCTGGAGCTAATGCGGGCCTTTTTGCTCTTAAATTGCTTGTACGTTCACTTACTACATGGATGGATATGGATAGATGTAGTGTCTGTTACTGACTGATTACTCACTGTAGGTACGAAGGGTTGGGGGAGTCTGGCCTGATCGTATCCAGGCTTTCGCATGAGTGAATTTATGCTTATGGCGAGATCATTTGCACGGCACGTGCTGAAGATCTTAGATAGAGCTCCTTTTGTTGAACATATGGCTTAACTCTGTGATATCGCGTCCATATTGTTTTAGGATGTTGTGTAGTCCGAATTTCAATAGTGATTGATTGCCGTAAGTTTCACCTGCACGCGAGTGTGTTTTCTTCTTCCCTCCGATTCAGAATATATTCCGTACACTAATTGCTGCAGATTGCGACGCTTTATTCGGTACGTTTAATTACTTAGGCATGATGTGGGACGAAGGTGGGAGGTAAATCATTTTATTATGATTATTATTTCTGTCCAACATGTTTGAGTTGGAAGACCAGTAGTAAGGCACAGTACAGCTGATACACTTGCTGCCAAGGCTTGTATTGTAAAATCTTATCTGTCAAGTCTGCACACAGTCATCTGTGGTCAGTATAAAACATATTGTCAATATACATTTATT
>Ga0123353_10014853_pt1 | contig 11262 bp, 9 predicted proteins | sample TergutLab28metaG_3_FD_92763 | JGI IMG/M metagenome (GOLD analysis project Ga0123353, IMG submission 92763) | Labiotermes labralis P3 segment gut microbial communities from Petit-Saut dam, French Guiana - Lab288 P3 | ecosystem: Host-associated > Arthropoda: Insects > Digestive system > Gut ... | reverse complement strand
CTCAACCAATATAAGGAATGCGATGAGGCCCCCAGAACCATCCTCCTTGGGGCGACCAACGGATGGTTCCCGATCACGCTGTCCGTTCTTGCGATTCCCCTCGAACGCGACCAACTCGGGCAACTGATCCTGGACGGATGGGAATATTTTTCGGATGCGGAATCGGCCGACGAAATCAAAGTGATCGTAAAAACCCTGGTGAAAAGCGGCAGCCTTCCAGGGATCGATAAATGGGATCATCGGGACATCTGGAAGGCCGTCGAAGACCGAAAGGAAGGCCGATCCAGCACAACGGTTATATCCGAAGGCGATATTAAGGACCCCGAATGGGACGTCCTGACCTCGGACAGTCCTCCGACCGACTGGCCGCATTTTCTGAGCAGCAAGGCCGAAGCGCCGGAAGGTTATCGAGACCGTCTGGCTAGTGTGCTGCTCTTGGAACGGCTCCGCGAGGTGAACGCCTTAATTGGATACACTCGGGTAGAGGCCCCCGAAGAATCGACCGATCCGGACGAGCGACCGCCGATGGCCGATCTCAGTCGAAACAAGCCCGATTGGGTCCCCGCCACCGAGGTACACGGCGAAGGGATATTCATCCGATTCGATGAGAACGCCATAGCCGAATGGGAAAGACAAAAAAACGTTCAAGCCAGAAGCCAAAAGTTGGAAACAGGCCATCAAGGTTGGCGGAATGCGCGTGGGCTGGCCCCTGATGAGGGATGCCCGGGAATCCGGTATGCCATGCTGCACACATTTGCCCATCTTCTCATTCGGGAACTGGCGCTCGAATGTGGCTACAACGCGGCGAGCATCCGGGAACGCATTTACGCGAAATGTGATGGTGAATCCCCCATGGCTGGAGTATTGCTCTACACGGCGACCGCCGATTCCGACGGGACTCTCGGCGGATTGGTGGAGCTCGGAAAGCCCGAAAATCTTGGTCGCCTGATTGAACAGGCACTGGATCGTGCCGCCGTCTGTTCTTCCGACCCTCTCTGCTCGGAACACAATCCCGGTGTAGATCGTTCGCTGCATTCCGCCGCCTGCCACGCATGCACTTTCGTCGCCGAAACATCCTGCGAACGTGGTAATCGTTATCTGGATAGGGCATTGCTCGTCAAAACCTTCGAGGTCGCCGATACCGCTTTCTTTGCCGGAAACGGAGGTTCAAATGGATGAACTTCTGGTCGTAATCGCCGAACTCGGCTTGGAATTGCATCCGGATCGTGTTTCTATCGTCGCTTCAAAGATTGAGGCACTCGGGTCCGTCGAGCAGTTCGCTTTGGCCCGTTCGAGTTTCGGCCCTAACGCGGAAAAAGAGTTAGTGGGACGCTTGGACCAGGCATGGCGTAACAACAAGGGCACCTCTCCACGAGACGTAGCGTTGGCTCTCCGGGGAGCGTCTGCGGCGGCGATACTGCGCGAAAACCGTGGAGCCGTGGAACTGGTATGGACTGGCCCTTCGACGGGGCAGGTGCCGGTTAGGCATACCGAGCAGGTGCTCTGCGAAGTCATCGAAGCCGCGAAGAGACGGCTGTTTCTCGTCAGCTTCGTCGCCTACGAAGTCGATTCGATCATCCGGGCGCTCTGCGGAGCGATAGGGCGCCAGGTTCAGATCGACGTGTTGCTGGAATCGTCCGACAAGCATGGCGGGCGGGTAACATACGATTCCGTCAAGGCCATGAAAAACCGCCTCCCCTCAGTCGACGTTTACGTTTGGTCGTCGGACAAAAAATCGCTGCCCGGACAGTTGCCGGGAGCCGTTCACGCCAAATGTGCCGTCGCCGACGGCGAATTGGCCTTCATTACCAGCGCGAATCTGACCTCCGCCGCAATGGAACGCAACATGGAACTCGGCGTCCTCGTAAAAGGCGGAGAGTTACCTTTCGAACTCCATCGACATCTGGAAGCGTTGATTTCCACAAAGATCATCGAAAAGGTAAATGAAGATAACGGTAATGAGCTGTGATGATGGCTCATCGCGAACGGTATGCCGCGGCTGGCGTTCATGCTGACGGTGAACGGATCATTCGTTCAGAATTGATATTTTGCCATCGCTTTGTTTCCCGCTCAGTGGGATGCATGAACCGAGACAATTTTGTTAACAACGCCGGCAGTTGCGCGGAAGTCGTTTCGCATTGCCACACCACAAGTACCTGCCAGCCTGCCGACTTCAACTGCCGCTGAACCCTCCGATCTCTCTTCTTGTTGGAATCAAACTTGGATTCCCAAAACTCGCGTCGTGTCGCCGGAAGAGACTTTCCGAGACGACAATTGTGTCGGTGCCAGAAACAGCCATGCACAAAGATGATCTTCTTCCACCTCGGAAAGACGAGGTCCGGATGCCCGGGAAGGGCCTTATCGTGAAGACGATAGCGATATCCCATTCCATGGATCGCGCGCCGCACGACCAGTTCGGGGCCGGTATCGCGCGACTTCACGGCTGCCATAATTCGGCTACGGGTTGCTCTGTCCACTCGATCCAAATTGCTTGTCCCTGTCGTCAATCGATCAACGATCGCGTTTCGTACACCTTCGACTCTTCGTCGCCATTGCGGTCGATGACCTCGGCGGCAATCTTGCCGGTTTCCGTCCTGTCGAACGGACGGCTGAATGATAGATACAAGGTAACAACTCTCCCGGCGTTTGTCGATGATGAACGGTTTACGGGCAATTCGTTGGCTTTGCCGCCATTGGAACAGGAATTTCTTCAATCACCACAATTTTAGAATGCATGGCATAGTCGTTTGTATGATACCTACAGACGACAAAACGCGAGTGGTTATGCTGTTCTTACGGCTGGCCCGGGCGCACACGACTACGAAGAAGATTTTGGAGGAGCTTTTGCAAATCTTTGAACGTAACGGCGGGTTTGGCGAGGTGGTGGGTGTGTTGGCAAATTTGTTGGGGTCCCGGTCGGACCCGGAGGCGTTGTATGAGCGGCCTATTGTCAGTCCGACCGCGAAGACGGTGACGTGGCGTGGGCGGTCGTGTAAGTTGGGGAATACAATGTTGTTTCGCCTGATGGAGCGGTTGAATAAGCGACCCAATTCGTACATATCGTATAGCCAACTCATCAACGATGTGTGGCGAGGCGATTGTCGTTCTGATGAAACGATCCGCAGTACGGTACGTCTTCTCAAAAAGCGGCTCAAGGCGGCGCGGATGGGGATGCTGGCGAAGGCCATTCGCTCGGACAAGCAACATTACTATTTGGACCTGGACGAAATCCGCTGAAACCGTCACGATTGCTGAGACTCCTCCAACGGCGAAAATTGCACAGAAATTGCACGCAAATTCACCCTGTGGTTGCACGGTCGTATGTGACACTGATTGGCGTGGCCATCGCGCCGTGCGATTGGCCGTCCTGTCAACCTGTCACATAGTAGAAAAGGAATGGAACATGACTAAACCCGTCATCGTTGCGGATGGCGTGCCTGAGGAATCGCCACGCCGCAGGGCTGCACAGTATGTCCGCATGTCCACCGAGCATCAGCAGTATTCGACGGCGAACCAAGCCGACGTGATTCGCGAGTATGCCGCTAAGCATGGTTTTGATGTCGTCGCGACGTTCGAGGACGCCGGGAAGAGCGGCCTGCTGCTTCGAGGCCGTGATTCGCTCAAGAATCTGCTGGACGTCGTGGAATCGGGCAAGGCGGATTTCGACACAATCCTGGTATATGACGTCAGCCGTTGGGGACGCTTCCAGGACGCCGATGAGAGCGCTTATTATGAGTACCGCTGTAAAAAGGCAGGAATCAGTGTTAAATATTGTGCTGAACCGTTTGACAACGACGGTAGCCCGGCGGCCACGATCATCAAAAGTGTCAAGCGGGCCATGGCTGGCGAAACCAGCCGTAAACTTTCGGTCGATGTTTTCCTTGGGCAATGTAAGCTGATCCAACTTGGCTATCGCCAGGGCGGGACAGCAGGTTTTGGCTTGCGACGGATGCTTGTGGACCACACCGGCCAACCCAAGGGCGTGTTGGCGCGCGGCGAGTACAAGAGTCTACAGATGGATCGGATCATTTTGGTACCAGGCCCGGATGAAGAGGTGGCCGTCGTCCAGCGGATGTACCGGATGTTTACGCAGGATGGACAAAAAGAGTCGCAAATCGCGACGAAACTGAACGACGAGGGCATTCTCAATGCCGACAGCGGCCGCCCGTGGACGGCCAGTATGGTCCGGCAGGTGCTCAGCAATGAAAAGTACATCGGGAACAACATATTCAATCGCGTTTCGTTCAAATTGAGGGTGAAGAGGGTTTACAATCCGCCCGACATGTGGATACGGCAGGACGGGGCATTCGAAGGTATCGTCGAACCGGAAAAATTCTTCATGGCGCGTGGCATTTTTGTGGAACGTGCCCGGCGGTTTACCAATGATGAACTGCTCGACAAATTGCGGGCGCTCTATGCCGCTCACCAGATGCTCTCGGCAGCATTGATCGACGGTGCCGACGAGATGCCCTCCAGCGCGGTGTACCAGTCGCGATTCGACAGTCTGATTCGGGCCTATCAGCTTGTCGGTTACGTGCCCGATCATGACTACAGTTATTTGGAAATCAACCGTCACCTGCGAAGCCTGCAGGAGCCGTTTGTTCAGGATGTGGTGGGCAAGTTGGAGGGGATTGGTGCCAAAATCACCCGTAAGGACGACACGGGACAACTGTTGATTAACGACGAATACACCGCCTCCATTCTGTTGACTCGCTGTCGCCAGACGGAGGCGGGCGCGTTACGATGGCTGGTACGGCTTGACCAGGAATTGTTGCCCGACATCACCGTTGTCGCCCGGATGGACGTGGCCAATCAAAACCCAGCCGACTTCTATCTGTTGCCTCGGATCGACATCGCGGGATCGTCGTTGCGTTTGCAGGAAAACAACGGTGTCGGTATCGACACCTATCGTTTTGACACTCTTGGACATTTCATCGCCCTGGCTCAGCGGGCAAATATCGAGGTGGCGGCATGACCCAAAAACGTGATCTTAAGGTGCGGATGATTCCGTTGGACAAAATCGTTGTGCTCAATTCCCGAACACGAGGCCAGACGAAATTCCGGCAGATCGTATCCAACATCAGCAATATCGGCTTGAAGAAACCGATCACCGTAGCCAAACGCATCGGGCGCGACGGAAATGTGCATTACGAATTGGCCTGTGGTGAAGGCAGGTTGCAAGCCTTCAAGGCACTGGGGCAGACGGAGGTGCCGGCGTTTGTCGTTGACGCGACACGGGAGGAACTGTTGTTGATGAGTCTGGTTGAGAATCTCGCCCGCCGTCGGCACTCATCACTGGAGTTGTGTCGCGAAATTCTGAATATGAAAAATCATGGGTACAAAATTACCGAGATCGCCGCAAAGGTGGATATGGACCCGGCGTATGTTCGAGGCATCATCCGCTTGTTGGAACATGGAGAGGAACGGCTGATGATTGCCGTCGAGCGGCGCAAAATTCCACTGAGTACAGCCATCCACATCGCGCAGAGTGACGATCAGGAAATCGAGCGAGCCATGACGGAGGCTTACGAATGCGGAGAATTAAAGGGCAAAGCCTTGTTGCAAGCCAAGGCCATCGTGGCCCGTCGCCGCAGTTCCGGCAAAGGCTGGCGGGATCGGCCCGCAGCAGGCCAGGGCGAAAAAATTTCCTCCCGAACGTTGGTCGATGCCTATGAAAAAGACGCCTCCCGAAAACAGTTGTTGATCACTCGCGCGAACGAAGCCGAAACCCGTCTGCGTTTCGTCGTGACCGCGATGAAACAGCTTCTGGCGGACAAATCCTTTGTGACCCTGCTGAAGATGGATGACCTCTTAACATTGCCGCAATTCCTGGCTGACATGGTGAATGAAAAGGAGACTGGATATGTCGCGTAACGTAACGATGGCTTTTGATCCGGTTGGGAAAATTTTGCCACTGGCAAGTCTCCTGCCGCTCCGAAAATTGCCGACCGGCATTCGAGATACAGAAAAGTATAAATGTATCGCATCCTCCATCCGCGAGGTCGGCTTGATTGAGCCGTTGGTCGTGTACCCCCAATCGGACGGCGTTCATTATACTGTACTCGATGGGACTGTCCGTCTGGATATCCTGAAAAACCAAGGCACCACAGACGTGTTCTGCCTCATCAGCAACGACGACGAAGGGTACACATATAATCATAAAGTCAACCAACTCAGTGCCATCCAGGAACACTTTATGATTATGAAGGCCATTGAACACGGCGTGCCTGAAGAGCGGATCGCGGTGACGCTGAATGTGAACGTGCATGCCATCCGGCGAAAGAAGAATTTACTGGAAGGCATCTGCCCGGAAGCAGTGTTGTTGCTGAAAGACAAAAAAGTTCCGGTGGCGGCGCTGCGGGAAATCAAACGGGTGGTCCCCATGCGACAGATCGAGATGGCCGAATTGATGATCGGTGCCAACAATTATGGGGTATCGTACGCCAAATCTCTCTATGTCGGCACAAGCCCGGTTAAACGTCTGCCCGGTGAAACGAAAACCAATACCGGTATCTCGTCAGCGGATCAGTTGCGCATGGAACGGGAAATGACGATGCTTCACCGAAATTTCAACGCCATGCAAGACACCTACGGCGAAAGTGTCCTGTGCCTGCAACTGGCCAGCGGCTACCTCAAAAAGCTGCTGGACAACGGCAGGATCGTCCGCTATCTCAGCCAACGCCACGCGGACATCCTGGCTGAACTCCAGAAAATCATCGAAACCCCCGACCTGGGCGGTAACCAACGAACAGTTGAATAATGCAGTAGAATGGGCTGTGTGATAGAATTCCTTCAGCCATCTGTCGGGTGTACAGCGTGGCGAGTCTAAGCCCGGAGTAGAAATTATTTGCATGGGCGGAGGCGAAATAGTGTGCGTAGTGAACGCAACATAAATGGTAGTGTTTTCCCGTGAATAGAGATTTGGATAATTTACCGCCCATTCTTCCCGTTGGCACGGCTGTGGTGACGCGGGTGGAGGTTACGGGCGCGGGTGGTGATGTGCCTGTCCGGCTGGGGCGGTGGGTATTATTGTTCGCACGCCGGTGGATGCGCAGTATAGCTACCGCGTGCGGCTACCCGGCGGCGAAGAGGTCATGTTGCGGCGTGGTGAACTTCAGGTGCTCAAGCAGTTTCAGCGGGAAGGGATGGCTTCGGCGTTGTCGGCCCCTGAAACGGCTGCCTGCGGGGCGGCGGGTGACGCGATGGCGGAGTATGATTTGCACCAATATGTGATTTATCGTTGCGTGGTCGGGTCGCGGGCGTATGGGCTGGACCCACTACTGTCACATCATAACTCGAATAGAGACAACTGGTTAGGGTCGTCGTCTTCTGTGGATTTCGGCGGGTCCTTCGAAAAGGCCTGCAAAAGTGGCATTTTTCGAAAAATTGAGGCGCTCAAAATTTCCTGAATTTCGTGAAGGTCGCGGTCGGCCTTCAGGTCCTTCTTGATGATCGCCAGCAGGCAGTACGTCGCCACCGCAATCCACAGTTGCGTTCTCACCGCGTTCTCACTATACCCGTAAAACTTCTTGATCTGCAAGTGTTGTTTGATCCACTTGAAAAATAATTCCACCTGCCACCGTTGTTTGTACAAGGCCGCGATCGTCAGCGCGGGTAACGAAAAATTGTTCGTCAAAAACACCAGTACCTTGCCCGTCTCGGGATCACGGTACTTCACTCGCCGCAGAGTTTCCGGGTAGTTCTTTCGGCCTTTATGAGAGGTCAGCCGAATCGTCTGGTCACAGATCAATCCTGTCGATTTGTCGACGTCATGTGATTGGACGACCTCGAACTTCATATTTTTTTTCGCGCGGGTCACGAAGAAGGAAAGGCTCTGATGAAGCCGATATAGCCGTGCAAAATCCACATAGCCGCGGTCCATGATATAATACGCGCCGGGAACATATACCAATTGATCGAGAATCTTGACATCATGCGTTTTTCCGTTGGAAATCACGATAAAATCGGGAATGTCGCCGTGCAGGTCCAGCAGGACGTGCATCTTGACGGCGGCCTTGGACTGCTGACTTGGCGTCCAGAAGAACTGCGACAAACATAAGTCGATGGTGGTGGAATCCAGGGCGAAAACGGTGGCGTCGATATCCATGGCCAGCGGTTCGTTCGCGTATAATTTGCGAGCCGTCCTCATCAACACCATGGCCACCTCGGCCCAGATTCGCCAGTCGCGGACTTCGTTGACATTGGCCAGCGTGTTGCGGGAAATGGTCTGGCATCGGAAGCCCATGTGGTAGAGAAGCGACTCGTTGGTTCGCAGGGTGGCTTCGATTCCCCGCAGGCCCGACCGCAGGGTGAGTTGGGCGAACAACATGGTGAGGAACTGATCGCGGCAGGTGAAGTCAATGACTTTGTAATCGCCGTTGTACCGCGCGATCGCCCTGGCGAGAACCTTGCGCGACACATAATCCACGATCTGGGCAAAGAGGGTCTTCCCTTCGTTCACGACGGCCTCCGGGCAGGAAAAGCCGCCATTGTACGAAAATGAAATTCAAATCGTGTCCCTCTATTTTTTGACGTAATGCCATGTGCTCAACAACGTTACGACGCCATCAAGCCAAAACGTTGGGACAGCAGTGGGCTGGACCATGCCGAGTCGGACATTGATCGTCGCGGGGTGTATTTGCCGCCGGCGGTGATGCAGTGGTCGTTGTATGGTGTGCCGGAGCAGTTGGAGAATCAAGAAACCGACGAGTGTTATTGGGAGTTACAAAAATTTCTCACGCTGGCGCTCAAGGCCAATCCAAATGTGTTGGAGGTGCTCAACTCGCCCATCGTGGAACTTGTGACGCCGCTGGGGCAGGAGCTTTTGGAGTTGCGGCCGGCGTTTTTGTCGAAGTTGGTGTACCAGACCTACAACGGCTATGTGATGAGCCAGTTCAAAAAGCTGGAACAGGACATTCGCAATCGCGGCGCGATCAAGTGGAAGCACGCGATGCACCTGGTGCGGCTGTTGCTGTCGGGCATCACCGTGCTTCGCGAGCGGGTCGTGCCCGTGGCTGTGGCGGAACACAAGGAACGGCTGCTGGCTATTCGCGATGGCCTGCTGCCGTGGAATGAAATCAACACCTGGCGGCTGGAACTACACCGTCAGTTTGACGATGCCTTCCGCACAACGACGCTGCCCGACCGGCCTGATTATGAGGCCACCAATGCGTTCCTCGTGCGGGCGAGAAGGAGTATGATTACATGACGGCGGGCAATCAGAACAATCCGACCAATCAAACGAATCAGGCGACTCAGATCAATTACGTGCTGGACGCCATGCCACAACTACAGGCCGTCGCTGCGGCCCAGCCGTATCCGATGCTGTTTGTGACGATCAGCGGGGCGCACCTGTACGGTTTCCCGTCGGCTGATTCGGACTACGACCTGCGCGGCGTGCACATTCTGCCACCGGCGGAGGTGATGGGCCTGCACGAGACGCGGGAGACGATTGAGGTTTCGCAAACGCCCCAACGGCCTGGCGACATCGACCTGGACCTGGTGACGCACGACGTAAAGAAGTTCATGCTGTTGATGCTCAAGAGGAACGGCTATGTGCTGGAGCAGCTCTACTCGCCGCTGGTGGTGTACACCACGCCGGAACATGAGGAACTGAAAACCATCGGCAAGAGCTGCATCACGCGACACCACAGCCACCACTACCTCGGTTTTGCCCGCACGCAATGGGGACTGTTCGCCAAGGAAAATCCGCCGAAAGTCAAACCGTTACTGTATGTCTACCGCGTACTGCTGACGGGTATCCACCTGATGCGTTCCGGCATCGTCGAAGCCAACCTGCTGAAACTCAACACACGCGACGCATGCGGCGAAGGCTTCCCGTTGCCATACATCGACGAATTGGTCGCCCGCAAAACCGAAGGCAGCGAACGCTGCCGCCTGACCACCACCGACCTGGCCTTCCACGAGGCCGAATACCACCGCCTCGCCGCCGCCCTGGAACAAGCCGGCCGCGACAGCACATTGCCCGAATTTCCCACGGCCAAGGATGCAATGAATGATCTGTTGCTTCGAGTCAGGTGACATAACATGATTCTGTGGACCATTCAACGTGTGGGGGCGTGGCAGGCGTTACAGCAACACGGGGTGCTGTTGGGCGACATGCGTCGGGTGTACGCGTACTATCGGCAGTTTTATCGGTGGCTCATGGAACAGCAATCGCTCCGTCGGCCTCCGGTTTGGGCGTGGTATGCGTACGACGCCAAGCGGAAGAAGCCGGATTTGCGGTGCTCCGCATATCTGGGCCGCGGCGAGCATGGCGTCTGCATTGAATTTAACGCGCCCGACGATCTGGTCGTGTTGTCGCGCTTCGATTTGTGGAACTGCATTCTGAACGATGCGTATTTGGCCAAAGACGAACAGCACGACCTCGACGATCCAACGCCGGAGCAGAAGCGTCAATCCTGGCGACACGTTTTCGACCTGAATTTCGGCGACCCCGCCTGGCACGGCCCGCCCAACGAAGCGTGGATTCAAGCAACCTTGCCGTTACTACGGCTGGAGTGGGTACGGTCGTACCAACATTTCAAAGCCCGGTGAAGGTTGGATGTCACGCGGTGAGATTACATCCCCGTTTGGTTTTATGTTTTGATGTGCGGTTGTTCTCCGCGTCAATCATAATACGTCTCGAATATTTTGTCCGTACCGAGTAGTGGAATGTAGCGGTCGCACGCGGCGGATAGTGGCATGCTGTCGTTGATCCGCTTCCAGCCGCCCATACCTCGATAGCTCATCCGTTCGGGCACGAAACGCCGCCGTTTGGCGTCCGACAAGCACAGGCGAAAGATCGGCGAATACTGCATCCTTCGCTCCAGATATTGGCGATACTCTTCCCGTTTCCGGTTATAGTTTTTTTCCTCTTGCCGTCGATAATTTTCCCACGCGGCGTCGCCCACACGTTCCCGCATGGCCTTGTCCACCGCCACCCCAAAACCAAAGCCTGGACGGTTATAACGGTCGAACAAATCCATACCTTCGTCAACGTCGTTGTTGGGATCATAAATGGTGATGTCTTTGCCTTTGGTCTCGACGCGGTATTTCTCCCGACCATGCGTAACGAGGGCCTGCTGAACCATCGCCTCCTCCAACGGCAGGATGATTCGTTCCCGAACGGCCCGCACGGAGACTTGCCCGTGAATATTCTCGACGACCTCCATGCCCTCCGGCACCGCCGCCAACGCCCCCTCCGCCACGGGCTTAATGACGTGCCGCCGCGCACCAGCCTTCGTCCGCGTCTCGTGGACG
>Ga0123353_10014852_pt1 | contig 11262 bp, 10 predicted proteins | sample TergutLab28metaG_3_FD_92763 | JGI IMG/M metagenome (GOLD analysis project Ga0123353, IMG submission 92763) | Labiotermes labralis P3 segment gut microbial communities from Petit-Saut dam, French Guiana - Lab288 P3 | ecosystem: Host-associated > Arthropoda: Insects > Digestive system > Gut ... | reverse complement strand
TAAACTCTGTGTCGCCTGCTTGCCCACTGCTAATCTTTCCCTAACCTTTGCAATGACCAGGTAATGATCTGTATCACACTCAGCTCCCCTGAAACTTCGCACATCCATGACACACCATAATGGAACTTTAATTTATTTAGTATATATTTAATTCTACACCAAATGCGGTCTTCCTTCTATTATGTTTACAGCTTATTACATTCTCTAATTTGAATTTATAGGCCAGCCATGCCACTCTTATTTCCCACACACCTACACACCACTGAGCAGATTCTTTTCTTTAATCTACAGGGCACACGAGCTACAAAATTCATGAAAGGAGTTAAATATTTTTTTGCTTTAACCAAATGTAAACATTTTATTATTCCATTATTGGGACTAATTATTTCATCAATGGCTATTCTATGCATGATATGTGAACGAGAGGCCTCTACCTGACAATTCCTTTTATGCAATTGTAAATCAAATACCTGATGATGGCCAGAAAACAGGCTGAACATGGTTAGTAAATAAAACAGAACTGCAGCTATTTCTTGAAGTTGTGTTAATCGGAACATATAATTAATCTGGTTTAATCCCTCTCGAGATTCACTTTTTGGGGTATCTGAAGGATGCAGTGTATTCTGCAAATTCAGCAATGCTGAAGAATTAAGGGAACAAATTGAGAGGATGTGTGCAGCCATCCCAGTACACACCGTGACTGACATTCACCACACATTTGCCTATTTCAGGGCACCTGATGTTAATGGCGAACATTTCAAACACTTGTCCTAATTACACATGAATCATAAACTCTTCTCTCTGTGTATACCAAATATCGACCTCAAATACATTATGTATGCATATTTTTTTGTACATTAAGCATGTAAACATACTTCGTATTTTACACCTCCTCTATTTTATGCTCCGAACAAGTGTTTTTATTTTTCGTGTTTATGATTTTTTAAGTTATTCTATGTTGAAAATGGTGATGATTGTGATGAATTTAAAGGTCCCAGTTAATCAAAAACACCTAGACCCCACTGTACTGAACTGTACAAATGGTGACAGGTCATAAATGCAACTGTATTCCTGTATGAAACTTTTGTACAGGGCTTTCAAATTACAGCATTGTAAATGTGATGCTTGTCAGAGCAAGCTGGTTTTTTGTGTTGACACTAAACTTTACACACTGCAGTATAATGAGAACAAACATGCTGATGATGGCAATTGTTGCTTATGAGTTCAACAACTCAAGCATTTCATGCTGTATATGGAATGATGCTATGTGGTCTGGTAGTTAGGTGGGAACATTTCAAAGGAACCCCCTGCTCCCATCTTCAAGGTGGAAACAGTCTGCTCCACTCTGACCACTTTATTACATGGGAAAGAGTGTGAGGTATGGGGGACATAAGGGCGGGGCTACACAGCCAGTCTGTATATATCTATTTGTGCCATATAGTCACTGGCCGGTCTCTTTACTGCACAGAACAGGGATGGGATGGGAGGAGAAATAAAGAAATATCTTCAAAGTATACAAGTTACAAGACTAGAAATTGTGGATTGGTTGGACATTTCTGTCTATCTAAATGTCCTATCAAAAAAATGTAAGTTAATGAATAGTGTTAGCAGTTCAGAATTCTCAATTCCCCTGGCTTGCTGTGACTCCTATCCCCACTTTCCCCTTCTGTAGCTCTCATTGTACCAATTCCCTAAAACCTCCCTATGTAACTGATCCATATTCTTCCACCCTATCCCTTCGGCATCCACCTGAGACAATTAACATACCACTAAGATAGGGGCAGCACATTCCTGTGAAAAGTCAACACATTTGATGACTGCTGGGTGTAAAAACCCAAGACATGACTATCAGTACTGTGATATATTTCTAAGCTGCAACATTTATTATGACAAACCAACACATTTCCTATTCCTCATATTCAAGCATTCTGGTATGGAACCGAATGTCACTGGGTGCCTAGTGCCAGATGTTTCTGAGGATCACTCTGCCTTCATCTTCAGGGTCAAGCAGTCCAATGTGAAATGTCAGGATCTCCTCACCCTATGACACAGCATCATACACCCAGAAGACTTGCATGGTCAGCAACACCGTGTGAAAACCTCAAATCTTGGAAATTGCCCACTGTGCTGACAACTGCTTCTCTGCACAGTCACCCTCCATAAGCCCACATGTCTAGTCCTACAAACCAGCTGCACAGAAGTGTTTCCAGACATGGGCACGACACAACAGGTAATGGTTCTGTTGATCATATTCAAATCCTGGCCTCACATTGGCCGCAAGATCTCAGGTTCACACAGTGGTGCTGGTGTGGATTCCAGGCTTCTGCAATGTGATGCCATGACACTAGGTGAACAGTTCGTGACATTTCAAAGGTGCATAGTATCTGCATGTTTGGGATAGAAGACTACTCGGCGCTGATAACGAATGCACGACAATCCTTTGAAATGTCACAACAACACGCCCAGCAATACAGCATCATATCCAAGCAATCTAAGACTTTCACACTGACTGCTCCAGTGACCAAACACATAGAAACTGCAAGAGGCAGCTGAATCTTTGACAACAGGAAGTCACTACAACACTTGGGAAAACATGTGCACAAGACCAGTAACTATTACATGACACAAAGGATGCATATTTTGGTCACAGATATATGTGATGCTACAATTCTGGCATTGTAAACAAGCTCTAAACGTCCCCTGAAATCCAGAGGTGTTTTCAACCTACATGGCTGTAAGAAATTTCTCCTTGAATGAAGCAGAGTTATCAGTGAATTTCAGAATGGGACACTTCCTTGGGAATAGCAGAACTTTATCCTGTAACACATATGCCTCCTACAGTTTCTATCACCAAGCAAGTTGGTGCAAACTATAATGCTTGCAACTTGTATTGAGGAGGTGGCCAGTCTGAGTCTCTGCCAGAACACCAGATATTCTTACTGAGGTGTTTCACACTAGCACATCAATAGAGCAGGATTACTTTCCTGAAGTCCCCAATGTGATGTCAACAAGACTCAACTAATGCCCAAAAGTCAAGGCTGTGAAATGTATGCTTCTGTTTCAGCTTATGTACTAGCAGATATAATCACGTGACAGATGTAGCAGGAGATTAAGGTCAGGTTACACTGTTATGAATGTGAGATCTTGTCCCTCACACTGTCACTAAAAGAGAACTACTGCTGCTCTTTTTGTCATGTGTAATCTGTATGTGTTTGGGCAGTTGGTGGGACTTACGCTGAAGGTCATGATACAGAATGATGGGGTACTATATGGAAGCTATCGCACTATTCCTTGCTTTAGGTCATGACAGCGTCTTTCCAAATGCTTCCCAAATCATTCCTCACAGATCATGTTATTAACCAACACTATACAGTGTGATCCATAAATGTCATTAAAACAGGCCTGCACCACAAACATGTATACTTTCATTTAAAACAGAATTAATAATAACATCCACCACTATAATATGGCAGACACATAAAGCATGAAATGTGCAAGTCCCACGAAGTGCAAAAGTACAAAATATTAATCCTGGAATGTGTACCTTCTGGCCAATTGTCAAATACTGTCTGTGCAATGTCCCCTGCTGAATCACTGGGGCTAAACAGGAACTCTTTTGTCTTCCCACTGACCAGGATCAACCGCAGGTTGATCTAAGAAGAAAGAAAGAAACATTCATTTAAACATGACATTCACAAGCATATAATACAACATTCTCTGACAACAAAAACTGAAAAATACAGTCATGAGGTTTGCAGGCAACTAATGCAGGTGTCCAGCTGCATTCACCCATAATACATATCCTACACCTTTCTTTTTCAGGGCTGATATTTTGGACACCATCCACCATCCCACTTTTTTTTCTTTTCTTTTTAACACCCCAATGTTTCAGAAACTGGTTCTGTATTTCCTTCTTCAGGTGAAAGAAAACAGCACAGAATCATAACACCGAGCTCAGATTTGACACTAACTGTCAAGGCTACTAACAGAGAAGCCTCCTTGCTTTACACTGTCACCTGAAAATGGGAACAAAACCAGTTTATAAAATATGTGGTTTGGACAAAGTGGGGTGACAGACAAAGTCCAAAAATCAGCCAAAGAAAGACTGAGGATTCAGGTGTTCTGGGTTGTGATGCTGTGTCACTGGGTCAGTTTCCCGAAATTTTTAAAGGCCCTTAAAGTTGAAATCAGTACATTCCTTCAAATATCCATAACCACAAACCTGGCAACATGTCACATCCTAGAAGACCTGAATCTTCAACAACACAGCTGTGGAAACCTCAAATACCAGAAACAGACTGTTCTACATTATTGTTAGTAACCATGAAAACAGCACCTACACCCTGAAGGTGGAAGCAGCAAGTTCCTCCAGATCAACACAAATACATGACATCATATATTCTCTCATTTATTTGCTGTTAGCTTGTGCGTTTCAATAGATGAGTGGTACTGCAGCCCTAGCATCCAATGGCAAGTTCAGCTAGCTTAATTAAGAAGTGATCTTGGGTTAATTTGATGAAGTAATGATGTCATCTGCCTAAGGGAACTGAGGAAATTCACAAAAAAACCTCAGTCACGATACTGCTGAAACTGAAGTCACAACATTCAAAGTGAGCACATTAGGGCAGAATTAATTGTTTACAGTACAGTACTGCTCGTACAACAATTTAACTACTTACTATTTATCTTATGCGTATTGGACCGTGCATCATCTTGATATTTGAATAAAGGTAGACCAACTTGATGACACTTGCTTTAATAATGTCAATTTACTGCTCAACATGTTTCAGATGTTAATACATCCATCTTCAGGAGCTTGCGACTACTTGGTGCGTTATTGTGTAGGCTGTATTGCGCTGACTTGAGGTGTGTTGGTGTTATGCAGCGGGATTGGTTGTTGGTGATGTGGTATCCGGATACCACATCACCAACAACCACTCCCGCTACATAACACCAACACGCCTCAAGTCAGCACAATACAGCCTACACAATAACGCACCAAGTAGTCGCAAGCTCCTCAAGATGGATGTATTAACATCTGAAACATGTTGAGTAGTAAATTGACATAAAAAAGCAAGTGTCATCAAGTTGGTCTACCTTTATTCAAATACTTACTATGTAGTTGATAGTGTACAAACAACCATGGCGTAAAATGTGCCATGAAGGTTTAAAAGTGCGTGTGTGTGGAACAATTCGACGTAAATTTTAAACGTAACTGAAATTATAAAACACTAGTCTGCTGGTGCCCGGCGACCTGAGCAGGCTAAGCACATACATTTCGATAGTTAGCGTGGAAACCTCGCGCAGAAATAATCTTGCTGGGCGATGTAGCAATGAGTACCCACTGGCCTTGATGTAGAGTCTGAATGCGGCAAACTCACTACATGAAACTCTACTGCTGTTATGGATTGTGGCGTCACCTTGATTCCGAACTGCCAAATGCCAACGTAGTTCACCACGTGGGAACAGCAAAGGGAAGTACAGTCGATCGTACGCCGGGTGCGTATCGCTAATTCGCTGTAATCCGCTACCTCGCCGGTGCAAAATATTGTCTCGTTCGGCTCCCATATTATCAAGTAAAATGGCGGCCACCTCGCTACACGTTGGGCGATTATGTGTTCGCAAATCGACTCCCAGAGCTGCGTGAATTGCCAACCGAACGTTGAGAACTTCTTGATTTCCTATAGATTCGCCAGCTCGCAGAAACATTTCGACAAGTGAATTCACTTGACTTGGGACTAGGACACTCGGACTGTTGCCGCGAACTGTCCAACATCCGTAATACAGCGTCGTATATTTACTTGAACTTCCATATCACTACCGAAAACGTACAACTGGGCCAAGCTTGTTGTTCTTGATACAATACGTAGCAACGTACCGACGCGATGACATATTTTTCCTTCTCGAGCGCTGACCAGTTGCTCGTCAATCCGGGCATTTTCCGTAAGCGATACACCCATGGACATAAATGCAAAGATGCTGTTGCAGGATATGACCATGACTAAAAACAACGGATCTTTAGACAACTGTTTGAACACTTGTGCATGATGATGCAACGGTGCAAGCACAACTTTTCCGCTATGACAGCAACTATTTGCTGTTTCATCCTTCCATATAACGGCTTGGCAAAACTGCATATTTCTTGCAATGGAGTTACCGGATGACCGTGGACTTGTGCTCGGAAGACTTCAGCTCTCCAATAGCTGCACCCACAAGTCGCTGTACGTTCTTGGTGCTCTCAAGGTTGGATTCGTTCTTCCAGTGGCATTTCAGCTCTTCGCTCTGTGCGAAGCTGAGTGTTTTTGCCCTCGAATTATCCGCGCTTCTTCTGCGTTAATTCTCGAACGGTCTGAACTTCATCATCAGCTTGTCGGCGTAGCTCCACGTTGAAGCAAGACATAGCTTTGCTTTTATTACCTTTTCTTCTTGCGCGCACTAGTTCGGAGTCTTCATCAGGTGCTACTCTTCTTCAACATAAGCCAAAGTACGTACCTTTTGCGCCTTGACGTTGTTATGCCCTTTGTACATAGTGCTCCTCACACAGTAACCAGATCATTCATTATAGACGGTGTTTCAGGGCAATGAAAGTTTACAGTTATCATCACACTGAACTATTGCAGTGTTATATTACGCGCAGCTGTATCAGAATCAGGGCATTACTGTAGTAGCGCAATGAAACTTACAGTATTTGCACACTCAAATATTTTGCACTTGATCACCTCCGTTCACACTTGATTCCATCGACAGGCCAAGTGGCGTAACAGCATAACGGCGCAGAATTTTCACGTCCAAATTTTGTGAGCCGACTCAAACTTTCGCTTAAGTCTGCATCTCAAATGTTTTGCACTTGATCACCTCCGTTCACACTTGATTCCATCGACAGGTCAAGTGGCGTAACAGCATAACGGCGCAGAATTTTCACATCCAAATTTTGTGCGCGAAACTTTCGCTTAAGTCTGCGTATTTTCATCCCCTGCCACATTACGACGGTGAATGGTCCTGTAACGTTCTCACAGTTGTGTATTTGCGCCTCCTGCCACCTGGAGCCGGTACATGAAACTGCAGCGTGGGGATGTTGCAGGACTGACATTCGTAAAAGTTTTTGTGAGATAAAGACGGTACAACGCTCCCACACGGGTGTAAGGATTGCGGTTCAGCTATACAGCATGAGAGAAGGAATGAGACAGCGGACATGACATTGTTCAGCCACTTGCAGAAGGTACATTATATGACCACCAAACATGTTACAAAATTAGGAGGAAATGAAAGCAGCAGGTCCGCCTAGTTGACGGGTTTGCGTATCGCCGTTTCGTTTATTCGCGGAAGGACCAAGTCAGAACGCTCGCCCATCACGGTGTAGTTTCTTCCTATTCGCGGTTGCGTCTTAGTACTAAAGATGCCGCGTCTGCGCGCGTGCGTCACTCCGGAGCTACGTACTTTAGTACAGTGAGGTACGAATGGTCATCTACGTGCTAAAAAGAGCGTAAGGACAGAACTGGGAGTGCTTCGGTTGGACGCCATAATGGTCTAAATGATTTTACGATCTGACATATCAAGAACAGTGGATAAAATGGAGGGCAGCGTTCCAGCCAATGTCGCTACTGCCTTCTTCAGAAGGTGGAAATGGTTTGTGTGTGTGTGTGTGTATGTGTGTGTGTGTGTGTGTCTGGAAGATGAGATTCAAAGGGTTGAGAGTTGCTCTGGGGTGACGGAAAGGCCGTGTGGTTATGCCAACACCTCACAAGGGCAGCTCCTGTACCAGAAATAGCAGTTTGAAATCTTCAATAAGCGGATGAGCCTGTACAACACATGCATAGAATAAAATAACTAGCATCTGCCAATCACGTGGCTTTTGCTACCTACACTGAACATTTCAAGACTATAGAGTAGAAGGAACGCTTACTACAGCAAATCTTTCACCTTCAAGAGTAAGGCTGTCATAAGGACATACAGAAGAAGGCAAAGCAAAGGAAGACTAACTCTTTCGTCGCTACGTCCAGTCTACCCTCCATCATGCACTCTATGTCATTGTATTACGCTGCAACTTTCGGCCAGGAACACCGGCATCATTTAAAAAAAACCCCACCACAAGTTTGTCGTGTTTTGCATCAAGCGGCGTGTGTTTCTGGTTCCCCTAATCACGTTTTTCCCATCAGGCCTTAACTTGGCCCAACGCGGTTTTCACGTTCTCACAACTTCTGTGAATGGCGAGGGTCTTCTGTACATGCAATATAAAACGAACTACCGGGTTTTACACATGTACGTCGACAAAGCATGTGTTATTATAATCGGAAAATTAGGACTAGGAAACAAAGAACAGATGTTGGTAAATTTTCCTTCGTAAATAGGACCATTAAAAGTTGGAACCAATTACCTGCCAGCTTAGTAGTGTCTTTCCCCTATAAACTAAACACATTTAGAAAGAGGGTTAAGAATGTAGTTACAAGCAGAGGAATTCAAGTGGGGACTGAGTGTAAATAAGTGAAGGGATGTGTAGTGTAGTGATGTGGAATGAACTGACGTCACTTATGTGAAGTGGTTTTATTTCGAAGTGAAGTGAAGTGAGTAACGGTGAAGTTCTTGTGGATAAAGGTGCTATGTACATTAGGGTGAACTTATACTGAGCGTATTCATTATATTGTTACTATTTCATTCGGGTATATCTTGCACTGTGTTTGTTTTAATTTGTACTGTGGTGGTTTTATATTGTTTTGTAATGTGTGGGTGTGTATGTGTGGGTGTGGGTGTGGGTGTGTGTGTGTGAGAGAGCATGTTTTGTAATGTGTGGGTGTTTTGGTAATAGGTATACTGTACCCTGACAGAGGTTTTTCCGTGCTTTTTCTCAGTTATAAGGCAAATGCCATGGTAAAACTCGCAAAGACGAGGCACGGCCCGCACTCTTCCAAACTAGTTGTTATTTGTGTCGTTCTGTTGTTATTTGTGTTGTCCTATGTATTGTTTGTGTGTAAATGTGTACTGTAATACTACCACCGGGTGACAATCCAATTGCAGTTAACAAATATATAATATAGCATATCATATATTATCAATGAACGACACACGCACCTCAAAGTTAGCGTTAAGAATACTGTCCAGCTGGGAGAAGAAACGTGGGTCAATCAAGGAAAAGATGTACAGAGCAGCACCCATGAAGGTGGAGCACGCTTGGAATAGCTAAACCTGCTGTGATGACGATAACGTGCAAAAGTACGATGTGCTAACGATTTGAACGCGGGACCTGCAAAATACACGTATAATGTGCTGACCACTCGAACGGTGTAGCTGCAGAATATAAAGTGCTGACCATTCGAACAGCGTACCTGCAGAATATAATGTGCTAACCACTCGAACACAATAACTGTAAAACGCTCTAAGGCCGTATGTGCAGTTTCATATCATCTAATTATTTTACCACGCATAAGGGACGTTGTGTACTTTGACAGTGTGTCCCTTCACCTTTATGCTGATGATACGAATGTCACGCCGAGTTCAGGCACCACAAAACTAGCTACAAGAAAGTTACACAGCGCCACCAAAAAGTTAGAACCGTATTTGGACAATGGAGTATCAATGTCAGTGAATGTTCCATCATATTAGCTTTCAAACGGCGTTATCACTACCACAACTATCAACCCCTCCATGTCAGATCTTTCATACACACACATTAACTGGAAAAACCAGGTCAACTACCTTGGGGTCACCCTCGACACTGCACTTACCTACAGGTAACATATCAGTAAAAAACAGTGTAAAGCTAACCACTGACTCAGGCACCTGTACCCCGACCGTCAAAAGTCCTCCCTCGTGAACATGTACGTGGCCGTAAGAATCCATAAATCACTAATCAGGTCAACACTACAACATGCAGCCCCTGTCTAGGGGCAAACATCCAAAACACACTTCAACAGACTCCACATTTTTCAGAACAAGGTGTTACCACCAAACTCCCAACTGTAAGTGTAAGACGTTATGCCACTAGGATAGCTTGTAGGATGTACTTTAAAAAGTTAGTTAAGTGATAACGTACAAATGAGACAATTAGGGTAGTTTAAGGCTATTTGTGACATAGACATCAGGGGGAATATATCAACTAAAGTGCTGGTACAGATCAATACATCTGCGGATGATGTGGTCATAACATGTAGAAATATGAAAGCTTTGTAAGAAACATTACATAAATTACATGATACAGCACAAGAAACGGGGCTGATAATAAATGAAGAAAAAACAAAATATATGGCAGAAGTACGAAGACACACAATCAGTGTGAACAGACAGCAACAGGAGGATGTGAAAGTTTCTAGTTTGCCTTATTAGGTTCAATAATAAATAAAGATAATGGAATATCGGAAGAAATAACACGCAGGTTAATATATGAAACACAGCCTATACGCATATCAGGCCTAATTGCCTCTAAAGTAATTTAACAAATATACTACATGACACTGATAAGGCCTTGCTGAAGTCCGCATGTGAAACCTGGACATTGTCAGTATGGGACATAAATAATTTATCGGTTTCTGAAAGACCAGTTTTAAGGAAGATACTTGGACCAATTCAGTGTAAGGAAGGATGGAGAATCAGAAGTAATAACGAACTGCAGAAGTTGATAAAAGGAGAAGATATTGTTAAATATACAGTAGCACAAAGAATAAAATGGTGGGGACATCTTACGAGAATGGAAGGTATAAAACTAGTTAAGATCACGACTGGAACCCCAAAGGAATACCAACCAAAGGACGACCAAAGAACAGATGGCGATATGAAGTAACAAATGATTTCAAGAAGCTAAACCCGAGAAACTGGATCCAGCTCATTAAGGATAGAAAAGACTGTACTGATCTGGAGGAGGAGGAGCAGCAGAAGAAGACCTTCCAGAGGATCCAGTCCGTAGTCAGCATAAAGCTGATCCCCACACTAGACCAATTCGAGAGGCCGCAAGGTGCGCTGACGACTGATCAGACAACAACTCAATGAAATACACAATAAACGTACTGTTGTATCATGTGACTGTAGTCGTCAAGCTGTACTCAGTCGAACAAAAATCCATCGGCCTGAAATTTTCTAAGTCCCGAACCGGAAGTCACGTGTCGTAAGTTGCCATCATAATTTGAGTCGTTTTACTTTCCCCATATTTGTGCATTCGTGGCGTTTCTCTGTCTTCCATTCATTACAATCAATCAAACCGCTGAGAAGGGAGTGTTGCCTGCCAGCACTGCCGGGGAACTCTACGGAGTTCCCATGTCTAATGCAAGGGAATGG
>Ga0123353_10014851_pt1 | contig 11262 bp, 10 predicted proteins | sample TergutLab28metaG_3_FD_92763 | JGI IMG/M metagenome (GOLD analysis project Ga0123353, IMG submission 92763) | Labiotermes labralis P3 segment gut microbial communities from Petit-Saut dam, French Guiana - Lab288 P3 | ecosystem: Host-associated > Arthropoda: Insects > Digestive system > Gut ... | reverse complement strand
GGTTAATATGTACATTCCAGATACTGAGGAACATGCCAATACACAGGGATTTGCCGCCAAGTTCGGGAACATCTGCTTCCGTGATACAGGTAATGGTACCGTCGGCAGGGGAAAGCAGCACATTTTCATTGACGTTGATTTTTCGTGCCGGATTCCGGAAGAACATCAACATCCAGATAAAGACCAAAAAAAGAAACGCTTCCGCTGCGATCAATATTAATCCCGGCAGGAAAACGAAGAATACCGCCATTAACACAAGCACCAACGCTGGATACAATACCGCCTGCGGCAAACCATATCTGGTAATGGGTATGTGCATACCTCTATTGTAACCCATACCGTTCCGCTTTTCTATACCGCTGTTTTCCGTTTTCGGATTATTTGGCGGGTTAAACCGATGATTATAATTGTTACCATGGATACCAGCATTATAAAAAGTGCGATGCCCACGGCATGAAAAGGTTTTTCAATCATTTCCCCGAAATGGTAAGTCAGGAAAAACAGGGTGCTGACACTGATCGTTGCGGCGGTAATTTCATATATCGCGAATTTTTTAAGTTTCAGCCGGAAAAAACCCGATGTCATAAACAGGGTATTCCTGACGCCGAAAGGTATAAACCGGCATACTATAAACGTAAAAATGCCGTATTTTTCCAGATTGCCGTGCATTTTTTCCAGTTTCTGCGATAAAAAGAAATCTTCCAGGAAACGTATTTTTATTGAACCCCTGCGGAGGGCTTTTCCGATATAGTAGGGAAAATAATCGCTGATCGTTACACCGAAGTATAAAGCCGCGAATGTGGGAAGGAGCAGAGTTTGTTCGCCCCGGCAGAGCAGGGCGCCTGTAATGATTATAAGATCTTCCGAAAATGGGACATTCAGTCCTGCCAGAAACAGGGCGGCAATGGCGGCGATGGGGAAGAATTCACTGTATTGATGCAGCAGTTCAACAATATTAAGCATAGGTTATTTTTATTTTATGTTCTTTTTCAAATTTTTCCATCGCAAGTTCTATCAGCCGGCTGATAAGCTGCGTGTATCCGATTCCGCATGCCTCCCAGAGTTTCGGATACATGCTGATCTTTGTAAAACCGGGTATTGTGTTAATCTCATTAATAAGAATATTTCCGTCTTTACAAAGAAAAAAATCTACCCTGGCCAGTCCGTCGCAGCAGAGCACCTGAAACGCCCTGACAGCCATTTCACGGATGCGTTTTTGGGTCTCATCGTCCAGTTTTGCGGGAACTTCAAGCTCTGCGCCGTTTTCGTCAAGGTATTTGGCCTCATACGAATAAAAATCATGGGTGGGAATTATTTCGCCGGGAACAGATGCCTGCGGATTCTCGTTGCCGAGAACAGAACATTCTATTTCCCTTCCTTCGATAAATTCTTCCACGATAACTTTGGTATCATACTGAAATGCTTTTTCCATCGCGGCGAAAAAATCATTTCCGCTGTAAATTTTGCTTATTCCCACCGATGATCCCATGTTCGCGGGTTTTATGAATAACGGATTCCCCAGTGTTTTTTCAATTTCGGGGAATGGGGGAACCGGATCGTTTATATTGAATGTGAGGAATTTTCCAATCGGTAAACCGGCGTCACGGAAAAGCCGTTTCATCACGTCTTTGTCCATGCTGACAGCGGATCCCAGAACACCGGATCCCACAAAAGGAATACCCGCAAGTTTCAGAAGTCCCTGAACCGTTCCGTCTTCGCCGCAGGGGCCATGGAGTATGGGGAAAACAACATCGAGTTTGGGTAGCGGTTTTTCATAGCCGGAAAACGGGGTTGATTTTGACAGGATTCCCCCGCTTTCGGGTACCAGCGCCACCTGACTGTCTCCGGTTTGCAGGCTTATCAGCTTCGGGTCGCCCGAATTCAACAGTGAAAGGGAATCCTCGTTCAAATACCATTTTCCGTCCTTGCCGATACCAATGAGCACCGGTTTGAATTTACTGCGGTCTATGGCTTCATAAACATTTTTTGCCGACTGCAGCGAAACCTCATGTTCCGCCGATTTACCCCCGAAAAGTATGCCAACCGTTATCATCAATGGTTATATACATTATATTTGGTATAAATACAAGACTGGCTGATGAAAACATCGAATCGGGCTTTTTTCTGTAAACACCCGCCCCCTAAAAACCGATATTAATGGTAAATGGAGGTGTTTTTCTGGCTTTTTTCTGAGTTTCCGGAAAAAAGTCAGGAAATTACGGGAGGCACAGATGAATATCAGTTCAGTAGGAAATTATACTTTCCCAAGTATAGGGCAGGCCATAAGCATTTCCCAGAGCGGCAGGTTGTCGGTTCCTGTTTCCCAATCGTCCTATATTTATTCCCATTTTAAACATATTTCCGGTGTTCCGGCCCAGAAGGGGGAAAGCGGGGTCAATATCGATAAACTGAAAATTATCGATACCCTTATTGAACAGATTTCCCGTATGAAAAAGCAACCCGAACCTGCGATTGACATGAAAGAAACTGACGGAGATAAAAATATAAATTCCCTCATAGAACAGTACCAGAACCAGGTAAGAAAAATTCATTCCGAAAGCGCCAATACCCTTTATCCCCAGGCTGCCCCGCTTACCGGGATGATTTTCAGTATAGCCGCATAGAATGTTCGCCCGTGATGGGTTCCGTTGATTCTGCAGACAATCAAAATTCCGCCCGCGCTCCCAATTGCCTTAAATGCGTTCATTTTAAGGTTAGCTGGGATCCAAAATTTCCCAATTCCTGTAATTTTTTCGGGATTAAATCCCGCCTGATGCCGTCGCTTGAAGTGTTCCGTTCTGCCGGCGCCAATTGTCTTTCATTCAGCCAAAAAAAGGGACTCCGTTGAAAATTTCCGGTATAGATACTGTCTGCCTCATTCAGCCTCCTTTTGTCCAGTTAAACAGTCCCTATCCTTCCATATACTATCTACGTTCGTTTCTTGAGAAGCAGGGTTACCGCGTTATTGTAAGGGATCATTCCATTGCCCTTTTTGAGTCGATTTTCTGCCGTGACGGTCTTGCAAAAATTTTTTCCGATGTAAAAAAAGATCGGGAGAAAATTTTAAACCGGAGAGAGAAAATTTCCTGCAGCAGGCAGTATGATAATTTAACCACACGCTTTTTGGGTGATGAAGATCGCTGGCTTTCCGCCATAGACCGGATTGTCGCTTTTTTACGCGGACAGGATCATGAATGGGGGCATTTGCTGGCTTTGGCGAATGATGTTCTTCCCGGCGGTCCGTCTTTTGACGCCTGCCTTGAAGAAATTTGCAGTGTGAAAGGCCAGGCCGGCCCCGACGATTCTCCCCTTCTGGCAACGAAACTCCTTGCCGATATTGCCGGTTTTATTACACAAACCCTTGATGAAGGCTTTTCCCTTGTCCGTTATGTGCCGTCATTATCACTGAATACAGGTTTCCGTGAATTTTCTTCTGTGCGGAAAGGGATGAACGGTTATATTATGCGTAATTTTTACCGGCCGCTTCTTGCCCGGGAGTGGCAAAAACTGTCCTGTGAAATACCGGGAAGATTCCTCCTTGGTTTAACCGTTCCGTTTCCCGGTTGCCTTGGCGGTGCTCTTTTCTGCGCTGCTTCTGCGAAAGAATATTTTGACAACAAAGTTGTCACTGTAGCCGGGGGAGGGTATGTAAATACCGAATTGCGGTTTCTGGAAGAAGAAAAGTTTTTTGACTATTTTGATTATCTGTCATTTGACCGGGGATACGGTTCCCTGAAGGCGATTCTGGAACATGAAAATTTTAATAACCCTGTATTGTATAAAACCATTTACCGCAGTAATAACGGTAAAATTATCAGGGATAATTTAATGAATGATTTCGGTACCTTGCAAAATATTGATGATGAAGCGGTATGTTCGGTATTTCCGGATTATTCCGGGGTTGATTTTTCTCGTTATATTTACCCCGTTGATGATATAAATCCCATGCACCGGCTCTGGTCTGATGGCCGGTGGCTGAAAGCGTATCTGGCCCACGGCTGTTATTGGCATAATTGCAGTTTTTGCGATACCGGACTGGATTATATCCGCTGTTATAAACCGGTTGATCCTGCCGCTCTTTTCGGACATTTACTTCAGCAGGCAGCTGTAACCGGGTTGCACGGGGTGCATTTGGTTGATGAAGCCTGTCCGCCCGCTTCATTGCTGCGTTTGGCCCTGCTCAACCGGGAAGCGGGGCTGCCTCTGCTGTTTTGGGGAAATATACGTTTTGAAAAAACATTCACAACCGACATGGCGGCCATACTTGCGGCAGGCGGTGTAATGGGAATTTCGGCAGGTATTGAGGCTGCCACCGAAAGCGGGCTGAAGCGTCTTGAAAAAGGCTTTGATCTGCAGGAAGCGGTCAGTGCCTGTGCTGCGTTCAAAGAAGCGGGGATACTGGTGCATGTATATTGCATGTACGGTTTATGGAATCAGGATGAACAGGAAATTGCCGATTCCGCCGAGACCCTTCGCCGTTTTTTCGCTGCCGGACTTGTCGATTCGGCGTTCTGGCACCAGTTTACCCTGACAAAACATTCCCGCCTGTACGCCGAAAAACGGAGCGGTTTGCACAGTGATCTCAAGCCATACGGCGATCGGTTAAGTATTGATTCCGGCAATGACACAAAAAAACAAAATAAAATATTTGCGTTAAACGATCTTTCTTTTTTCGGGGAAGAAAAGTTCAGCCGTTTTTCGGCGCCGCTGGATCGTCTGCTCTTTCACTGGATGCACGGCGATACTTCCATTCCGGTAAGCACTGAATTGATGGCCCCTTCACCTTTATCCTGCCCGGTGGAAACCCTGCTCGATTCCTATGCCCGTAAAAGGGATAGCAGCCGGAAAACACTGCCTTTGGAGAAACAGGCAAAAACGTTACATGCAATTTTTCTTGCATCCAAACCGCTTGTGTACAATACGGCGGCAGGCGAGGGGCTCAGGTGGCGGTGGCGTTTCAATGAATGTCTTTTGAGGCTTAAACCCGATCAGGTTAAAAAAACCCTGTCGCTGCTGGAAGATGCCTCTTCAGGTACAGGTATCAAAGTACCTGAGTTAATCAGCCGGCTTGAAAATATTTTCAGCGGAGACATAAAATCTGTCTGGAAAAAACTCCGGCAAAACGGGCTTGCCCTGTATTAATCGTTGCCCAGGCAGGTACCCACGGCGATTGCCGTGTCTATCATGTAGTGATCCGTAGGCACGGTTTTTACCTTGCTTTCCGGTACATTCAAATCCACCGAAGTAATTTCATTGCCGTCAAGAGCCACCATGCGCCCGTATTCGCCCTTTGCGAGCAGATCCGCAGCCGCCGTACCAAGGCTTGTCGCCAGAACACGATCCGATGCGCTGGGTATCCCTCCGCGCTGCACATAACCCAAAACGGTGGCACGGGTTTCCATACCGGTTTCCTTTTCAATTTCATTGGCGACACGGTAGGCAACCGAAGGGCCGTTTTCCTGTCGGTACTTTTTCCGTTCATGTTTTTCCATTTCAGATTCTTCCACGGAAAGAGCCCCTTCCGCGACAACTACAATGGAAAAAGTTTTTCCGGATTTGGCGCGTTCTACCTAATGACGGGCAATGGAATCTATTCTATAGGGAATTTCGGGAATAAGAATTACATCTCCTCCGCCTGCGACTCCCGCATACAGGGCCAGCCAGCCTGCCTTATGCCCCATAAGTTCAATTACAATAATACGGCTGTGGCTTTGTGCCGTTGAATGCAGGCGATCTATTGCCTCGGTGCCGATTGATAACGCGGAATGAAAACCAAATGTCCTGTCAGTTCCGACAATATCATTGTCTATGGTTTTGGGAAGGCCGATTATATTGAGTCCTTCCTGCGCGAGGCGGAAACCGGTGGTATTGGTACCGTTTCCCCCGAGCAATACAAGACCGTCCAGGCCGAGTTCTGCATAGGTTTTTTTTATGGATGATACTTTCTCGCTGGCGACCAGTCTGAAATTTCCGACATCTTCCTTAAAAGGTTTTTCCCTGCTGGCACCCAGAATGGTCCCCCCCCTGGTCAGTATTCCGGAAAAATCTTCCGGTTTGAGAGTTCGTGCGTTTCCGTCAATCAAACCCCGGAATCCGTCCGCTATCCCGACAATCTTCATTCCGTAACGATCATGCGCCGCACGGCAAACACCCCGTATTGCCGCGTTCAGTCCGGGGCAGTCGCCCCCTGCCGTCAGAATGCCGAATGTTTTTGTCACACTGCTTCGAATATTAGCCATATATTTGTTATACAGCATAATGTTTTACTTTTTCAATGTACCCCATCTGTTCCCAAATACTTATTTTTGGAATAATCTCATTTAAGCATGATCTCCTCCAGGATGCCGGCGGGAACCGGTTTATTTTTTTTCTGTATACTCATGATTATTTTTTCCCCGGCTGAATTGTATCCAATGGGTAAATCCGAAAAAAAAATATCGATTCCCAAAAATAACCGCGGGAATACAACTCCGCTTCCTCCTACGGAAGAATTTATTATTCCCGTTGATGAACCGGAACCCGACAATACCTGGACTGTTATCGCCGGAACCAATGAAGGTCTTTTTTCGGTTGATCGTGCGGGTCAGGCCGCTGAGTTATGGAACGGAGGGTCCGTAAAAAAAATAATATATATCCCTGCCGGCAGTGCAAATCCGCCGAATCCTGTTTTGCAGGATACCTGGGTTATGCTGGGCAGTGAAGGTATACTTGTTTCCGGTGATCTTGCGGAATGGGAAAAACGGAATCAGGGGCTTCCGGTTAAAATTATTAAAATTTTTGATAAAGGCGAAAAACGTTTTTTGCCGATGGTACAGGAAATAAAAGATATCGAAATAAATCCGGCCGATCCTGAAATCATGGTCTGCGCAACCAAAGACATGGTTTATCTCAGCCGGGATCAGGGGCTGTCATGGAAAAGCCTTGGCTCCCCTCCCTACCGGACTAATGGTATAAAAGCGGTCGCGGCGGCATGGATGCCGGCGGCATTCATGCCGGCGGCAAGTACTCCGGCAGCAGGTGCGCCGGAACTAACTATTTTTCTTTCGCACAGTACCTACGGTATTTTTTATATCCAGCCGGATCGTCCTGGATCGCAATGGACAGAAATGAACAAGGGTCTTGAAACGCTTGAAACTACCGGTAACGCTGATGAAGTATCCGATATTGCGGTCAGGCTTTCTTCCGGGGAAGACGGAACTGTAATACCGGCGATTTTTGTTTCACAGACTTTCAGGCGGCGTATCTACCAGCTTGACTGGAACAATAAAACATTCAGCCTGATCTGGTCGGATAAAGGCCCGTTCGGCACTGTTGATTCTCTTGCCATAAGCGAAACCGGATTAAATTTCTTGTATGAAGGAACTGTCGCTTCCCTGGAATTTTCAGGCTCACCTGCCGGGGATCCCGTTTTCCGTAAACGGCAGGATATTCTCGATTCAATTAAAAATACCGGTTTACAGTCAAGGCTTAACTGTGTTGTTATGCGAAATGATTTGCAGTCATTCAGTGAACTATGGCTGCTGGATGAACAGGAACCGGATACATCAGCGGAAAGAAATAAACCGGTACCGAATAAAAATAAACCGTATTCCGCACAGGCCGCCGGAAGGGAAGGAATCTATCTGCCGGTGAATCATGCGATGGAAAGCCGCAGCCTGAAACCCTATCTGGATGTAATTGAAAGGGGCGGCCTTGACATGATCGTTATTGACATGAAAGACGATTACGGAAGGCTTCGGTTTACCCCGCTTAATTCCGCCATAAGCGCAAAGGGCAGGGTTTTCCGTCCGCTCGATATTGACGCTTTTCTCGGGAACATGAAAGAGAGGGGTATCTATACTGCGGCCCGCGTTGTTGTTTTCAAAGACCCGGAACTTGCCGCCAGGGAAAACGGCAGATTTGCCGTTTGGGATTCCAGAAACTCAAAACCCTGGGTTGGCTATTATGATACCCGTCAAAAAAAATCAGAGATAAGCGAAGAGGATCGCCGCAATAACCTTATGCAGTTTTTCCCTTCCGATAATCCCGATTATGAAATTGTCAGAACTTTTTATGATGAACACTGGGTGGATCCCTTTTCGGAAGAGGTCTGGGAGTATATCGCGGTACTTTCGGAAGAACTGCATGAACGCGGTTTTGATGAAATACAGTTTGATTATATACGCTTCCCTACCGACGGGGAAAATCTGGCCAACGCCCGTTACCGCTGGCAGGACAACGGAATGGATATGGAAAGTGCGATACTGTCGTTTTTAAGGCATATCCGGTCAAAAGTAAAAGCACCCATTTCCATTGATATTTACGGGGCCAACGGCTGGTACCGTACCGGTGCACGTACCGGGCAGGAAGTTGAGCTTCTCGCGCCCTGGGTTGATGTCATCTGCCCGATGTATTACCCCAGTCATTTTGAACAGCACTTTTTGGCGCAGAATCCGCCGGAACTGCGGCCCTGGCGCATTTATTATCATGGAACCCTGCGTACCGCCCGTATCGGAAGGGGACAGGCGATTATCCGCCCCTATGTGCAGGCATTTTTTCTCAATGTTTCCTATGACCGCAAATACTACAATGCCGATTATGTCATGCGGCAGGTAGAAGGCGTTCGGGCCGCGGGCAATGGCGGCCTTACCTACTGGAACAATTCAGGCCGTTATGACGAAGTTCTCGATAAGGAATAAATTGGAAACTTTTAACGATTCGATTTTATACGCATCAAAAACACAGGCGATTAAATATACCGGTTCAAAACGGAAATTGATTCCCTATATTCTGGGTCTTTGTGAAAAAGTCAGCGGTAATACCAAAAATGTTGCTGTTTTTGACGGGTTTTCCGGTTCCACACGTGTCAGTCAGGCTTTTGCGAAATTTGGTTACAGGGTTTTTGCCAATGATATTGCCCCCTATTCAAAAGTGTTCAATACCGCTTTTTTACTGAATACAAAAGAACCGGAAACCTATCAGCCCCTGATTGATCATCTGAATTCAATCGATCCCTTTGACGGATGGTTTACGGAAAATTACGGGGGTGACGGTGATCAAAAACATTCCAATAATTTTGACGGGTTAAAAAAACCATGGCAAAAAAAGAATACCCGTAAACTGGATGCGATACGCGGAGAAATAGACAGACTGCGTCTTGATGAAACAGGTAAATCTGTTGCCCTTGCCAGCCTCATTCTTGCCCTTGATCAGGTAGACAGTACAATCGGCCATTATGCGTCATATCTTAACGAATGGTCGCCCCGTTCATACAGGGATCTGAAACTGGAAGTACCGGCCCTGTGGGTTAATAAAAACAATAATGCTGTTATGACCCGCGATATCTTTGATGCGCTGGAAGAACTGCCAAAAAATATCAATATTGCCTATTATGATCCGCCCTATGGGTCAAATAATGATAAAATGCCCCCGTCACGGGTTCGTTATGCGTCATACTACCATATTTGGACAACAATATGCCTCAATGACAAACCGGAACTTTTTGGCAAAGCCAGGCGCCGCTCTGACTCATCAGACAGGGTTTCAGGATCGGTATTTGAAGAATACAGAAAGGGAACATCGGGGAAATTTATTGTTACCGAAGCAATTGAAAAACTGATAAAACAGACTCCTTCTGAATATTTTATTTTTTCATACAGTTCCGGCGGCCGGGCAGCATCCGGTGAATTATTTGATGCGCTTGATACCTGCGGCAGAATTATCGAAACGGAAAAAATAAACCATAAAAAAAATGTAATGGCATCAATGAAATGGACAAATGACTGGACAAAAGAAAATGATGAAAATCATTATGAATATTTATTTTTGCTGAAAAAAAGATAAAAACTATTTTTCTACGATTAGGCTTAAAAATTTTCTGGTTCGATCTTCTTTTGGATTTGAGAAAAACTCGGCGGGGCTCCCCCGTTCAAGGATTTTTCCGTCTTCCATAAACATGACTGTTTTGGAAATTTCCCGGCAGAAGTTCATTTCATGGGTTACTATTATCATGGTTATGCCGGTAGAAGCGAGTTCCTTGATTACATTTAACACTTCACCGATCATTTCAGGATCAAGGGCGCTGGTAGGTTCGTCAAAAAGCATAACGTCGGGATCCATGGCAAGAGAGCGGGCAATGGCCACACGCTGCTGCTGGCCTCCGGAAAGCTGCCAGGGGTAGGAATCTGCTTTTTCGGAAAGTCCGACACGAAGCAGAAGTTCCGTTGCTTTGGCATCCGCTTCCTTTTTGGAAAGCATAACCAGATCAACCGGAGCGAACATTATGTTCTTTTTTGCAGTCAGGTGCGGGAAAAGGTTGAACTGCTGAAAAACCATTCCTATACTGCGGCGGGCCCTGTTGATATTGACATGGTGGTGTGTCATTTCATGATCATTTACAATTACCGTTCCCGATGTCGGTTTTTCAAGCATATTGAGGCAGCGCAGGAAAGTGGACTTGCCGGAACCTGAAGGACCTATGATGCTTATAACATCACCCTCAAAAGCCTCCATGCTGATACCTTTGAGGACTTTCAGTTTACCGAAAGTTTTATACAGATCCGTGACGACGACTTTTTTGTCCATAATCCAGCTTCTTTTCTACATGGATAGAAATCCGGGAGAGTACGGTGATGATGATCAGGTACACGACGCCTACAATGGTCCATGTGGCAAATGACTGCATGGTTCTGCCGATGTAGATTTTTGCCTGGTAAACAATTTCTGCCAGGCTGATTATCGATATTATAGAAGTATCTTTTAGGCTGATAATGAACTGGTTTACCAGCGATGGAATTGATATCCGTACCGCCTGGGGCAGGATAATCCTGAACATTGCCCGGTAATGGGACAGCCCCAGACTGCGGGCGGCTTCCATCTGGCCGTGATCGATGGCTTCAATGCCGCCCCTGAAAATTTCGGCGATATATGCACCGGCGTTTATGGAAAGGGTAATAATACCGGCGGCAAGGGGGGAAAGACGGAAGTCAAACCCCATATACTGGACAAACTGCGGAACGCCGAAATAAACAAAAAAGACCTGCACCAGAAGGGGCGTACCCCGGATAATCCAGATGTATCCCCTTGCGATGGTTCTGGGAACAAAAAATTTTGACATCCCCAGCAGGCAGGTAAACAGTCCCAGTATAATGGCGATAATGAGGGCGGCAATGGTGGTTTCTACCGTTATCACCATTCCCTTCATGAGAAGAGGGAAAACCTCCCTCATTACCAGCGTAAAATTCATTTACTAAATTAAATACTATTCGGTCTTGATATACTTGT
>Ga0123353_10014849_pt1 | contig 11263 bp, 5 predicted proteins | sample TergutLab28metaG_3_FD_92763 | JGI IMG/M metagenome (GOLD analysis project Ga0123353, IMG submission 92763) | Labiotermes labralis P3 segment gut microbial communities from Petit-Saut dam, French Guiana - Lab288 P3 | ecosystem: Host-associated > Arthropoda: Insects > Digestive system > Gut ... | reverse complement strand
GTCAGGTCAATTAAAATATATTGTTTTGTCCGTAAGTATGCTGCGATTCCAGTACAGCTTGAAATTTTCATTCTCCAGTACATTGGCTGGTGTGTACTTATAATATGGACTTTTATCTTCAATCAATTCCGCTGTTTCTGCCAGTTTCTGATGGATAATTTTGGCTAGTCCATCATGTCTCTTTACATACTCGGTAGGTACTAGTTGCTCACATGCTGCATTAATGTGTTGGATTGTCTCCAATTCTTGTCCATATATTCTTCGTAGCTCTTCGTTATCTGGCTGCTTCAAAATATATTTCTTGTAGATTCTTGTTAGTATGACTTGGTCCTGTATTGCTGTTAAAAAGCCCTCTGTTTCGGCGAACAAATCCGCGTTTCACAGCCATTTGTTCGACGCTTCTATGTCTACATAATGTTGGCTGAGTTCATACGGATGGCGGCCACGCAAGACTTTTGGGGACCATTGTCACTTGACTTTGTTATTATATTCTTTATCTGTGAGGAGTTCATTTGCATTTGCGCGGACTAAGTCCAGTGGTGTGCACCTATCATCTGCTTTTACTACTGCAGCATGTAGAGACGATATGACCTGTTTGTTTAAGAAGTATGTTTGAAGGAGCTTCACCTGTTTATCACGTAGTCGAGTTACATCAATCAATCCTCTGCCACCCATTCGCCGTGGTAGAGTAAGTCTTCTCTTCGCAGCACGGGGGTGGTGAAATCTATATCTCGTGAGTAACGTTCTCATTTTGGTTTGGAGGTTTTCTAAGTCTGTAGGTGTCCATTTCACTGTTCCGAAGCTAAAAGTTAGTAGTGGAGTCGCATAAGTATTGATAGCTTTTACTGTATTTTTTCTATTCAACTTTGACTTTAATACAAGTTTTGTGCGATTTAATTATTCTTCGCCTAGCTTCTGTTTCATTCGGGCATGCTTAATTTGTTTAGCTTGCATGTGGCTTGCTTATTATTATTATTATTATTATTACGAGCCTTACGGTTATGTCAAGTGTCCACTAATCCCTACCTTTGTGTAGCGACAGATCAACAGATAATGCAGCACTAAAGTTGCTAATCTAATCGCATAAAATAAAAAGAAACAAAGGCTTTAGCTGGAAATCTGTACTTAAAATTCGCTCTGAAAGCGATAAGTAACAAACCTTTGTGGCTCTACGACGCCTGGTAATACATTGTATCATTAATATACTGTATATCTCATCTGCATGAAACGGTCTCTTTGTTTTAAAAATGTCAAAAACGTTTTAAAAGTACAAAATTGTGAGTTACAAATCCCAGGCCTGTATAACGGCAAACAGAAATTTTCAACCACATTTCCGTCATGAGGAGCATTCGAAAAGTGAATACGAGCTGTATCTTTCTGCCCGTCTCTCCTTCTGTTTTTCCATCTACCCGTCCTCGTGGAATGCCTCAAATCCCACTGGAAAGATTTTCTTGAAATTTTATATTCGCGACTCTTATTTAAATTCGGATAGATCAGCTATCAGGATTCTGTGATTGTAACTTTAATAACATAAAAATTTTTAGCTCATTTATAATTAGTTTTGAATACCACACTTTCAAAATTCATTCGTTAACAAGACGCTCCTTTATCAGAACAATATGTCCAAAATATATTTTGGTTTTCTCAAATATTATAATTAGTCGTCATATGGACGGCAGATGTGAATTTCTTTGTACAACAACTGAACAGATTTTCACACCCGGTTAAACAAAGCATAGAAGTACAGGGTTAGCAGCACGACACGTTGAACAGGCGCACGCAGACAATGCATTTGTTTGTGTAATCATCACTTTGGAGAGGGGGGAAAGACGCTATCACCAGAATTACAAAATGAAGGGAGAACTTCGGGTGTGGCCGGTTGCATATCACACGGGTTTCTACACCGCGGACTGTATTTGGTTCATTAAACATACGCAGGAAGTGACTATAACGACAGCACAGGTAGCTGGTTTGTTCCAGAGATAGATTAGCATGTTGTATCATTTGGTTACTGGCATTTCAGTAAGACGGGACGACAAATATGTTTCGTAAGCAGGAAAGGACGTTTCAGGAAAGCGCAATAAACCTAAAGCCCTGCTTCCAGACACAGACCTGATTCAAAGTACGTCACCCATGCTTCCTTCCCTCTTCCTTCTAAAGCATTCCACACAAGGTGAAAGTAAAAGTGAAGTCGGATATTCGGACATGTGACTGCCACAAAGGCGTATGGAGAAATGGAGTTTCAAATACACGCATTCTTAACCTCAGCACTACGTGATAGAAGTGGTCAGCTTGTGGTCAAAGCTACCTTACTTCGGAAATGGTCACCGCTACCGCAATTCCTCTGGTTTCCCATATCCTAGCCAAAGTTAACGACGAATCTTCCCCTTATCCCATACTTAATTCCTTGAATGTGCTTAGAAGTGGGACGATATGTATTGCCTCAATCCTACCATCTCCAAAAGGTTTACTGTACCTGTTAATAACGGCGGAATGAATAAGCATGGAGGAAATTAAATTTCTCGGAAAATTAGACCTGCCCTTTACAAATCTTCCTAAAGGATGTCTACATAAACTATTCTAGAATTGAACGGGCATTTCGCTCTGTGAACCCAGTGCCTTAATTTTGGAATTATTAAGCTCATGTTTAAACTCTTGATGTGGAAAATAATATGTAATTACGACTTCGGTCTATGCAAATAAAAGCCGGGTAGATTCTGGAAAAGTCAGTACTGTGGACAGACATGTGAATTAAACTGAGACTTTTTTTCGGAAAAGGTATACTCTCCCGAGAACATAAAATAGGCACAAACGTACGATTACACCAAAGAAACTGAATCTCTTTACGCTGTAAACCATACAAAGAGAGAAAATATAACGAAATACGGTGCACTTCAATGTCTAGTCTGGTTGTGCTTTCTATAATGCAAAGTTTAGCGCCGACTGTCAAAAACTACGTGCGTAATTCTATAATATGTTACTGGAAATACAAAAATACGCATCAACTAACTCATGGGTAGAATCCGTATACAAAAGCTGATAGTTTCTAAGCCACTTCATGAATTCCCCGTCCTGTAGCAACATATGCTTTATTTTCGTCTGCACAATAGTCAGCCAATTGGCCTTTCCTGGCCCTGATGAACCCAGACCCTAACCCCCTCTTCTATTTCTTTAAGGTCACTAAAACACTGTCCTCCCATTTTTTCTACGTTTGCAAGGCAGTCCCTTTCCTTCAAATTTTCCCACCAAATCACCGTACTCCTTCTTCTTCTCCCATAAAATATTAAACATACAACGTCCACCTCATAATCTTTGGCGAATGAAGCACGAAGCTCCTCATTACACAGTTTTCTTCAACCTCTTCGTACATCCTCTTTCTGAGGTTCAAATGTTCTCTTCAGCACCCTTATTCTACGTTCTCCCCCCCCCCCATATTGGGAGCTTAAATTACAAACGTTTCTGCTACTTAGTAAAAGTGTAGATACATACAACTTCCAAAGTAATGTTTAAAATAAGCAGGTACTTTATATGAGGGATCTGTACATTATTTTATATTCATCTAAAAATAAAAATGCATGTGCTAAAAGGAGACCTGCCCGAGACGGAGAATCTTGTTCCACGACGCAGTTCACTGTACGTAATAACTGTCACCTGACTGTGATACATACATTTTTGAAGTGTACACAGCTTTATTAACACACAAACCACCATCCACTATGAAACCTGTCAGAACTTTCAGTTACGTTACTGTGATGCTGCCTACACGAAAAGGCCTTTTCCAGTTGTTGACACAAGCTAATTGCACGGATACGATAACAATATATAGTCAACTGACTAGTCCACACTATCTGAGTTTGAAACGGTCGACATTAAGGCGTGTCCTACTAACAAATATCATCCGAACTAATAGCGTCAGATACGGGGAATTTAATTGATGTCACGTTTACGTGTAAAATAAAACTATACAAATCACACTATATTAACTTCTAAGAATCGTGTTTTTAACTTAACCACATTCTCGACTGCTAGACGAATACTATAGAAGAAAAGGTCGAAATTTTCATGAGAGTCGAAAGACATAATTAAGAATCAAGTTTCCAGAGACCATTACTCTGTGTTTCTCAGTTCATTTATCTTCTGTAATTTAGCTTCTCTTTTTGCACTCCGAAATGAGTCAAATGAAAACAATTTGTCACGGTCTATGGCGGTCAAAATCAAAAGGAAAATAGTATACAAAAACTTTCTGACATGTCGAATTTGATAATGTTTCTCTGTTAATAGGCAGTAATTCTACTGCAGGCGTTTACGTAGGGTCGTGATCGTCACGACAGGTCTAGGGCGATTATTTTTGGCGAAATATTTTTATCTTATGTAAACAATTACAACATTAGGCAGATATACAGTGTGCTCAAGATTATCCTGTGTAATGGTGTAATGGTGGTGCAAAGATAATTGAGAATAGCGGATAATCCAAAACCTATACTTTACTAAACCACCAACAGAAAATAAAATTCTAATTTATGTACCGTACACAGAGTACTCTTATGGTTTACGCTCATTTTTATATAAATTCCATAGTTGTTTGTATTCGAAACTTTGTTCAAGCAGTCGGCGCAAAGCACGTTAGTTCCCATATTTGTCATTAGTCACTAGCAACTTAATGTTGTGTAAACCGAATAATTTGCGCAAGGATAATAGAGTACATGTTACACGCTAAATTTTACTGTCGAATTTACAAAACGTGCAAATATGTAGCTTTTATCAGTGGCAATTGCAACACACTAAGTACACATGCGATCCACAAAATCTTTAACGTCTGCTGCTCAAAACCCAAATTCTCTGAGAAACCTGTGCTGAACGAAATATAAAAATTCCCAACATGTAGGTGCCAGGAGAAAAGTAATTCGAAAAACAACGACGCACAATGTAAATCGCAAGAACCTGTAGGCCTTGTTTACAGGATGAATGCAACAAGACCCTAGCGGAAGTACGTGAGTGCTGAAGACTCGGTATAAAATAGTCAGGCGATAGACAGATGGTTGATACACTACGGTTTTCTACATTTAGGGCTGCCTCCTTGGCAGCTATTGTAGGGTGTCTATTATTATTATTATTATAAATATTTTTATAAAATAAAACTATTTTTATTATTCATTAAGATCCTAGAATATAACCGTTTTTTCGTCATGATTAATATTGGCATTTTTGGCATCGAAATGTAAATGGGAATACAAATTGAAATGTATCTTGATGATATAAGGTGTGAGGTTTCGGTATCCATATAAACGAGTGAAGATATATTGCAGTTACAATTTACTTTAAATTTGATATTAGAAATACCGGCTTCATGAAAGGAGGCAATTTTCTTAATTTGGTAGGTACAATCGTATTCTGTGTAATTGGTTATTTCCAAATTCACTTCGTACGATTTCCGAAGACACAAGCGTGTGTTTGTATAATCTCAGTTAAGTACTTTAAAATTTATTTCCAGATTTATGTATCACAAAATTCCTATCTTAAATGGCGTATTATATTAATAAAAAGCGGTCTTTGCAAAAGACTGAATACAATTTCATTTCAGAAGGCTAAGAAAAAATTCATTTTTCAGTGGTATCTTACACACTGTTGGAGCGTTCCTTGGCAGCAAGCTTCCTGCATACATTCATTTTTATATAATTAGATGTCTTAAACAGATTACTATGAGGTACAATTTTTATGGGCTGTGTATGACTTTGAACCGTCGCTTTATATGATGTTTCACTGAATGTGAAGAATATCGTAGCGCACGAAAGGTTTGTGGAAAAACTGTCAATTTTCTACTCAGTGGCTTTATGAGAATTATTGGAAAACAATTATGGTTTAATGTAATAAAGGAGATCCTCTCTTTTACGGCCTCTCGACTTCTGAAGTGGCAGCTTCTTGCTGCTTGCCATTTCTCTCCTTCTTGCCTGCCAGTGTTGTGTACAGCATAATAATGACTGAACTTCATCATTTCCGACCGACTTTTCTGGCAAGCTAAACGAGGGCATGGCCTGAAACCTTACTGGGGCTGCACAGTTTCTCAGACATCTCCTACGCTTTTACTATTCACTTTTTCTGTAGTTTTTTTTTCTTTGCGTGCTGCTGTTCAGAGCGAGCTATGTCCTCCTCATTCACGAGGTTTCCAGATCACAAACAACGACGCACCACAGTCGGTAGGACTCCTCTCGACGAGTGACCAGCTCGTCACAGAGACATCTACTGGACAACAATCAACGCTTACGCGAGACACACGTCAGTACCCGGCGGGAATCGAACCCATAATTTCAGTAGGCAAGCGGCCTCATACCTACTCCTTAGACCGCGCGGCCACTGGGACCGAATTCTGTAGTTCATACCCACATATATTTACAGTAAGCCAAGTTACTGCGTGGCTCTATATTAATTACCATTCCCTTTATTAGTCGTATTTTGAAGGAACGAACTGAGATATTCTACATTTGAAACTTAGCTCTTCAATCGTCGGCTCGTATTCAATCCAAAAGCCGCCAGTACATAAAGACCTGACACATTTTCCACCGCTGTCAGACCCACAGATATTTTGTGTATGGAATGTTGCCGTGCGAGGTTCAGGCTGCCTGCATAAGGTTTTTTTTTATTTTTAAGTTTTCCATCCCGAAGTGTTATAACACACAAATAAGTACTATACGTCAGTCATTAACACAACATTTATTTTATATAAAATGCTCTATATGTCAGGGCGACATGTTTCGACCTAGTAGGTCATCCTCAGGACCTCCAAGAACTGAACAACGCTTAGATCTGTGTTCTTGGAGGGCCTGAGAATGACCTACTAGATCGAAACATGTCGCCCTGACATATATACCATTGTATATAAAATAAATGTTGTGCTAGTGACTGACGTGTAGTATTTTGTCTGTCTGCTTCAGTTTTCCAAAGGCAACTCGAAGTTACGCAGCTTACAATACGCGTGTTTTCAGGCTTTCGCCAAGGTGTGAATGACATCTTCGTTCTCTAGGATGTTGCGCAGCGTCCGTGACAGCTTGACCCTTGAAGATGAGACCGAGAGGTTGTCCCGAAACGTCGGTAACAAACTACCAAATATACGCTGCTTAACATCCCAGAAGGTCGAAGATCTCAACGTGGAATTTCTCAGCTTCATACTGCTTGGTTTTATTCAGCCTGTTGCGTTATTAATACAAACAGTACAACAGATAGCCTTCAGAATCAACAGTTGTGTGTTGAAACCCTAATTGCATCAATATGCTTCGGTTCGGGTTAACCCACCCTCAGGATGTAAAACAAAGCCTTGTGCTGATTTGTATCCCTTCCATTAGCTACTGAATACGGAAGGTTCAGAGCTTTGGATTGCAAGCACATCCAAGGCTGATCTAAAAGTGCTACGAGGCGGCCTAATATATTAGCAACTGTAACAGCCAGCACTTTCTAGAGAATTGTTATTCCTGTCCTCCTCAGCTTCAAAAGTAAATGTGAAATAAATTGGAAAACACTGAAAATGTCGTTTTCTTGGAGGTATTTAAAAAAAGTCTTTAAGATAAGAAGCCGGGAGCTTAACAGCTAAGATAATTTGCTCAAACTCTCGACAATTATGCCACACATTTTCATATAAATAGAGAAATAGATTAAGTACGTTTAACATATTTCAGTTGAGTTACAAACAAAAGGAAGAGAGTTTTGTAATTGCCCAATTCCTTCCTTCTTTGCCAAGTTTCGTTTATTTTTTAATGTAAGAGATGTAATATCACAAAATCTGACAGCTTGACGTAAGACCTAATAATTTTGCTCCAGTCCTTCTGGGAAATCACAGTAATTGTTGCACAAAAACAGTCAAATATTATTCAAACATCATAATGAAGGACTAGAATGATTTCTGTAGTATGAGTAAAAAATTCAAGGTACACATCAGTCCATTACAGCTAGGTTTCTATTCACACAGATTGTATCAGACACTAACCAAGCTGTATTTATTAGCGACCTGCACCGGCAGTATTGATCCAGTGTAATATTACTCTAAATCTATCCTGCATACGTCTGTTCAGTTTGGTTCACTTGTAGCAGCGTGGACTCAAAAACTCCACTCAAGACACTCAACTAAACCGTAAGTCCACAATTAAAGACCTCTTGTATTAAAATACCTAATAAGAATTGTAAAGACATTATTCATCAATAACCTACAAAACAGAGAACGACAGGGAAAAATATTTTCTCAGAGAATTTCGACCTGTACAATGAGCAGATTGAATCAAGTAACTAAAAAGGCAACGACCAAAATAAAATTAGCATTTCTGAAGACAGATAAGTTATATCTGCTGAAGGAGCGGTGAAGGCAGATCGTGGCGAATAGTGTAGTTGTGGGTCCTAAATGTAACTACCATTACATAAAGTGGTTTATGGAGTACGAATTATAGGTGCGTACATTTTTAGGCGCGTTGACAAAATTACGAAGAGTGACTATTAGCTTCGTCATGTCTGTCCGCATGGAACGACGCCGCTCCCACCCAACGGATTGTCACGAAATTTGATACTGTTCGAAAAACCGTCCAGAAAATTCAGTTTTCATTAAAATTTGACACGATTAACGGGTGCTGTACACGAATAACAATATACATTTTTGGTCAATTCGTCTTACTATGAGAAACTGTTTCAGACAAAACGTGTAGAGGTGATCACAGCACACATTTTATGTTCAACGTTTTTTTTTTCGAAAATCGTGTCACTTATGAGATAATGTGGAAAAATATTTTAGAGCACGGCAGGCCACAGACGACAATAATGCGCATGAGCATTGCTTGCTGGATAACTAAGGCTACACACGCACTCACAGTATCTAACACTTATTGCTTTTCCACTGCAATAATATTTGCACGAACGCGCCTCAGTGTTACGTTATACGTACATTGCCGGTCTTGCACACCTTGGCTTTAGATGAACTTGCTTTCAATACAACGTGAAGAACCTCTGATCTCCAGCAAGTTGCAGGGTGAACGGCCCTCAACCCACTTTCGACGACATAGGAAAGACAACACACGTGCCCCTACCTGTAATTAATAATGTGGCAAGGACAATAAACAACCACTTTATTGGGACGTAAATAACCAACCTATTTTGTCAACATGTATTGCTGTTGGTGTCGAGATGAATTTCATATCCTGATCCCTACAGTTCATTGCAATACTTCATGGCAACAAAAAAAATTACGGACGTATGTCTCTAGTCCTGGGACTAGAATTTCAGAGCTGAACGAAAGACGACATCTTAGATAAAAGGGGAGAACAAACTTTTTCGACACTGATCGACGTGCAGGAGATCTCGAAAGTATCTGCCGTCAAATTTCTTGTTGAGCGTTCTATCTTGTCATATGATGGATGTACACTTCTGGACGCTTTAGTCCCCCATATTCACAGTTTGTCTACCGTATCATCTGTTCATAGGTCATCGCATGATACACTTTGCACAATCACGCTGAATATTATAGTGCATCAAGAGACAAAATACCTATAAAATGAACTTTACGTAATGGAAATTCTGTGTAATCAGATTCTGTTATCAACTATATCACTGAAAACTGGAAAATAAATTTGTTAATTAAGGAGGTAAATATTAATATTTCTTATCATGTGCTGGATGCAATATATCTGCATGACATTTTTCTGCTTTCGTACTTCCTGTGTTACTAAAACACATTGTTCGACCCAAGCGAGAAAACTAATTTTCACAGAAAACATTTATTAGCGCCTGGAGTGAGAAAAAATAACACTTCAAAATGAAAAGCAAAGTGAAAGTTATTTTACGCAATATATACATTGCTCTTGAAAGCTCTGAATCAACAGATGAAATAAAATATGCAGAGCCAATATTTATTGGACACGCCCCCAAGATGTAACGTTTTACACCTAATTACAACCAAGATGTGTCTAAAAAATAATTTATGTTACCAGCTTGGATAAATCAGCCGCTTTGTATCTCTTAATGAATATGCGCGCAACAAGCATATGTTCATGTGTGCGTGTGCGAAAGGTTTAAGGTATTCACATGCATAAATGCTAAAATCTACTGAATATTACACAAATATATTAATAATTAGCAAATCAAGGCAAAATACAAGCAAGTGGATAGTACGGATATGAGAATAAATCCCCGAATACCTCATGGGAATAAACTGGCATAAATGTCCAGTAAAACAACAAATAGGAAATGTGCACTATTTAGATACTCAATTCTCGGTAAGGCAGAAAAAAAGTCATGCAAATATTTAATGTCTATTTAAATCTACCTTTTAATTACACCCATACTATTCAATTTATATCGCTGCAAGGTTTTCGATAACAAAATATACATGCATATAAATAGTCGATATTTGCGTAACTGAATTTCTTGCTTGTGTATAGTAAGTTGCGCATTACACATAATACAATATGACAATCCAGTCGCAAAGTATGGAAAATGTTTTGGAACTAGAGTGAACTTAACAAAGCTGGAGAATATCTTACAAAGATGCAGCTTTACAACACAGGTAGGTAACACATGCAGCCACTTACCTGAAAAATGAAGCAAACTATTTACTTTTTTCATATTCAAGGACGTTGACCGAAAAGATTTTCAGTTTTTTCTGAAGTATAAATATCGATTTTAAAAATAAATACATCTTTCCACTTTCTCCTATCTATGTAAACATTCGTCTGATTTATTTATTTATTTATTTATTTATTCTTCTAACTTATCTATGTGCACACTTGTCTGCCTAAATGTGCACCAACATGATTACACAAGCAAAATATTCGACCCTATTTTAACTTATAATTTCACACTGTTTTTCCTTTATGAATTATATAATATTAAGACTTGTAAAAATGATGTAATATAAGAGTGTTCTTTACGTCACAGTATAAATGTTTTATACATTTCTGCGTATACGTGAGATTCAGAAACAAGTAGTGATAACTAATTTGGATTAAAACCACCAGGCAGAGAATAACATATTTTAGATAAAATAATGAAATGCCAATCGAGAAAATTTTATGACGACTATTACATATTTTAGAGGATAGTGTTTACATAGGTACCAGATGTGCTTCCGCAGCGTACAAAGACCTAAGGAGTACTGAACTGATAAATGAAGAATAAAATCCGACTAGATGTCACTTATTAATTTATTATGCTTATGTTAGGCTCAACATGTTTCGGGTACCATTATGCCCATCATCAGGAGCTCACGACGATAGCGTTGGTTACCACATAGGCC
>Ga0123353_10014848_pt1 | contig 11263 bp, 7 predicted proteins | sample TergutLab28metaG_3_FD_92763 | JGI IMG/M metagenome (GOLD analysis project Ga0123353, IMG submission 92763) | Labiotermes labralis P3 segment gut microbial communities from Petit-Saut dam, French Guiana - Lab288 P3 | ecosystem: Host-associated > Arthropoda: Insects > Digestive system > Gut ... | reverse complement strand
CCACGTCTCTTAATAGTAGTAATAATCAAAACCACAGATGGTGAGATCTCACCATTTTACATAACCGCATAAATCATATAAACACTAATACTCTTTCGGATGTAAACCTGATGATGGCCGGAATAGGCCGAAACATGTAGTTGTTATCATCCTCTAATAAACATCATTAGAAATATTGGTTGTGTTATTGACTAAATACCTGTACCTATTTATGTGGTATCGTTACTGAGATTTTGTGTTAATACTGTGAATTTCCAACCAGTCCTAAACATATTACACCTCTGGACCACAACAGTTAGAACAACACATGTGTACTATCAACAGCATTCGCTTTCTCTCCGGCCACGCCTGTTTGGGCTTGCTCTCTTCAACTAGAGCATCCAAAAGAATAATGATTATTTGATGGGCTGTTCCAACAGAACACCCACATTAAGCCAAATTTACGGGTGGGGAATTAAAGAAGTTGTCCCACCTACGGGGTTTCCTTTCTCAGCGTATAATGAACAAGAGTTAAGAAACTACTACGGAATTTATGTGTTCCATATTATGATATTCTGGCTGACGGCATCATGATATCTGGTGGGTGTCGTACGTGAAGCTAGAATAATTCATCCATTACTGCCATCGAACCAACATATTTCCCGCGCTCGCCATCTTATTACAGAACTAATTTACTCAGAAGTTGCATTAGAACCTCAATAAACAGAATGGAAGTCCAGTAGGATGGTAAGAACGTGTTGTTCTGGGGAAGGACTCCTAGACGTTTTGAAGACGAAGACAACAAGCTTTGGCGAAACGTTAAGTCTAACCAACCAAACCACATGGTGTCATCTTCCAGAACACCATAATCTTAAAAGACACAGTAGTCAAGCCCCCAAATATCGTGATGTGATGCTGTCCGCATGTGTCATGGGGACAGCTTAGTGTGTATATATATGTTTCCGGTGGTCATAATTACAGCAGGGTTCGGCAGGCCGGACACACGGTCCCGGAAAGGTTACCTTCACTCGAACTGCGAAACGTTAAAGTAATCCTACCACGTGCTGTAGCTAAAGACATAAGCCTAATAAATTTTACATATCTAAAGGTGTGGTAATAATTCTTAAGTCGCATTCTCTTCATCTGATATCCATAGACGTATTTCACAACAGTTATCCCTGCCATCGTCTGTAGAGATAAGGAAGCTACCAGCCCACGATACTATTCCATTTCATATCCCTTTCTAGAGGTCGTTACTGTAAAATATATAACTTCATTTGATCAGGTGCTTCCATATGTATTGAAACTTGGTCCAAAATATTACAGGAAGAAAGCAGACTTAAGGCGTTGTTAAAACCAGTAGATGAGGCGATCTAAGAGACAAGAAGTAACACAAACCGATAAATAGCACGTGGCGGGCATTCAGAGCTGTAAAGGTAAAGCACTCCCATTACAGGCCTGGACAGGGCCAGAGGGTTCTTAGGAAGTTACGGCTTCCAGATTTCGTGACAACGGCACAGGATGGTGGTAGGTTGTCAGCCTTACGCACCGGCCGCCTTTACCCCCAGGAAATACTCCTGGTACTCATTTCTTTTAGAGGCTGGCTCGACCCCAGGGCCATAGTGCGATCGGAAGGATTTTATGTCAATAAAAAATCCAGTGACACCACCTGGGATCGAGCCAGCGACCTTCCGATTTGTAGCGCAGCACCTTAACCACTGTGCTACCGCGGTCCCCCTTCAAAAGCTATGCACTTCACTAAATATTTAGATGATAACAAGGAACAAAGATGAGCGAAATATGCAGCAAGAAGTGGGATGACCAGAAATGTTTGAAATATACTGCAGCCGGAAAAGCGGAAAGGAAGCGAACGCTTAGGAGGTATAGGCGTAAATAAACTGACACTAGGGTGGATATTAAACACGTTTTACGAATGTGGACTGGGTTCATCTGGCACAAGAGTGGACGGAGGCGGATTCTTTTGAAAATGGTAATGAACGTTCGGTTTTCCATAACTTATTAAGTTAAGGTGGTCTATGACGGAGGCAGATACGAAAAGACTGGATAAATGGGACAGGAAAATATTAAGCAGTATATAAGGACCAATGGGAGGAAACGTAATATGTAGAATAAGAACTAATCAGGAACTGTGGGAGCTATACAAATATTTAGACAGAGTAGCAGACATTAAAAAGTAACAATTGGAATGGTTGGACATCTAATACGAATGTAACAAGGAAGGGTAATTAACAAAATATTTGAGAGTAAACCTGAGGGAAGAAGAGAGGAAGAAGGCGCATGGGAAGACCTAGATTGAGATGGCAACAGAAGGCAGTGGAGAGGGTAGAATGGGCGTTTCTCTCAAAGTGCCACAGAATCAAGGAATAAGTAAATAAGTAATTATAAGAGACTAAGAATTTATTCGCCACCTGAGTAATGATCAGATACTCAACATGGAATCTGCTCCATAGAATTAAAGAAGTGTCTACAGATACAATAAATAAACAAAGTCCAGTGTAAGTACAGAGTAGTGGAGATAGTATCAGCAGCCTCTGCTAAAGAACGTCTGCACATAGCTTCCCTTCCAGACCTTCTGCGTGTTCAACGACATAAGAAAGAAATGCTGAGAAAATCAACTGTCTAGAATCAACATAAAACATGATAGTTTTAAAGCCAACCGCCGAATAAAACACTAGTCAAAAGAACAAAGTACGGGCGCAAAGAATTATACTTAAATTCGTTTAGAAAACTTGGCTTCCAACAGGAGTGTTCTTCCAAAACCCGATCGAATAGCTGTAACTGAACAATGTTTATGTGACACCATATCCCGTTGCCTCCAAATGCTGTAAAGCCTACGTTTTGAGAAGGCGAGACTGTTCCTTCTTATTAGTTCTTCGGTTTTGAAGGACACTACAGACTACGTGGATTAAACTTGCAGAGCGTCGAATGAGATGGGAAGATAATCGTTGGCCGTGGGTAGGTAATAATTACAAAAAAAAAGATGTAGATGTATATTTAATGTACAATCCCGTCAGCAAGTTTCAGGACATAGAAAACACATCATAAACCTTATTAATGACAGAGGATATACGAACAGATATTGAGCTGCAAAACCCCAGGTCAAAAACCTGTCACCATATCAAAGTGCTCGATTTATTTTTACCACAGCATAAACCACGCTCAGTACAGGTAATAAATTCTGATTTATTTGGTGTTTTATATAAAACTTCAAGCAAGTCATAACTTGGGTATATGCTGTACGGCTTAATTAAATGAAAATGAGTTGGGCATATGAAAGAGAATTATGCGAATAACAAAATTGTTAGCCAGTATTTTTTGACATAAATATATCCAATTTCTTATTTTCTTCTACAACTTAGGTTGTTGTATTTAATTTGCCACACAACAGTTGTGTCCGAAAAGAGATTTTTCAAAATGTTTTCTCTATGGCTGGTCAGAGGAGTGGAAATTCGTTAATTTAATGAGAAGACGTGTTTAAAAAACAGATGACTTCATAACTCGAGGGCCTATTCGCAGATTTACATAAAACAGATGACTTCATAACTCGAGGGCCTATTCGCAGATTTACATAAAACAGACGACTTCATAACTCGAGGGCCTATTCGCAGATTTACATAATTATCGTGTTCTTAAAAAACAAAACCTACCTTTCGAAGCGAATTTTGTATATTCTTTGAAACACTTCTAGGTACTGTAGGCTAAAGTACGGGAAGACTTTGATTCTGATCTCGTTAGTGATTTTAAGCCACCTCTTGTGTTCGGACATAATTTACACGTATAAGTGCACAGTGATAAAATTCCCACAATTCCACAACGCAAAGGATTGACTTACCTCTCTGAAACCGGAAACACGTAATACAATAATGTGTAACTCCATTACGCAGTGTTCGATGCATGACCTTGTAAGGGTCATTTAGTTGTGTCACGTATGTGCAGTAACTTCTAACTAATCTTGTACTGTGGTTGTTTTAACTTCTTTGTAATGTGTGGGTGTGTGTAAGTGTAGGTGTTTTGGTAACATGTGTACTTGTATTTACTGTGTTTTGTATTGTTTGTACTGTGCTTTGTATTGTTTGGTTTCATGTATATTTATTCGTATTTGTTTTGTCTGTACTAGTGTAAGGACTACTGCCACCGAGTGAAAATTCAATTGCAGTAAGTAAGTAAGTAAGTAAGTAAGCAAGCAAGTAAGTAAGTAAGCAAGTAAGTAAGTAAGTGAATAAGTAAGTAAGTAGGTAATTAGGTAGGTAAGTAAGTAAGTATGTATGCAAGTAAGTAGGTAAGTAAGTACGTAAGTAAGTAAGTAAGTAAGCAAGCAAGTCAGTAGGTAAGTAAATACGTAAGTAAGTAAGCAAGTAAATTAAGTAAGTAAGCAAGCAAGTAACTAGGTACGTAAGTAAGTAAGCAAGTAAAGTTAGTAAGTAAGCAAGTAAGCAAGCGAGTCAGTAAGTAAGTAATAATAATAAAGTAATAATAACAGCAAAGTATATACAATTCACGCAACCTATACGTGGCGCCCGTCCTCTCCATCTTGCACACTGTCAATATCTGAAGACGAACTTCTCCCAATTACCCGGTCCCCACTAAATAAACTTGTGGGCCTACCATGTGCCGTGAGAGATAGCGGTCGTGGGGCACGGGGCGCCAGTTGACCGGACAGTTTCAGACTGACTTCCCATGTTGTAAATATTACAGTCATTGCCACTGAATGTGTATGAGGGGGTCATAGGCAATACGGGTAACACACAATAAATAAAACACGCGCTACGTGGACAGTACGTGAGCTGATTTATCTGGGAAAGAAACGACCTGAATGTGATGCTGGATCACTCGTCTCCATTCAATTACAGCTTAAGAATGTCTAGAGTTTCATGTCGACTCCCCCTATAAGTGTTTAATGGCGTGCCACAGAGACAGTTGCACAACTTTTCGGTCATTTTGTATAAAATTGAATCTAAAGAATTCGTTTTGTTAAAATTTCTTCTTAAAAATTTACTTACTTACTTACTGCATGGTGCAGAGTCCTTCTTGAACAGCTAATTGGTTTGCAGCTAGTCAAGAAATTCCCCGCATTTCACAGAACCCGAAGGTTCATTACCTCACTCACAAGCGTCCGCCACCTGTCTCTATTCTGGGTCAGCCCAATCCAGTCCATATACCCACATTCCACCTCCTGGAGATCCATCTTATTATTATCCACTATCTACGCCTAGGTCTCCCCAGTGGTCTCTTTCCCTCTGGTTTCCCCACCAAGACCCTATACACCCCCCTTTCCTCACCCATACGCGCCACATGCCCAGCCCATCTCATTCTTCTCGATTTTATCACCCGCACAATTTTGGGTGAGGAGTACAAATCATTTAGCTCCTCGTTATACAGTCTCCTCCATTCCCCCGTTACGTCGTCCCTCCTAGGTCCAAATATTCTCCTAAACACCATTAAAAATATACATAACCTAAAAGCAAACATGACAGGTTAATCGTATAATATAAAAAACAAAATGCACCTTTGCTACCAAACTTTTAATTTTTACGATGTCCTCTACATGTTTCGAACCAAAGGTTCATCTTTAGGAACATGGTGGACGTACAGGTATGGTACAATTTGTTTACATGCCAACGGCATAAGCAGATTGCTTATACCGTACAACCGGCTTCCCGAAGACGAGCCCTCGGGTTCGAAACATGTAGAAATCATCGTAAAAATTAAAGTATTAGTTTCACAAAGCTGAATTTTGTTGGTGTATATTGTATGATTAGCCGGTCCCAGTGGCCGCGCGGTCTAAGGCGTAGGTCTGCGGCAGCTCATATGCTGAGATTCTGGTTTCGAATCCCACCGGGGGGCATGGACGTTTGTCTGTTGTGAGTGTTGTGCGTTGTCAGGTAGAGGTCTCTGCGACTAGCTGATCCCTCGTCCAGGAGTCCTACCGAATAGAAATCTCGTGAATGAGGAGGTCCTGGCCCACTTGGACTGTTGCGCCAAATAAAAAGAAATATTATATGATTATATTACAACGCAGGTAGAAAAAGCATTAAAAAGATTAGATAACTTGTGAATTCTTAACTTGGCAGCCAGGAATTTACAATTCCAGATCACGTATTCTCCAAGAAGTGAAATTAAAGAAAAACGAAACGACCATCGGCACTGTAGTTGCGAACACATGGAAGTCACGCTGTACCGTGCTGCAAACTAAAGACAGTATGTATTTCTCAGTTATTATTCCCTTTCGAGGTATAATTGTTCATCATGCGAAGTATCGTCCTCCTGTGTCCGTAAAAGGACATACGTGTACTAAACGTCAGGTCATACAAAGTCACGTACGGCTTGTGTTTCAGGACGCTCTGCCCACATATCTGTTACCGTTTGCCAGAGAACGTACTTACCGATGCCTTACATACAAATGCCAAAACGTGTTCCCATACCGTCCATCATTGTTACCGTCTCAAAGACAAAGCTCAGAGTAGGTAAATGCCGGGCTTTTCTTACTTTGTCACTTCAATACTGATCTTATCGGAACAGTTCTACCCTCTATATCAAGTCATGTGATACAGACTTGTCTAAGTTACACAGTAAGTGAAGAATAATCAATTTACATTTGTCAAATTATCTTTATCGGGGACCGCGGTAGCACAGTGGTTGAGATGCTGTGCTACAAATCGGAAGGTCGTCGGTCCGATTCCAGATGGTGTCATTGGAATTTTTCATTGACATAATCCTTCCGATCGTACTATGGCCCTGGGGTCGACTCAGTTTCTAACAGAAATGAGTACCAGGAGTATTTTCTGGGGATAAAAAGCGGCCGGTGCTTAAGGCTGACAACCTTACCACCATCCTGGGCCATTGTCTCGTAATCTGGGAACCTTAGCTTCCTGGAACCCTCTGGGCACCTCGGGCCTGTAATGGGACTTATTTACCTTTCATCTTTATCAGATAGGCGACGAAGTAATACCATTTAATTTATAATTTCAGATTTATTGTAGTATAAAACTTTTTTATCGTTTAATGGACTAAACAAGGAAACATCCATCACGGTTACTCAAGTACAGAAAATCCGAAGATGGTTCAGCTAAAACAGGTATCTTCTCTAGTAACTCACTATGTCGTTGAGAGATCGATGTTAAGACGATGATAACAAAAAGAGAGTTGAATGGTCCTAGCTAAAAATATATAACATAAACCCCCAAAAGATTCCTTCAGAATTTACACACATAAGATACACTTGTAATAGGAAAATATCCTGTTCGGGTCTCGCTTAGAATATTGACTAACTTCAGTTGGGTTTCACTGGACCTCATGAACACCTCCAGGTAAATTCTGAAGTAGTAACTTCCAAAGCACCAAATATACCTTAGCTGAAATCCTTCCCCATTCCGTACTCAAGATCATACTGTCGTCTTAATTTAGTTTCTGACATTCTGAGGACCGTGCATCGTGATATATTCGTAATTCTTATAATAGAAGCCAACAAGATGCTTGTTTCTCAACTTAATTTTGGTAAACAACTCTATATGTTTCGGACAGACTTAATGTCCATCATCAGGAGTCCTGATACTGTATTCACAGCAACTGGTATTTGTTATACTAGTAATGTTGACTGTCTGCTAGCGGACAGTCAACGTAACTTGTATAACAAATACCAGTTGCTGTGAACACAGTATCAGGACTCCTGATGATGGGCATTAAGTCTGTCCGAAACATGTAGAGTTGTTTACCAAAATAAAGTTTAGAAACAGTGAATTTTGTTGGCATCTTTTATACGAATTAATTTAGTGTATGACACAGCATGATGGCAGCAAATGTTAGTAGAAAATGTTTGCAATGAGACGCTTACTATTCACATAAAAACAGATATGTAAAACAAGATCATACAAATCACTGCCCTGGTGTTACGGGTAAAAGTTTTATAAACCGACGAATTAAAAGCCTGTTACTCACAAATGCAGGCATGTTTCTGCTTGTACTACTATATATAAAATGACACGCTTTCTTGGAAATGAAGAGTTTAAAATAAACTTTTTTTAATGTTTTATGCACCGTGCATTGTGATGCAATTATGCAACATAAACCAACGAAATGTAAATTTTTCAAATTAATCTTTTGAAGTCGTCAAAAATCGAATTAATTTGGAAAATGGGAAAATAACACCGCCAATTCTTCCTGTTTTCCGGTACGTAATGCAGAAATGTAAATGTGGAACAACTGCTCGACATTAATTTGAAAAGTGTGCGTTTCGTTATGTTCCATAAAATAAATTTACCGGGCAAGTCGTGTCTAGCCATCCTTATATTGCATCCCACAAACGAATGACGGATTTCGATCAGATTTAATTATTTGTCAAAACTATAAAACTGTCAGATAAGCACACTATTCATCACAACACACAACTGCAAGTGTAAGGTGCCTCAGTACTCAAGTAACAACCACCCAACATAAAAGCGTGAGCTTTGTCGCCGATCTCTCAATGCGGTGGCCGGTGTTCTAACAAAAGGCAGTGCATGTGGAATTTGTGGCGGGAAAGGTAGCAATGAGGCAGATTTTTCTCCGTGTACTTAACTTTCCCTTTCAGTATCATTCCACCAATTCTCCACGCACATTATTTCATTTATCACAGAAACAATTACCTCAGAAGTAGACTCAGTCGTTAAACAGCATACAAAGCCATGAAGGCGTAGTGAGAAACAGAGGTATAGCTCCATTCGTCCTTAAACTCAGAGCCTGACGTGAAAGAGTGGCTCCACATTCCGGCTCTTTAACCCCAGGAATACTGCCTCGGTAGCCACTGTATACGAAGTTCAATGGGTCCAGCGTCAGGCTGGATGCTTTGGAGAAAAGTAATAATAAAAGTCAAACCAAAGAGCGGCGTACCGTAATAAGGCTGGAAGTGACGTCTGTTCGAAGAATTGTCATAAGAATGAATGATACAATAGACGGAAAGATAAAGCTGTGTGGTGGGGGACAAAGTTTATACGTTTTTAAAATGATATGTAAAGCTCTCGGTATCTACTGCGACTCCGATACACCTCTTAAATGGTTAGTTTCCCACAGGAAACCAGGCTGCAGAATTCCTGGTAAACGCCTTGGGCTCGTGCATACATTGATAGGCACGGCGAGCCTGGGCTTGGCTCGGATATTGCGACGTGACTAGGAACGCGGATTATCACACGTCACCGTGCATCACAATATGATCAACCCCTCCACTTCATCGCACCAGGGATTATAAATCCTAGGGACGCGAGTGTGTTCTTCACGCGAACACTCTGCAGTTGTCCGCACAGTGTTGGCTTCATTATTTACATCCCCATTGCCCGTCATTGTCAACCTGACACCAGGTGACAGACAAGATGAAAGCTGCACTCCAATTTGGAAAATAGCACCGCCCCTTCTTCCTGTTTTCCGGTACGTAATGCAGAGTTGTATATATGGAACAACTGCTCGACAGTGTAGATACATACATGTTATTTGTTCGCTTAATGACATTTTGTCAACGGATATGTATTTGTAGTGTCGAAATAAACAAACATTAAGAATAATGAAACAAATTGGATGTGGAAGCAACTCTACCGATTTAGGGGGCTCCACTGAGCTAAACATACAAGAATATCTGTCTTAGTCGGATATCGCTCAGGTCTTTCCAGGCAACGACAGCTTCCGGATCGCCTCCTACTGTTTATACATACCAGATTTGCATCTCATTCTAGTCTATGTAACACATGTAGTTAAGATACGGATTTAAATCTGCTACATTACGTGTGTGAGGTCTACACTGACCTTTCCCATGTAAATCAAATTTTCGCTTCTATCGGTCTAACATCAACACTTATTTACACGCCGGTCAGACTGAAATTAAACAAGACAGGCAAATGTACGTATAACGTAAAGTTGAGGCGCGTCCCTACAAACATTGTTGCAGTGGAAAAGCAATGAATATTATAAAACCTGAGCTTGTGTATTTGTAGCCTTAGGTATCCAGCATGCAATGAGCTGTGGCCTGCCCCGCTCTACAATATTCTTCCACATTATCTCATAAACGGAACGATTTTCGAAAAAAAAATATGTGTTTTGATTTTCTCTGCAAGGTTAATCTGAAACGTTTCTAATTCTAAGAAGAAATGAGCGAGATATGATAAAAGTGAATATTGGTCTTCATGTACATTGCCCTTTATTCTTGTCCGACTCTAATGAAACTTGAATTTTCTCGATAGGTTTTCGAAAAATCCTCAAATATCAAATTTCATGAAAATCCGTCCAGTGGGAGCGGAGTTGTTCCATACGGACGGACAGACAACAGACATGACGAAGCTAATAGTCGCTTTTCGCAATTTTGCGAACGCGCATAAAAATATAAAAAACCGGCTCAAAGTACATATGAATGACACAAAATAAACCACGAATCTCACTGAAATACTCAATATTTACCTAACGTCTTTTTCACTACAACGTACGAACACAATGAGAGAAGATAAAATTGTTCCTATACAAGTCATGACGGCATATGAGGGAGGGAGAGAGTGGAGCTACAGCTACAACTAGATGCATTCTTAACCTTGGCACTAGATGAGGCAGTAGCTAGCTTCAGGCCCGGCCCACTTTATTCTCAGGAAAATAGCACCCGGTAGCTATTAAAAAAGGACGATGGGCGGACTCAAGTGTCGCTGAGGATGTTTTGGAGAAGAAATCCATCTCTTGCACCTACCGGAAATCGAACCACGATTCTTGAAATATTCAGCCAGTAGCAGAGTTACTATACCGAATATGCTATCCGATTACATATAAAAACAACATATATTGAGACGAAGATTTTTGACTTCCCTGATCTCTCTGTAGATCTAAACCAGTAGCCGCGTTGTTCTTATGAGAGAAGACGCACCGTAGTATTAGTGCCAGTGGGTAAGTTAATTATTAAGCTTGTTGATTCTGACGTAAAATAATTACTGCTAGATTTTAAACCACTCTATACTGCGAAGAAATGCGAGGGCACGGTCACACTTCAGATGCGATGCTGGAGACAAGTGTTGGTCCGCTGCCAGGGCACCCGGGTCAGTGTTACAGGAGATGGATGTGCGGGACAGGCTGAGATGGACTGACAGATCCTGGGAAGATGTCAACCTCTCTACTGTCGTGCATATTTCAGCTATGAAGTATTGCGCGGTCAATCGCTCAAACATCCAAATACGCATTCAAAGATATTTATTCACTTAGTCGATCAGTAGCACTCACCGAAGTGCTTAAGGTTTCCGAACGTTCGGATTCAGACAAATCCACT
>Ga0123353_10014847_pt1 | contig 11263 bp, 12 predicted proteins | sample TergutLab28metaG_3_FD_92763 | JGI IMG/M metagenome (GOLD analysis project Ga0123353, IMG submission 92763) | Labiotermes labralis P3 segment gut microbial communities from Petit-Saut dam, French Guiana - Lab288 P3 | ecosystem: Host-associated > Arthropoda: Insects > Digestive system > Gut ... | reverse complement strand
ATGGAGTAGACGTTTTTGAGGGCGCCACAGGCCATGATGCCGAGTACGTCGTCGGTGAGTTCGATGGTCAGCCAGTCGGTAGCGAGGAGGTCGTGGGCGAGCGGGCTGGTGGTGGTGAGGACGGTGGGTTGATGCCGGTTGATTTCTTCGGCGAAGCCGGGGCCGGAGAGGACGGAATAGTCCGAGAACATGGCAAAGACGGCGGGGTCGAGAATGCCTTTGGTGGTGGAAATAAGGGGCAGGTGGTAGAAGTCGGGCGGGAAATCTTGCAGGAACTCGGGGACAAATTGGCTGGGAATGGCGAGGACCATGAGATCGGCACCTTTGAGGACGTTGCTGAGTGTAGTGTCGTGGGTTTTGTCAAAGAAGCGGACTTGGTGCCCCTTTTCGGTCATGACGCGGCCGAGGGCGGTGCCATAACTGCCTTCGCCGATGATGGCGACGATTTTACTGTTTGTTTGCTTATGCATATGTATATAATATCATATCATAAAGATTGGAAAAGGTGGCTTGGCGGAAGTGTGGTAGAATGAGATATGGCATCAAGTATCGAGTTTGTAGAGTTTGTGATGGAGCAGTTGGAGGGGTTGGGGATGCTCCGAATGCGAAAAATGTTCGGCGAGTATTGCGTTTATGTGAACGAGAAGCCGATTGTGTTGGTTTGTGATGATGTGGTCTATATTAAGATAATTCCGGAACTTCGAGAACTGATGGCGAACGCAGAGCGGGGTATCCCGTATGAGGGCGCGAGTGAGCGCTATATTCTAGATATTGATAATCGAGATTTGGCACGGGAAGTCATCGCAATCTTGGAAGAAGCAACACCGCGACCGAAACCGAAAAAAGTTATTGGACGACCTACGGCTTGAAGTCGGCGGTCTTAAAGCCGGAATACCAGCGGCCGGATTCGGCGGTAAACTTAAGGACGCAATAGTCGGGGTCGGTAACGCCCTTGCGATAGTAGATACGGTCGCCGATTTGCCAGATTTCCTTTTTGATTTTGGGGTCTTCAAGTACCGTCATCTCGCCTTTCAACATGACGCCGCGGGTGAAGCGTTGGTCGCAGAAATAAATGGCGGCTTTGGGATTTTTGCGGTATTGATCGACGTGGCGGGAAGAGGTGTTGGTGCTGAAATAAAAAGTTTTGAGACCTTGACGTTTGCGAGATGCCAGCATAGCTTTAAGATTGGGGTAGCCATCGTCGTCAACGGAGGCGATGAAAGCAATTTTTTGATGAGCGACCAGCTTTTCGATGGTTTCTAGTTTCATATGAATATTATAACATGGTAAAATGGGTTATGTGGCAGAAAAAATGGGCGTATTTCTGGAAGAAAGTTGGACAGAGTCGCGGAGCTTTTTATGCCGGGATTGTGGTGTTTGTGGCGATTTTCTTGGGGTTGGTCGGTAGCACCTTATCGAACTTCACGCGGGCGCAAGAACTGGGGCGACGCATGGACGAGCTACGGGCGGAGCAGCTGGCGTTACAGATTGAGCGGGCGCAGCTGGAGGCGGACAGTTTGTTTTTTCAGACCGATGAGTTTAGAGAGTTGGTGTTAAAGGGGCAGGGGCGCCGATTGCCCGATGAAACGATGATAATTTTGCCGGAACGGGTCGAGGCAGAGCTGGAGGCGCCGACAGATGAGGTGCGGGTGAGTGAGGAAATGAGTGTGGGGGCGAATTGGGTGGCGTGGTTTACATTCTTCTTTGGGCGTGGTAGATTATAGAAAAGGAGTGTTATGAAGGTAGTGATTGCGGACGAAGTGAAGGTTGCGGGTGATGGAGATGGTTACTACGGTGAAGAGTTGGAGATGGACGGCGACTTGGACTTGAGTTTTCTAGACGACCAGCAGGACGAGCCGCGAGACGATGCCAGAGATGAATAAAAAGCAGTCGCTCGTAAGGGTGGCCTTTGTCGTCCCTCATATCTTTATGGGGGACGAGTTGCGCGCGCAGGTGATTTTTTCGCCCGGGGAGTTGGCGCGCGAGTTGGCGAATGCTCGGTTCGAGGGGGTGGAGTTGACGCTATTTTCGCCTCTAGCGGTAAAGTCGCGGGCAAAAAACGTGGTGGCGGATAGTTCGGGATTTCGGCGGGAACTGGCGGGGCGGGGCTATGGTTATTTGGAGCTACTGAAAAAGCATCCGTCGTTGTTTGTAGCGATGAGCCGGCAGTTGCAGGGCGAGGTGATAGCGGAGGCTTATAAACGAGCCACTGCGGGTGAGTTTGATGTGGTGCATGTCTATACGAACGAGGAAGACCAAGCCTTGATTTTTGCTGATTTATGTTGTAAACCTGTAGTTTTTACTCATCATGACCCCTATAACTTTCTAATCAAATACAAGAGTGTTTTTCCGCGTTATAAATACCATAATTTTGTGTCGATGTCAAGAGCGCAACAGAAGACGGCGCCGCGTGGGACGAATTTTGTGGCGAATATATATCATGGAGTTAGGGTCGCGGGCGCTGGGGCGCGGGGTGATGGCGAGCGACCGCGAGCGGAGCGAGATTATTTTCTCTATGTTGGACGGATTATTGAGCCGAAGGGTGTACATTTGGCGGTGGCGGCGGCGAAGCGGGCGGGGGTGAAGCTGAAACTGGTGGGTAAACGCTATGGCGATGATTATTTTGAGCGAGAAATCAAACCGCATTTGGGCGAGCAAATAGAATATGTCGGGTTTAAGCGGGGTGACGAATTACAGAAATTGATGGCGGAGGCGCGAGGACTGGTGATGCCATCGTTGTTTGCGGAACCGTTTGGAATGACGGCGATTGAGGCGATGGCGGTTGGCACGCCGGTAATCGCGAGTCGAAATGGGGCGCTACCGGAGATTGTGGAAGAGGGGGTGAGTGGGTGGTTTGCGGACACGGTTGATGAGCTGGTGGTGGCGATGGGGCGAGTGGACGAACTCGTGGCGGAAGATTGTGTAAAACGAGTGAGGGAGCATTTTTCGCTAGAAAAAATGTTGGATGAGCATGCGAAACTTTGGCGACAGCTCGCGGCAGGCTCTTGACATATTTAGTAAAACAGATATAATACCCTCAACAAAAAGGAGATTATAAAAATGGCTCGTGTAATGAAGGCGATTATCCCTGTTGCTGGCTACGGAACGCGGCGTCTGCCGATGACGAAGGCGGTTGAGAAGTCAATGTTGCCGATTGGCGACAGGCCACTGGTGGATTACGCAGTGAGTGAGTGTATCAAGGCGGGTATCAAGGATATTTATTTTGTGATTAATAAGGTGACGGATTGCCCGACCCAGATTGAAACCTATTATGGTCGCAATGCGGTGCTGGAGGAGTTTTTGCGAGACCGCAAGGCCGAGGATAAGTTAGCTAAATTAAAAACCGCACCCGAAGACGTGCGGTTTCATTATGTGAAGCAGGATCCGAACGCGCATTATGGGACGGCAGTGCCGGTGGCGCTGGTGGCGGCAGCCGCAGAAGCGGGCGAAGTGCCAGCGATTGGCGAGGACGAGAGTGTGGCGTTTGCGAATGGCGATGACTTTTTCTGGGATGGTGGCAAGACTTCGGAGATGGCAGAGTTCTTAAGCCAAGTTGAGGACGGTGAGGCGGCGGTGATTGGGGTGAAGGTGCCGCGCGCAGAAGCGGTGCGTTACGCAATGATTGCGAAAAATGGCGAGTTTATGAAAGGATTGGTTGAAAAGCCGGAGTTGGCGGATGTGGTAGTGGACTCGGACGAGATGGCGCTGGTTAATATCAATCGGTTTGTGTTTAATGGCGCGGCGATTAAAGAAATTGTAGATTATGTGGAGCGAAATAACTTTTCGCCGTTGGAGCAGGAATATATGATTACCGATCCGGTGATGGATTTTGTGAAAAAGGGTGGCAAGATGCGAGTGGTGGCGGCGAAGTCGGAATGGCTGGATGGCGGGTCGCTTGATGGCTGGTTCAAGGCGAATCGCACTGTCCTCGGTCAGTAGGTTTTACAGAGATTGACTAGGGCAAGGTGTGGAAAAGTGTTGGGAAATATAAAAAAGTTATGCTGTTGGTATTGACAGTCTAAAACGCTCGTGTTAAACTGGAGGTGTCATACAAAAAAATAAAAAGGAGAAAAACTATGACAACGAAAACAAAGGCAATTCTAGGCGTGGGCCTTGTGGCTGGTCTAGGTGTGGCGTTGATGCCGTTGGTCAGCTATGCTGATACTGACAGTGGTGACGCATATGTGCAGGTGAACGTTGCGGAGAGCATCACAATCACCGAGATTGATAACACTGCTATGAACTTGAGCTTTAGCGGTGGTGACATCTCAAATGCGGTGGTTCGAACTGGTAGCCACGCGGTTACGGTTTCAACAAGCGCAACTAATGGCTGGTCGCTAGCTATGGCGGCTGACACAGCTACCTTGAACCTACGCACCGGCACAGCTCCAAACGTGTATGGTGGTGCGTCTGGCTTCTCAGGCATCGGTGGTACAGCTACTGATGCTAACCTAGCTGCAGCTATTAACTATGCTACATTAGGTACTGGCCAAACTTTTGCTCCATCAACTGCTCCGCCAGCAACTGGCGCATGGGGCTTCCGTATGGCGGGCTGGACTGCAGATAACTTTGTGAGCGTCCCAACTGCGGACATCATTATCGCAGCAGCTAACGCGGCTGGTACACAGGAAGTAACTGTTACCTTCGGCGCGCAGGCTGGTACGACAACACCAACTGGTTACTACGGTACTTGGATTACTTACACTGCTGCTACTCAATAAGCGGATAAGTTAGAAAACGAAGAAGTAAGGAAAATGTATAGCTCCCTCTGAAAAGTGAGGGAGCTTACACGTTTGGTATTGAAAGTTTAAAACGCTCGTGCTAGAATAGAGATGTCATATAATTAAGATATAAGGGAGAGGGGTTATGGTAACGAAATTAAAGGCAGTTCTAGGCGTGGGTCTCGCGGTTGGTATAGGGGTGGCGCTAGCGCCGCTAACCAGCTATGCTGATACTGACAGTGAGGACGCATATGTTCAAGCGGGTGTTCCAGAAAGTATTACAATTACGGAGATTGTGAACATGGCTAATATATTCTCAGATCCTGAGGATGTTTCGGCCGGTCAATTAGTCATGGGCGCACATTTCGTTCATATCTCTACGAACGCAGCAAATGGTTGGACTTTAGCTATGCGGTCTTCTTCGGCTACCCTGAATCTACGCACGTCTACCGGTCCAAACGTGTATGGTGGTGCGGTTGGCTTTAGCAGTGTCGACACAACAAGCGCTGCGATTGTCACGCCGGCTACGACAGGAGATCCGTATAACGAAGCAACTGTTACCAATGCTGCTAGCTTCCCAACTTCAGCTCCTCTAACCGGTTTCTGGGGCTTCCGACTAGAAGATTGGGAAGATAGTCTCGGAGAGTTGGGTTTTGCAAGCGTCCCAACGTCGGATCTTGTCGTGGCGGCGGAGAACCAGCCTAGCGCTCATGCAACAACTATTATGTTCGGTGTGCAAGTGGGGACGGCAACTCCAGTTGGTGCCTACGGCGCTTGGATTACTTACACTGCTGCTACTCAATAAGCGGTTGAGCCAAGAAATGGAGAATGTGGCTACCTCTGAAAAATGAGGAGGGTTCTGCTTTTGCCCTTGCTAAAATGGGGCGGGTGGTGTAAATTATAGTAAACGGAGGTAGAAAAATGAGAAAGTTAGGTATTCTGGCGACGGCTCTAGCCTTGGTCGCTACGATAGTGCTGGCCGAGCCAGTAGCAGCGCGGTCGCAGCTGACGATGAGCCCGGGGAGTTCGGACCATATAAGGATACAGGCGGGAGCATCGCAGGCGGGGCATTTTACGATTTTTAATACCGGGACTACCACGCTGGATGTTAGAGTTTCGCCGACAGAGTTGTGCGTGAATGAATCTTACCATTTTACCTTTGAGGGTTGCACGGTAGCGAGTAGCACCACGATGCGACACTGGATAACCACGTCAGTAGAACGGGCGACGTTAGCGCCAGGGGAAGAAACGAGGGTTAATTATACGATAAATGTGCCACCGACAGGGTTGCCAGGGGGGTCGCAACACGCGGGGGTTACGGTTACTTTCACGGGTGAGGGCGAAGATGGTGTGTCGGCGGAATATCGGCTGGGCTACCGGATGTTTGCTTATAACCCGATTGGGGCGCGGGTAGATTCGGAATTGGTGTCGGCGCGAATAGACAGATTGCAATTCAAGCGGCCAATTTCGGCTCGGTCAACGGTGCGCAATAACGGTAACGTTGACTTCTTTACGAAGACGACGATGACGATATCGACGTTGCCTGGGCGAGAAGTGAACCGTGAGGAGCGAAACCATGTGGTGATGCCGGAGACGACGCGGGCGATAGAGTCGAGCTGGGAAGGCTCGCCGCATTTGGGGATTTTCCGGGTGCGCTATGAGATAGTATTGGAGAGTATCGATGGGCAGCTATTGGAGGCGCGCACGGTTGAGCGATTTGTCTTGATTATGCCACTATTCCTATTTGTAGTTATCTTGGTGGTGTTGGCGGCGCTATTGGTCTTCCTAGTGATGAGGGTGAAGAAGACAAGTGAACTCAAAAGCGCGCGACGCTTCTAGAAGGGGCTTACGAATTTAGCGAATCGCGGTGTCAGACTCTCTGCGCCGCGTTCGCCGTAATGCTCAGCGAGGATTTATGTTATAATATAGATGTGAATAATCAAGCGTTTATTGATGGGCAGAACCTGCACATGAACACGAAAGCTCATGGCTGGGCGGTGGATTTGAGGCGATTTCGTGTTTACTTGAAGGAAAGATATAATGTCGAAACGGCGTATTATTTTCTAGGGGCAGTTTACGATGATTATGAGAAGTTATATGTTGATATACAAAAAGCCGGTTACATTTTGATTTTTCGTGAGCATAACTTAAATATGGTTGGCAAGAAGAAGGGCAATGTTGACACAGACATTGTATTCACAATCATGGAGAAGATTGCTGAGCGTGAGAAGTTTGACAAAGTTGTATTGGTTTCTGGTGATGGTGACTATATAAAGATGGTGAAATATCTTGTAAGTAAGAATAGATTGGAGAAAGTATTAGCGCCGAACCGTAAATCCATGTCATCTTTGTATAGGCCGCTTACTCCAAAGTTTACTGATTTTTTGGACCGCTCAGATATAAAACGAAAAATAGCTTTTAAGAAGAAACGCGAGACATAGAAAAAGCGGGGTCTTCTTAGGTATCGCTCCGTTCGAATCGCCCGCGTCGGAATACCCCTATTGTAGCACAGCGTAAGCGTTTTGTCAATACCTTCATTGAATAAGCTTGGAGGTGCGTATGGGAGTTGCACCCATCTACGCGGTTTTGCAGACCGCTGCGTAACTGCCCCGCCCACGCACCATGTGTATATTATACCATACAAATACCAGTATTACATGATATAATTTAAGCATGAGCGTGATTATCTTTTGGTATGGGCGCGGTTTTGGGCGGTTTTTGGTGGCGGTCGGTAACTTTTTGCGGGGTATTTGGGATTTCTTTAGCATCGGGTCGCTGATTACGACCTTTTTTAAGCCGTTTAAGCAGAGTGATTTTGGTAGTAACAAGACGGGGCTAGATAAGGCGCTAGAGAACTTTGCGAGCGCCTTTACTTCGCGGCTGGCGGGAGTGATAATGCGCAGTGCGTTGATTATTGTGGGGCTTATTTGTCTGGCGTTAGGATTATTGGTGGCGGGTTTGGCGGTGGCAAGCTATCTCTTGATGCCGCTATTGATTGTGGTAGGTTGGGTGATTATGTATTTCTACTGGAAGAAAGTGTGGAAGGAAGACGCGATCTTCAATATTTTTCTGGTGTTACCGGAGCGACCAACGATTCAGCAGATGTTGGTGGCGATTGGTGATAGTGAGAGTGGGAAGTTTTTGTTAAGGCGATTCTTGCTGGATGAGACCTTTTTGCAGACTTTGCAGACGGCGCCGGCGGAAGCGAGTTTGACGATGGCGCGCGGGCAGGATTTCGCGGGGCGAGATGGACACGCGACGATTAGTGGTGGTGAATTGTTACTGGCGGTTATCAGAAATACGCCGAATTATGAGCGGTTGCTGGCGGAACGGAAGCTGGATTTCGCGGATTTGGAAGCGGGTTTACGATGGAGTGACGCGCAGATAAAGAAGCGGCTTGAAGCAAAGCGGAAGATGCGGACGGGTGGGATTGCGCGCGACTGGTCGTTCGGCTGGACGCCGACATTAAATCGGTTTTCGCGGAATATTTCGGCGGAAATTGCGATTAAGGGCGGACGGACGATGAGCTTGATGTTGCCGAGTCGTCGGGAGATTACGGATCAGATTATTCGGACTTTTTCGAGTGGCGGGCGGCAGAATGTAGCGATTGTTGGTCCGGATGGCGCGGGCAAAACGTGCGTGGTGCATGACTTTGCCGAACGTTTGCTGGATGCGGATAGCGAGATACAGAAACATCTAAAGTTTCGGCAGGTTTTCTTGCTGGATTCGGCGGCGTTGATTGCCGGAGCGCCGAATCGGGGTGAAATTGAGGGTTTGATGTCGCGAGTCTTGAATGAAGCGGCGGCGGCGAAGAATATTATTTTGTGTTTGGATGACGCGCAGTTGTTTTTCGAGGAGGGAACAGGGAGTGTGAATATCGCGAATCTACTGTTGCCAGTGTTGGAGGGGGGTGGATTGCGACTAATCTTGACGATTAATGAGCAAAAGCTGCTTGCGATTGCCCAGCAAAATCCGACTCTGGTGCAGGCGTTGAATCGGCTGAATATCGCGCCGGCGAATACGGCGGAAACGATGGCGGCGTTAGAGGACGCGGCGAGTCAGAAAGAGCGAGTGCTCGGGGTATTTTATACGTTTTTGGCGTTGAAGAAGGCGGTGGCGCTAGCGGAGCGGTATATTTATGACAGGGCGATGCCAGGGAAGGCGATTTCGCTGTTGGAGGCGAGTAGTAATTTCGCGGAAAATGGTTTGGTGCGGGAGCAAGATGTGGAGCGGGCGGTCGAAAAAATGTTGGGCGTGAATGTGGCGGTGGCGGCGGATAGTGAAGATAAAGAGAAGCTGCTGAATCTCGAGCAGCATTTGGCGGAGCGAATGGTGGGTCAAGAGCGAGCGGTCAAGGCGGTCAGTGATGCTCTCAGGCGAGCGCGGGCCGGCGTGCGTTCGACTTCGCGACCGGTGGGGACGTTTATGTTTATGGGTCCAACCGGTGTCGGTAAGACGGAGCTAGCGAAATCTTTGGCGGCGACCTATTATGGCGATGAAACGAATTTGGTGCGGGTAGATATGAACCAGTTTGTGGGGTCGCATTCGGTGGCGGATTTGACGGCAGACGGGGCGGATAACCCTGACTCTTTGACGGCGGGGGTGATGAAAAAGCCGTTTTCGGTGGTGTTGCTCGACGAAATTGAAAAAGCGCACCCGCTGGTGTTGACGGCACTGTTGCAGGTGCTGGACGAGGGGATTTTGCGGGATACGCGGGGGCGAGAGGTGAACTTTCGCGATACGATTTTGATTGCGACATCGAATGCGAAGTCGCTAGGCGAGTTTAAGCCGGAGTTTGTCAACCGCTTCGATGATATTATTGAGTTTGAGTCGCTGACGCAAGAGCAGTTGTATCGGATTTTGGATTTGATGGTGAAGGGCGTGAATAAGACGCTCGCGACCCAGAAGATTGAGGTGGAGATTGCGGAGGAGGCGAAGCCGTTACTAGTGGCGGCGGGTTACGATCCGAAGATGGGAGCGCGACCGATGCGACGGGTGATACAGAGGGTGGTGGAGAATGCGGTGGCGAAAGCGGTGCTGATGGGCGATACGAGTTCGGGACAGACGGTGGTGATTACGCCAGAGATAGCAGAGGAGTATTTGGCAGAGGTGACGCCGAATTATGCGCTTGACACGGCATAATTCTTATGTTAAATTATAGGTAGTTGATACGCATTGGCGCGCTTTTAAGCGCCCGATGATGAACATAAACAACTATAACATAAACAAAAACGCGCCGGGTGGGCGCGTATCAACTTACACCTTGCAAACTGTGGGTGTGGTATAATTGAGGTATGGAAACGATTTTAACTGGGATACGGGTGAATGGCGAGTTGACGCTGGGGAATTTACTGGGGGCGCTGTTGCCGATGGCGCGGTTGAGCGAGAAATATAAGGCGACACATAAAATTAATATTTTTGTGCCGGATTTGCATTCGATTATTGCCGATGTTGAGGGTGATTTACAGATGAATATGTTGCAGAGCCTGCGTTACTACGCGGCAGTGGGATTGGATTTGAGGCACGAGAACATCACGATTTATCGTCAGAGTTATGTGCCGGCGCATTCCGAACTTTGTTGGATTTTGGACACGGTGGCGACGATTGGTGAAATGAACCGAATGACGCAGTTTAAGGAGAAGTCGGAGGGTCGCGATAGCGCGAATGTGGGGATTTTCAATTATCCGGTGCTGATGGCGGCGGACATTCTGCTCTACTCGGCGAAGTATGTGCCGGTGGGCGAGGATCAGTTCCAGCATTTGGAGCTAACCCGCAATTTGGCGGAGCGCTTTAATAATAAATACGGTGGAGTTTTTGTGCTACCCGCAACGACGGCGGAGCAGGCGGCATTTATGAAGGGCTTGGCGGCGGCAGGTGGAAAGGCGGATGGGATTAGGATTCGGGACTTGCAGAATCCAGAAAAGAAGATGAATAAGTCGTCGCGAGCGGAGAATAGCAAGATTATGCTTTCGGATGAGCCTGCTAATGCGGCACAGAAAATCATGGCAGCGGCGACAGATTCAGTTGGCAAGGTACAGTTCGATATGTTTAATCAGCCAGGGGTCTCGAATTTATTGCAGATTTTGGCGCTTGTAACTGGCGAGCAACTGGAGACGGTAGTGGCGGCCTATGCGGGTGAGACGAATTATGGTGATTTCAAGCGGAAGGTAGCGGAGGCGGTGGAGTTATGTTTGACGGATCTGCAAGCGCGGACGGACGCAGTTACCGATGATGAGATTTGGGCGGCGTTTGAGCGGGGTGAGAAGCAAGCCAACAAAATCGCGAATGCCAAGTTGTTGGACGCGCAAAAGGCGATTGGTTTAAGATAGTTTTTTGAGTAGGGTGTTTTCGGAGATGATGGTAATGCCCAACTTTTCGGCTTTGGCGCGTTTGCTACCACCACCGGTGCCGGCGACCAGGAATGAGGTTTTCGGAGAGATACTGCCGACGACCTTGCCACCGGCTTTGATGATTTGTTCGCCGAGACTTTCACGAGCTTGGATGAAGCTACCGGTGAGAACGAAGGTAAGACCGGCGAGTTT
>Ga0123353_10014846_pt1 | contig 11263 bp, 7 predicted proteins | sample TergutLab28metaG_3_FD_92763 | JGI IMG/M metagenome (GOLD analysis project Ga0123353, IMG submission 92763) | Labiotermes labralis P3 segment gut microbial communities from Petit-Saut dam, French Guiana - Lab288 P3 | ecosystem: Host-associated > Arthropoda: Insects > Digestive system > Gut ... | reverse complement strand
TCCCCGATGGGACGTAGGCAAGCGGTAAGCCACCGGGTTTTGGCTCCGGCATTCACAGGTTCGAACCCTGTCGTCCCAGAGTAAATTTTTCCTGTGGGACAAGCAGGGTGATTTTTTATTGAGGTGAATATATGAGTAATGTAGTTTTAACAGCAAAAAACAGGCAGAATTCCGGGTCAGTAGAATCCCGCAGAATCAGGCGGAGCGGGCGTATACCCGCTGTAATGTACGGAAGGAAAGGCCAGGCAATTTCACTGGATCTGGATGCTTTGGAATTTGTACGGAATGTAAAAGGTATTTCCGAAAGTACCATTGTTAAAGTTGAAGTTGAAGGCAAAACATACGATGCCTTTGTTAAGGATACCCAGCGGAATATCATTGACGGGAATATTCTTCATGTCGATTTTTATGAAGTGGAAAGCGGTGTACTCCTCAGGGCAAGGGTTTCCCTGCAAATTGTCGGGAATCCCATCGGTGTCCGTGAGGGCGGTAACCTTGAAAATCCGCTGCATGAAATTGAAGTTGAATGTCTGCCGAAAGATCTTCCTGAAAGAATAGAAGTTGATGTTTCAGAACTCAAGGTTAATCAGGCGCTCCATGTGCGGGATATTCCCCTTGGGGAAGGTATTAAGCTTCTCTCGGCTCTGGATCAGGTTGTGGCTCTGGTGAAATTTGCCAAGGCTGAAGCCGCACCCGTTCCCACCGAAGCCGAAGCTGCCGCAGCCGCTGCTGCTGCAGCAGCAGCTCCCGGCGCCGCTCCTGCCGCAGGAGCCGCCCCCGCAGCGGGCACTGCCGCGGCCCCCGCCGGAGAAAAGAAAGCCTGAACCGGAATATAGTCACCCCTTTCCCCTGCCGGAGGTGATTTAAATTTTTTCCCCGGATTTTGAAAATAATGTTTCCGCTGTCATAAACAAATGCCCGGAAGAAACTGTTTTCCTTGCTTCCGTTTCAGGCGGAGTCGATTCAACGGCAATGCTTGCCGCCCTTGCAGCGATCAGGGAAGGGGGGTGCTTAACCAGACTCCACTGCATTCATGTAGAGCATGGCATACGCCCCGAAGCGGAAAGCCGCGGCGACGGCGAATTTGTAAAATCCCTTTGCAGACAGTTTAAAATTCCCTGCCGCGTTGTCCATATTCCGCAGGGTAAAATTGCGGAAACTGCCGGAAAACAGGGTATCGGAATTGAAGCGGCTGCGAGGCTGTACCGCCGCCGTGTTTGGCACCATGAAATCAAACTCCTGGAAACGCTGTACACCAAAACAGGCCTCACCGGAACAGGAAACAGAATCGTACGGATTTTAACTGCCCATACCGCTGATGATATGCTCGAAACGGTATTGATGCGGATACTCCGGGGTTCAGGGCCTTCAGGACTTGCCGCGATGCCACAGAGCCGCGGCCGCATACTGCGGCCCCTGCTGGGATTAAACCGTTCCGATGTACTCGCCTACCTCGGTGAAAAAAAAATCCCCTGGCGGGAAGATTCCACCAACAGTGATATTGTTTTTTTCCGTAACCGTATCAGGCATTGCCTTATCCCGCTGCTTGCCGGTGAATTTCCCCGGTGGCGGAAAGCCCTCTCTTCATTTGCACAGACCCAGTCCCTTGCCGCAGATTTTATCGGGGCAGAAGCGAACCGCCAGGTGATTTGGAAAGCGGAAAACAAGGAAAAGGCACTTTCAACCGATGCCGATAATTTTTTTTCCCGGCCGGTTATTATCCGGGAAGAAGCGTTGTTTCAGGGGATAGATAAATTGTTCAGTGCAGCCTGTGTTCATGGCTTGACATCGACTGTCAGGCGGAAAAATATCCGGCGTTTCTGTGAAAAAAAAATCAACTCTGCCGATTTGGGAAGGCTAAAACTCGTTAAAGATTCCTGTCAGGTTACATTAATTTTAAAGCAGGATTCAGCTTCCTGTTCCGAAAGCGGTTTTTCGTTATTGATTAATACGGCTGGCTTATATAATCTTATGGGTATAAATATTGATGTATCCGTTTTTTCTGCGGAAGAAAAAAAGCCGGATGTTTTTTACGCGTCGCTTCCTTTGGTTTTTCATCCCTGCTTTAAAAGTGATCGTATAGGACAATGCCGCGCCGACAAACGGTATTTTATAACTGCTGCGGATACAAAAGGGAATGCCGCTTTCATCGGACGGGAAGGTTTGATTTACTGCAGGGATGAAGAGGCACCGGAATCCGTTTCAGGGAAAGGAACCGGTGTTTCGGTAAAAATAACAGTTGAATCCAGTAACGGGGGTATAGATGCTTAACGATCAGAACAATAAACAGCCGGGGCAGCCGCCGAATTCCCCCCTGCAGGGAGGCAGGCCGGGGGGCATTATCCTCTTTTTCTTTTTGGCGATGGCGGTACTTTTCGCCGCTTCCGTTTTCCGCAAGAATCCCTCTCCCGTGCGGGATATACGGTATTCGGATTTTATCAATTACCTTGAACAGAATCAAATTGAATCGGTTACCATCAATGATAACAATACACTGGACATAGTGCTCAGGAGTCAGTCACAGCAGGATCCTGTGCATTTGAGAACCCGTATACCCTACATGGATCCCGATCTTCTTCCCGCTTTGAGGGATAAAAAAGTTAATATCTCGGGCTCCGTGACAAAGGCCAGTCCCTGGCGTGTTGTCTTTGAATTTCTGCCCTGGCTGCTTGGTTTTGGTTTTATCTGGTTTATGTTCCGCAGTATGCCTGGCGGGGCGAATAAGGCGTTTCAGTTCGGAAAAAGCAAAGCAAAACGCTACCATGATGAAGGCAAGAAAGTCAGTTTCGCCGATGTTGCCGGTCAGAAAGACGCAAAGTACGAACTTGAAGAAGTTGTTTCATTTCTGAAGAATCCCCAGAAATTTACCAAAATGGGTGCAAGGATCCCCAAGGGGGTTCTGCTGGTGGGAATGCCCGGTACCGGAAAGACGCTTATGGCACGTTCCGTTGCGGGTGAAGCCGGCGTGGCGTTTTTTCACATGTCCGGTTCTGATTTTGTTGAAATGTTTGTCGGTGTCGGTGCAAGCCGGGTACGAGATCTTTTTGAACAGGGGAGGCGCAGCGCTCCCTGCATAATTTTTATTGATGAACTGGATGCTGTCGGCCGAACCAGGGGCGCGGGTTACGGCGGAGGCCATGACGAACGTGAGCAGACCCTGAACCAGTTACTGGTTGAAATGGACGGTTTTGATTCAAAAGACGGTGTAATAATCCTCGCCGCTACAAACCGGCCCGATGTATTGGATCCCGCCCTGCTTCGGCCAGGCCGTTTTGACCGGCAGGTAATGGTGGCGATGCCCGATATCAAGGAACGTGAAGCAATTCTGCAGATACATTCGGCGAAAATTCCGCTGAGCAAGGATGTCGATTTGGTCCGTGTTGCCAGGGCGACTCCCGGAATGAGCGGCGCCGATATTGCCAACCTGGTTAACGAAGCCGCACTTTTTGCAGCCCGGATGGACAAGCCTGACGTACAAATGAACGATTTTGAAGAAGCCCGGGACAAGATACTGATGGGTGTTGCACGCAGTACCCTTGTCATATCGGAAAAGGAACGCCGCATGACGGCTATCCATGAAGCCGGCCATGCCCTGCTCCATTATTTCCTTAAAAATGCCGACCCTCTCCACAAGGTGACCATAGTTCCGCACGGACGGGCTTTGGGTATGGCTCTTTCCCTTCCCGAAGAAGACAGCTACAGCAGGACCAAAGGCTGGATTGAAGACCGCAATGCGATTTGTTACGGCGGCTGGCTTGCCGAAAAACTCTTTTACAGTGAAACCACCACCGGTACGAAACAGGATATACAGCAGGCAACGGAAATGGCCCGCCACATGGTTTGCGAATGGGGCATGGCCGATGAAATGGGACCGGTGGCTTACGGTCAGGAAGAAGAACCGATTTTCCTGGGCAAAGAAATTGCCCGCCATAAGGATTATTCGGAAGAAACCGCCCGCCGTATTGACAAGGCGGTAATAGAGATTCTGGATCGTTCGCGGAATGAAGCGGAACGCATTATCAATGAAAACCGTGATAAACTGGAAGGGCTTGCCGATGCCCTGCTCAGCCGTGAAACCCTTGTTGATGAAGAGGTACGGCAGATATTGGGACTGGAAACGGTTACCCATTGATATGAATGAAGGGGCTGCCATGAAGATACGGATTTTTATAATTTTCTTTCTTTGTCTGCCTGTCCTGTTTGTTTCGGCACAGGGTTTTCCCGGTTTTCCGGCTTATACAACCGGTGATTCCGCCATCGCGGAAAAATACCGTCTCTGGGCGGAAGAGGCAATAGCCGCGGGAAACTGGCAGAGGGCAATGGCGGCTCTGGAACGTGCCGCGGATTTTACCGATGTTTCTTCCGATATTTCCTATCTGACGGCGGTGGCCTATGCACAGGCAGATGAAAGCCGCAGACTGATACTGCATAATCTGGAACAGGCGATACAAACCGGCCGCTGGAAATACTATACCGAAGCCCAGGCAAGGCTTTTTCAGGCCGATCAGCTTATTGTTATGCGTCATTATTCAGCCGCCCTGGAAACACTCGCCATCTGTGCCTCTCTGGAAGGGGATAATGCCGATATTGCCCTGCTTCGCCTTGCTGCCCTGAAAGGATCCGGAAGGAATGCCGAATTCCGCAGGCATATGCATGAAACCCTTGATCATTATCCCCGTGATACACGGCCGCTCCATATACTTTTCAGATTCGCCGCTGAACATAAACCGGCCGATGATGATGCTTTGATGAATACCGCATTCACCCGGCTTCCGTTTCTTCTGGGAATTGATCCCGATTTGGCCTGGGAAGCGGCCCCTTTTATCAGTAATGCTGATGAGGCGCGTCTTCTGGTCGCTTCTTACCGCAGCGCCTCGTTCAGGCCAAAACCCGCTTCCGTTATACCTGCCTTAAATCTTGGCCTCATTGACGACTTTGAAGCCGTTGATGAACTGTTCGGTTTCTCTTCCGAACCGGTTCTGGACAGATACCTTATTACCAGGGTTTGGGAACTTCTTCGCAGCGAAGAGGGCAGGGAGTATCTGGCAAAAAAACTCCGCTCTTTTTCCGGTACAATTACCGAAGATGAGGATCGTGACGGATATCCGGAAAGCCGGGCTGTTTACCGGCAGGGCGTACTGCAGGAATACTATTACGATTACGAACAGGACAGCCATGACGATCTTTTTATAATATTTGAATCGGGTATTCCCCGCTGGGCAGAGATTGTGCTTTTACCGTCCTCCGGTACTGTTTCCCCGTTTAATCAAAATTCCCGGGCATTTATTTTCTGGGAAAAATATCCCGCCGTTCAGCGGACTGTTCTTGATAAGGAAACCTGTCTGTATTCGCCGGATTATTTCCGTTTTACCCCCATTGGTTTTTCCGAAACAGGCGCCAGTGAAAGTACCGGCGGTTTAATGTATCCCCGGTTATACCCGGGAAGCCGGGATATAAACCGGCGTTTAATGGTTTCCATGGCGGTCAATATGTACCGGCCGTGTTCCGAATTTGAAGGCGGCGTGGAGCATATACATTTTCAGCAGGGCATACCGCTGCGCGCCGAAGTAACCCTGAACGGTTTGCTGGTTTCCGTTACCGAATTCGAAAACGGCATGCCGTTTGTCCAGCGAATTGATATGGATGTTGATGGTGTTCTGGAAACTGTCCGCAGATTCCGCAAAATAACCCCCGGTGAATTTACTTCATCGGAATACCGGCCCCGGCTCGAATCAGTTGAAAATACCCGTGACGGAAGCGGAATTTTCGGCAGCGAAAAACTGTATCGGAACGACGGTTCGGTTGTTTATTCATGGGATTTTAACGGCGACGGCATACGGGAATATTTTCTTGTTATTGAATAATCGGGAGTATGGAACTGGCAATGGGAAAAATAAAAACACTTGAGGAATTCTGTTCTCAGCGCTTTTTGATCGCTGTTTCCCTGTTGATTGCCGTTTTTTCCCTGTCCTGCGCTACTGTAAAAACACAGGAAGAAAAACTTTCCCCTCCGCGTTCTGCGAAAGAGATACGGCTTGATGACATACGGGAACAGATTTCCCTGGATCCGGTAAGAGCAATCGACTTAATCGGCGCTTACCGGGAAATTTACCGCATTACCGAGGAAAGCAGCGAATGCGAAGAACTTGTCTCCTTCGGAAAAGACGCTTCGGAAAATCTGGTTAAATTGCTGGAACAGGCAGTTGCCGAAGAACGCTGGGATGACGCGGCTTCCCTAAGCCGTTCCCTTGTATGCCTGGATACAGAATCGAATTCCGTTTTTAATGAACTTGATTTGATCCTCTCCGGGGCGAAAAAAAAATTAAGCGACGGTGATACCCTCGGAGCTTTTCTTTCCGCGGTATATGTTCATGAACTGCGCCCCCTCCCGTTTGATGACGCCCTTCTTTTTCTCCAGCGGGCGGCTGAGGTAAAACAACGCCGCGCGGCAGCCTGTTTTTTTGCCGCCGCGGAAAAAGCCGGCGGCACCGGGAAAATCCCTGCGGACATCGCAGAATATGCCCGGGGTTCCGACAGTGTCGCCGAAATGATAAAAGGTGTAGCAACGGTAATTGTTGACCGTGGAATTAAAATAGAACGGGGCAGGGGTTTCGCGGATAAATTTCTGGGTTCCGCTTTTTTTGTAGATTCATCCGGTCTTTTAATTACCAATTACCACGTTATCGAAAGTGAAGTCGATCCCAAATACGAAGGCTATTCCCGGATGTATATCCGCATGGGTGACAGTACCAGCGCACGTTTCCCTGCCCGGGTAATAGGCTGGGACAAGGCGCTGGATTTAGCCCTGATAAAAACAGAGTATAAAAGCGAATTTGTTTTTTCCGTTGTTGACAGGGTAATACCGCAGGTTGGCGATACAGTGCTCGCAATCGGTTCGCCCGGAGGGCTGGAAAAAACAGTTACATCAGGAATCGTTTCGGCACTCAGCCGGCGTTTTCTGCAAATAGGTGATGTTATTCAGATGGATGCGGCGGTAAACCCCGGAAATTCCGGCGGTCCCGTTGTTGATACTTCCGGCCGCCTCGTGGGCATAGTCTTTGCCGGTATCCCCCAGTACCAGGGACTCAATTTCGCCGTTCCCGCACAACGGCTTGCCGCCGCCCTTCCCGCGATGATAAAGGGCGGAAAAGCCGAACGTTCATGGCTTGGCATGGCGCTTAACGAAACATCTTCCGGGGCGGAAATTATTTATACAGCGCCCAATACCCCTTCTTCACAGCACCGTGTTCCTGAAGGCAGCATAATCAAATCAATTAACGGCATTGAAGTAAAGGCCCCGCAGAGTCTGCTTATCCCCGCCCTGCAGGATGTCATTTTCAAAAACCGCCCCGGAGAACTGGTCTCCCTTGAACTGCAGGATTCAAGCGGCGAAATGAGGCGCCGTCTGATGATGACCGCTCCCCGTCCCGAATTCCCCCTCATTGATGCGGCAAAACTGGACAGCCGTGAACGGCTTGTGGCGCCGCTGTACGGAATGATACTGTCCCCCGGTGAAGGGAGGGTCCGGTCTTCCACCTATCAGGTGAGAAAAATTATCCGGGGCTCAATTGCCGATGAAACAGGTATTTCCGATCAGGATCCCATATCAATCCGAAGTTTTAAAATTTTTGAAAAAGAAGGTTTTGCCGTTATGGATATCGATGTAAAAAAACGCAGCATGGGTTATCTGGAAACTACAATGCAGCTTTTTGCTTACCTCGATTCCCCGGATACGCTGTAAAATTACAATATGGAACAAATTAAAATTTCACCCCTGTTCGGAAACGGTATGGTTTTACAGCAGGGTGTCCCTGTTCCGGTTTGGGGGGAAGCCCGGCCCGGAACCCTGGTCACTGTTACCTTTTCAGAAAAAAAATATCAGGCGGAACCCGGCATTTCCGGTAAATGGAAGATCATTCTGGACAGCCATGAATTCGGCGGACCCCATGCAATGGAAATTTCCGCACCTGATACAAAAATTATTTACAATGATATTTACTTCGGCGATGTTTGGGTTTGCTCCGGACAGTCCAATATGGAACTTCCCATGGCACGTCTGAAAGATAATTATCCCGAAGAATGGGATCTTCCGGTTAATTCTCTGATCAGGCAGTTTAAAGTTCCCCAGGAATGGGATTTTTCTGTTCCCCGGAAATTTTATTCCGGCGGATCCTGGGCAGCTGCCTCGGGCGAAACGCTTAAAGATTTTTCCGGTACGGCATGGTTTTTTGCCAAAGAAATGCATAAAAAAACCAATATTCCGATCGGCATTATCAATGCCGCCTGGGGCGGTACCCCGGTGGAAGCCTGGATGAGCCGCGAAGCGCTGGCAGCCTTCCCGGATAAAATCGCCCTTGCCGATAAATATTCGGATTCCTGCCTCTGCGATTCCATCATTGCGGATAACGAAAAAAAAGTACACGCATGGCATGAAAAACTGGTTTCCGGCGATTCGGGGCTCTCCGAAGCCTGGTATAAACCGGAAGCGTCCGGATGGGATACAGCCCGGTCCCTTTTCCTTCCCGGTGATTTTTCCGATGCCGGTATTAATAATTTTTATGGTGTTATCTGGTTCCGCAGGGATTTTGATATTGATGATAATTTTTTGGTCAGCGGCAGAGAAATTAAATTATGGCTGGGTACCATTGTCGACTCCGATACGGTGTATATTAACGGAGTTGAAGTGGGAAGTATTGATTATCGATATCCGCCGCGTAAATATTCCATTCCCGAAAGTTTACTGCATAGCGGGAAGAATCAGATTGTTGCCAGGGTAATTTGCTGTAATGGGGGGGGAGGATTTACCCGGGAAAAAGATTTCAGGATTTTTTCCGGTAATGAAAATATTGATTTGGGCGGCGACTGGAGTTACCGTGTTGGAATCGCAATGGAAAATCCCCGTCCGGAACTTTTTTTCTTCCGTTCACAGCCAATTGGTCTTTTTAACGCAATGTTATCGCCTTTACTTGAATATCCCTGTAAAGGGGTAGTTTGGTACCAGGGTGAATCAAATGATAAAAAACCGCTTGATTATTCGGCGTTGTTTACTGCATTTATCAATGACTGGCGGAGCAGAACCCGCAATGATTTGCCGTTTCTGTTTGTCCAGCTGCCGGTTTTCGGCGAACCGGAAGACAATAACGAAACTGGTTCCTGGGCGATTATACGTCAGGCGCAGGCAGACGCGCTTTCCCTTCCTGTTACCGGTTTGGCAGTAGCGCTGGAATTCGGCGAATGGAACGATCTGCACCCTGTCAATAAAAAAGATATCGGCCGCCGTCTTGCCCTGGCAGCCGATAAAGTTGTTTACCATGAAACAAATACTTCACCGGGTCCCCTGTTCCGCTGTATGCGGCGGCAGGGAAACAAAATCCTGCTGACCTTTGACAATTGCGGTAAAGGGCTTGCTGCCCGTGAAAAACCCTATGTCAGTGTTCTTTCCTGCGGGAAACTTTTCCGTCTTCCCGCAGAAATTGCAGGCCCCGAAACTGTTTCAATTGATGTTACCGATTTGCAAAATCCGGAAAAAATATTATATGCCTGGGCCAACAATCCCCGGGATCGGCAGTTGTACAATACTGACGGTTTGCCGGTGATTCCTTTCAGTGTTGTTATAAATTAATCAAGCGCTTTAATTACCGAGTAATAGGCAGGTTTCGCTTTTCCGTCTGAATCAAACAGCAGGGGCAGGCCTTTGCTGCGCCAGCTCTGGTTATCGGTAAGGCCCCAGAATGAAACGCGTTCAATGATATCCGCGTTGTCGGCATAGACCTGCATATATTCACCGTATAACTTCGCCTGGTTCATAAGCCCCTGATTGGTAACGGTGCTGTTTGCTGCAAGATTGGGTGCAGTGTTGGCGCTGTACTCACTCCATGACTGACCAAGTACATCCAGTTCGGTAACCGATATTTTCACTCCCAGATTTCTGAACTGATTCAATGCGTTTTTGACATTGACAGCCGATACACCGGTATTATGATGTTCCTGCATACCGATACCGTCAATGAGCAGGCGTGTTTCACCGGGGTAATTCGCTTTGTACAGGTTATTCACATCCCGTACCATATTGGCAATTACCCTCGCTTTGTTTGCATTGTCGGTGTTAAAATCGTTGTAATATAGGATTGCGGAAGGATCGGCCAGCCGCGCGGCGAGGAACCCCTCGTACACAAATTCCTGGCCTATCGCTTTAAACCAGGGATTTTCCTGCCGCATTGATGTTTTCCAGTCCGCTGTAGAACCAAGTCCGTCGGGAAAAACTTCATTGAGCACATCCCATGAATAGATTTTTCCCCTGTAACGGGTCACCACCGCGGTGATATATTCCTTCATTACGGTAAGGGCAGTATCCCTGTTCGCATTTCCCATAGCGGTGATCCATGCGGCGTTCTGGCTGTGCCACAGAAGCGTATGGCCGTGTACCAAAAAACCCGATTCCAGGGCTCCGTTGACAAAATTGTCCGCATTGGTCCATGTCCATGAAATGGTATTTCCTGTTCTGTTATTCGTAATATTTTGGGGCTTCATGTCATTTTCTGCGGTAAGCATATTGAAATGGCGCAGAAGACCCTGTTTGGTTATTTTTTTTCCGTCTGTGTCATTGCGGGTCGCTATATTGCCCACCAGAAAATATCTGTTGAATTGATTTTTCAGGGGCGGCACAGACATGAGATCTTCCTGCGCGGCTGTAGTTACATTTACCGTTATGGATTTTTCAATGCTTCCGTCTTCTGTTTTTACCGTAATGACAGCGGTACCCAAAGCCGCTCCCGATGTGTATTTATCGCTTCCCCCGCTGGTGAAACCTGTAGCTGTAACCGTTCCGTTACCGCTGACTCCTGCCACTGCGGTATTGCTCGAAGACCATAACAGTTGATTTTCTTTTCCGGCAGGGACGGTGGTGTATATAAGTTTTTCCCTTGCACCAATGGTAAGGTCAAGGGATTCATTTTCCAGAATAATTTCGGTTATGGGTTCGTTTTCTATTGGTCTTTCCTCTATTGGTTCTTCTTCATTTTCGGCAGGGCAGGCCATGGAAAGCATTCCCATGCTGAAAATCAGCAAAAATGCCGCCGCGGTTATTTTTATTTTCATACTTAATTTTTAGCGCATTAATTACCCAAAAACTATGTAAAATTTACACATACAATGTATTTTTTATGTCCGCCCGCTGCCGCCTGTAACTTCCCCTTCTCTCACTTATTTTATTATGGTAGAGTAATATTGTAACAGTTTTAGGGTTTTTTGGAGTTAATTCTGG
>Ga0123353_10014845_pt1 | contig 11263 bp, 5 predicted proteins | sample TergutLab28metaG_3_FD_92763 | JGI IMG/M metagenome (GOLD analysis project Ga0123353, IMG submission 92763) | Labiotermes labralis P3 segment gut microbial communities from Petit-Saut dam, French Guiana - Lab288 P3 | ecosystem: Host-associated > Arthropoda: Insects > Digestive system > Gut ... | reverse complement strand
TGTGCGGCGATCAACGATTGCATCGACAATGCCAATAAAAACTACACCCAAGAACTAAAATCGCTCATGACCCTAAGATTCCAGACGTTTGAAAACGTGCAAATCCTAGCCGGGTAAGGTATACCACCAATGGTACATTATTATCGAAAGTAAATGATATGGTGTTACGGACACTTGCAGAATCCCGGGCATCGCTTCATATTTCCGTTCACTTGGACACGAAAGAATATCGAGACAATTTGACTCTTGCAACTCAGAGATTGCAACAATTTCGGATCAAATATCATCTAGAAAATTATACCACTCCCGGCTCGTGGTATATGATATACGGTCTGGATGAAATGGGAGTGCCCATCCCTTACGACAGCGATCCGGTGCAAGCGTGGAACATTTGTTTCCGAAAAGATTGCGGCAAGATCATCGGCGATCAACTGTATCGGTGCGGGACCATCGGAAACATTGTACGAGCCTATCATGAGGGAGCCATCGGTTCAAAATGGAGCCGAGCATTGACACACAAGCCAGCGACATTAGACAGTAAGCCGCAAGAAATCTTGGAATACCTGTGCGATGGAGGAATGCCTGAATGTTCTGTTTGCCCCGAGACAATCGGAGCAGTAGAATCCCGACAGTTGTCCGTTGAAGATGTCAGACAAATCAAAGCACATATCCTCGAGGAGAGGCAAAAAGGAGTTTGAAAATTCACCGGACATTCCGGCAATCGCCGATGCTCTCGCCGAAAAATGTCGGGAATTTGTCAACGCACCGGGATGAGTGGAATCCGCCGCTCTTTTCCATCGTTACCAAACCTACCACCCGCACATTTTACCCAAACCTCATCTTGCCTATTTTATCTAACCTGTATAACAGATATAGAGGGACAAAAGGTACAACTCGCAAGACCAAAATATCCAACATTTCTAAAATTCACGGTGTAATCCTTTCGATTATTGAATCACGGAATACCGGTTCGTTTCATGCAATCCGTCCAGTCCCTAAAACTCGGATTCAAGAGACAATAGGCTCAAACGACACAATAAGGAGATTGACTCGTGACTAGAATTTACACCAACGTTCCCGCCATGATTGCCCGAGCAAACCTCGGCAAAAATATGAATGTCTTGCAGACATCGCTGCAACGGTTAAGCACCGGATTCAAAATCAACAGCGGAAAAGACGACCCGGCGGGACTCATCGCCAGCGAAATGCTCCGCTCCGATATTACCGGTATCAAAATGGCGATCAGGAACACCGAGCGGGCAAATATGATGATCGCCACCGCCGACAGTGCACTCAACGAAGTGACCAATCTCCTCAATGATATCCGGGGACTCGTTACCGAAGCCGCCAGCACCGGAACGATGAGCAAGGAAATGATCTACGCCAACCAACTCCAAGTCGATGCCTCGCTTGATGCCATCGACCGGATTGCCGCCCAAACGACGTTCATGGGCAAAAAACTGCTCGACGGGTCGCTCGACTTTAACCTCGTTGGTATCGACCGCAACAACCTCAAAGGACTCGCTGTCAACCAAGTAACCTTCGGGGCGGACAAGTCGCCGATGGATGTTACCATCAGCGTGAGGGATGCCGCCGAAAAAGCCGCCCTGTACTACAACCAGCCCGGTCTCGCCGAAGCCATCGTGTTGCAGTGGGGCGGAAACTATGGCTTCGATATGGAAACCTTCGAAAAAGGAGCCACCGTCGCTGAAATCGCAGAAATTATCAATGGAAGAGCCGACGGAACGGGCGTGATCGCCGAAGTCGGCTCTGATGCTCTTGCCGGTTTACTCTACGTCAGTGGACTCGGATACGACAACGATATGATCATTCGGGCAGGACTCGCGGGACTCAACGAAGGGAACGTCGAAATCAAGTATCTCAAAGGGGGTTCCGATGGAATTCAGGTGCGATATGAAGAGCCGCTCTTTCCAGGCGCACCAGCGAAGATTCTCGTTTATCTGCAAACCGAGGCATACAACGCCGCCTTTGCCGATGATATTGACACCTCTTGGGTCATGCAAAACGGCAAACTCGTGCCGATGCGGGACAACAACGCGCTCAAATTTGAGACAAACATCCAAGGGGCACAGTACAACAATTCGGGTATCCATTACGTAGATGGTTCACTGACCGATCCGCGGTTCTACGATCCGCTCACGAATCCCACCGGTACGGCAGGAATGCCCTACGCTTATTACAGCGACTCCGGGGAAACGGCGAAAGCACTGTTCGGATATGTTCCCGGTTCGTCTCCAACCATGGGTGTCAACGATACGGGACTGGCGTTTAGTAACTTATTGGCGGGTGAATACTTTGCGGTTCAAGCCCGCGCCACCGGAACGCAGTACAATAATGTCAGCGTCCAATTTGTAGCAGCGGCGAAGGACAATCCGGTATTTGGAGGCGATCCAGAATCCGTGGGGGGACGAAGAGCCGCTGCCCACTACAACGAACAAACCGATGCCTACGGAAATGTGATCGGTAAGACTCTCACGATCTATTATTACAACGATGGCAAAACCACGTTGGATGATGTGCAGAAGGCACTCAATGTGCAGGGAGATTTCACCATTTCGCCGCAAATCGGCACGAAAAAGTTGTCCGACATTGAATTGGTGGGTCCCACCAACCAAACGGTCAGAAGTAACACGCACAACAGCGGCGGCGCACCGGGAACGCTCTTTATTGTGATGCCGCCGGATGGAAAAATGCCTGCGCGACCCGACATTGATGAAATGCCCGGTGTTACCGCAAGGGCTATTGGCGATGGACTTTACCTTGCCCACAAAGACACCGCTTGGGATAATGTCACGTTCGCCTTCACTCACAATAAAACCACGCCGGGCAACTCCGTTATCGTCAGTTACGATTCTTCCACCAAAACACTCAACATTACCGTTCCGGGACAGGCAACGTATGACGACATCCTTGCAGCAATCAATGGCGATGGATGGTTGGGCGGTAAACCCGATGAATACAAAGCCGATCAACTCTATTGGTCGGATGCCAATGGGATTCCGAGAGTCGCCGGTGTGCCCAGAGCACTGCCGACACAACTTATCGACGCAAGTGTTTCGGGAAGGAGTAACCGCCCAGTGGGTCTTATCAATGGGCAGCCCGTTTATCTTCATCACGATCATACGAATCTTGACGATTGGACGGTCCAGTTCGTGCTCAATGATTCGTTGCCGGGCAAAACGACCAGTGTTATGGGCGACGCATCTGCCCGGACTATTATCGTTAACTACAGCAAGTACTCAACGTACACGGACATCCTTGATGCACTCAATGGAACCTGGTCGGGAAAACCCAGTCCGGGAAAATTCACGTGGATTGATGTCGATGGGACACCCCTTATGGGTAACAACACACCTGCGGCACTTTCGGCTCAAATAACACCCACCGCTTTTGCTCCCGATGTGCGGTTGGCGCACAACGATTCCATGTGGAATGGTTATTCCATTAACTTTGATCCCACGGGCAGTGCTACGCCGTTGGTTACTTTCAATGGCACGATCATCAACGTGAACTACGATCCCGCTACCGCGACTTTTGGCGACATTATCAGCGCAATCAATGGTAGCAAGCCGATGGTGGGAATGAAGGACTTGACCTGGGCAGGCGGCGATGTTCCTGCGCTGGCGACAAATTTCGCTTCGGTAGTACCGGTGCCCGTACCGGCAGGAAGAACGATTACTTTGGGTAGTACTTCGGTACCGGGTGCCAGTACGGACAATCGTCCTGGTAGTACGCTCGCCACTGTCAGCACCGGTAAAATAGTAACGAGAACCGGCACGATTATCGGCGACACTTATTACCTTGCTCATAGTCATCCCCAGTGGGACGGGATCAAGTTCAACTTTCACCGGAGCGAAGCGACCGGGGGAAGCGTTCGCGTCGAGTTCGACGGAATCAATCTCGACATCTACGTTGATAGTGATACCACCTACGAGGACATTCTCGATTCTCTGAATTATCCTAACGGAAGACCGGCGTTTCCTAATCCCGGTTCTGACCCTGACAAACCGCATCCGTTATCGCAGTGGCTATTGACCGGTGATGCCGCTGCCTCTGCGTTAGCAAGTAATGTTGACTCGCGGAACGAAATCATCGTCGGTTCCGGTACGTATCTGAACCACAACAATAATCTATTCAACGGTTGGAGCATCATTTTTGACGCTTCTGGCACGGGTGCCATCACCCATACTGCCAATGAAGACTCAAAAACTATCACCATTCGGTACGAGGCAGGTGCAACCACCAACGCTGACATGCAGACCTATCTTACTGGCGGTAGCATTACAGTTGGTACGTTGGGTGATCCGGGACTAGATTGGGGAGGTGTCTCCCCCATAGGCATTGATCAGTTTGCGGCAACCGGCAATGTGAAGTTGGGCAATATCGGATACCCGACGATTACACACCCGATGCCCGGTCCTCTGGCGGATATTACAAAGTGGGACGGTTTATGGTGGGTCAGTTCTACAGGCTCACGGGCTATCCCAGGTGTTCCGACAACGTTGGTAACCTCCACCGATTCGGGCAAGTTTCGTCCCTTGCAGTATTCGGCAGATGGCAGATCAGAAAAGATAGCCACGTTGCCCAGCGGTGTGGACCTTTACATTCACCATACCGACAAATCGTGGGACAATCTCGACATCGTGTTTGCTTCGACGGGAACGACTCATATTGGTGTCGCGCCGCCAGTCAGAATCACATTTGACGGCACGACGGTGAACGTCATGATTGATACCAATGCGACGTATGACGACATCCTCATGGCACTGAACAGTCCCTTGGGGAACGTGCCGGGCAGTGCATTCGCTGACAAACTGAGCGCGGCTCTTGCTGATCCCTTGGAACCCGAAAATGCAGCATGGCTTGAGAAATGGACTGATGGCTTTCCTACATACGTACCCTTCGATCTACGTTGGGCAAAGCCTGATGGGACAGGCTATCCGCCGATTGCCACGTTGCCGAAGGCAGGAGATTTACGCTGGGTGGACAGCAACGGTATGATCACCACGGTAACGAATCCCATCGCCGGTTCAACAGGGAGAGTTGATGCGGCTATTAACCTCGCCATCACCCATCTCGATCCAAAGTGGGATGGATACAGTTTCACTTTCATTACCGGTTCGCCTTCTCCCGGTGACATTGAAATCTCCTCCGTCGGCAAAAGCGTCCAGGTCTTGTACGACCCGGCAGCAGGACTCACTTACGATGATATTCTTGCCGCTCTCAATGGTTCATGGTCTGGTAAGCCAATAGGAATAGGAAAGTTGTCGTGGGAAATTCTGGCGGGCGGTCCTATTACAGATACCGCCACCGACACTGTTGTTGGTGCCCTTGGCGGTGTGAATGCAACACTGGGTAAAGTTACCTACGCCAATAAATTTGCCGAACCGATACCAGCACTGATGGGAACCATCAAATCGGGGGCTGTCATTCGGGATATTACTGCCAACGACATCGCAGCAATCTTCGATTTGGGTAGCAACATGTCACGCGGCAGTGAAAGGGCAGCGAGCCTGTTCACCGTTTCGACGACCGTGGACAACGACGGCACCGGTCTCATGCGGCTCTACAATTATTGGATCGATTCCAATGGGAACATTGTTGATCCGTACAGTGTCGATCCGGCGATACATACGCAAATTTTGACCAAGACGGCATTTGAAAAGGCTTTCCAGGGGGGAGTGAGCGGCGGCGAAGTGATAACGACAGCAGCAGAACTCGTTACCGCCCTGAACAACTCGGCGTACTGGGGAACGATCATGTGCCCCGAATTGATCGCCGAACTTGCCAAAGAAAACGTCCAAGGAAAATTCTACGATTTAAGCAATCCGCCAGTCATTACGGCGAGCCTTGCACCGGGCAATCACGGATTGTTTGCGGTAACTCCCTTCGAGGAAGTCGCCTACTACGGCAATCCGAATGAAGGCACCGCCTTGCAATTCCTCGGCGGATACAACTCGCCGAACATCCGGTTCGTTGTCGATGGTCCGAATAGTCAACTGTACGGCGACCGAACCACGGTGCCCGCCGTGCTGGGACATTCGCAAGCCGTGCTGACCGCCCAAGACAGCGGAGCAAGTTTAACCATTACGTCGCTCCTCAAAGGGGGCGAATACGATGATGTGCAATTCGTCTTCAAGCGGATTGACGAAGATTCACAGGGACTTCTGGCACCCGACCGAAAAGACGGTTGGGTCGAATACGATCCGGGGTCCTCCTTTGCGTTTGCCCAGGCAACGTTCAAAGATGCAACCACGAATTCGCCAGTAACAAATTCAGCGTTTTACATTACCTCCACCGAACGGGGAGACATGTACAATAATGTCGAAATCATGATGCGGCTGGACGATTACGCCACTGGGTCTGATCCCGTAACCGTTACGTTCGATCCGAAGACGAATCAAATGCGTATTTCGATTGACAGTTCCAAAGTCGGATCGGTTACGACGAACGACATTATTAACGCTATCAACAAAGCCTCGGCGGTTCCTTTCAAGGCGGAACTTTCTTACTCGGAAGACCCGCTGAATACGGGCATGGGTACATTTGCCAACGTCGGCTTGTCCGCAGGTCGTTACACGAGCATCGGCAACACAAAGAACACCGGCGGACACCAAGGGGGAACGGTAACGGTCTGGCTGGCTGATCCGAATCCGGGTCCCGGCGGACCTGCCGAAATGGATATCTATCGGCATCCGACACAGGACCAAGTCGTTCGGCTGCTCAACAATGACCCGATCGTCAGTCGAATGTTCACAGCGAAGGCGTACAACTCAGTACAACAATCGGATGGAAAACAGATTGATTTCGTGAAAGATGGTCCCATCGTTACCAGCGGCGGACTCATCGAACCGGCAGTGATTACGGTTCATCTTGCGACCGATCACGTGGGCAATGTTACCACGACGGCGGCGGACTTGGTGAAATGGTGGAATGCACAAGACCCTGCGCTGATCGACGGCATCAGTGCCAGTGTGGTGCGACCGCCGGGAGCTGTTTGGGACGAATGTGCTGACCCCTACGGAAAAGGTATTCTCGCTCCGTCGGTAGAAAAAGGAGAGTGTGGTGAATGGATCATCAATGACATTCAATTCGTCGGCTGGAATGATAATACGGAGCAACAACACTTCGTTGCCAAGTATTCGACGGGAATTATGACCTCACAACGCGGAATCAACTCCTCGTTCCAGATGACCGCAAAGAATCTCGGACCTGAGTGGGATGGATTCACCATTGAATACATCAATGACAATTCCGTTACGGGACGCTTTGCGGATAACTTGGTTGCCGGGTCGGGAATCAATCCGTGCGACTATGATCCGTACACCGGCTTGTTGCGGGACGACTGCGGTAATTTGATCTCACCGAACAGTACCACCGAAAACGGATTGCGACTTTTCTATGATGAAGCGGCGAAGAAAATTGTTATCAATCTCCGATTCGGTATAACGACGGCAAACGATGTCCAACAGTTGATCAACAGCGATCCGCGAACGAGAAACAAATTTGAAATCACTCAACTTGGCAACGGAACCGGCTTGGTGGACCGTGATGACAACACGCTTTTAACCAAGGATGGAGCAACACCGCCGGGAGAACTAAACGGAGCAAAATTGCTATTCGGTTCCGATGCAACCGATTACTATTTGATCTTCCGATCAAGGGAGTACGGCAGCGATCAGTTTGTCGATGTTCAGGCAAGAGCCGTCGATGGCGGAAGTACAACGTTCACCGTTGCTGATGAATCAGGAAAAACCGTGGAGCGGGCGTTCGGTAAGGATGTGGACGCACTCGTCAATGGAATCAGTGCGGTAGGTACGGGATTGAATGTTTCGCTCAATACAGCGGGCTTGTCGTTGAACTTCGGTTTCTCCGAGTTTGCCGGTACAGCGGCGGGGTACTCGACACATTTTACGATCAATGGCGGCGGAGCAACGTTCCAAGTCGGTCCCGATGTGGTTTCACGGCAGCAGATCACCATGGGCATCCGCAGTATCAATACGGTCCAACTCGGCGGTTCGACGGGTGTATTGGCGCAACTCCGCTCGGGTCAGGATGCTGACTTGTCCACTGACACGAACAAGGCATTCCGTATTGTGGAGGAGTCGCTCTTGGCGATCACTTCGATCCGGGGACGTTTAGGCACGATGCAGCGGGCGACGTTAGAGACCAACATCAATGTGTTGAACGACACGTTGACCGCAATCACGGAAGCGGAGAGTCAGATTCGGGACACCGATTTTGCCGAGGAAACGTCAAACTTGACGCGAGCACAGATTTTGGTGCAAGCGAACATGAACACGTTGGGGATTGCCAACCAGATTCCGAACTATATGTTGAGTCTGCTCGGACGGTAAGTTAGCCGGTTTTCCGGTTTTGCGGTGAAATCCCCTATTTTCATCATAATCCACGCGCTTCCGATATTTTTCAGGCGACAATACCGATAAATAACTCGAATCCGCCGAAATGGAGGCTAGACTCGACGGGTGCGCTCCGATTGCTCTGCTGGGAGAGAAAAATTATGAAAATCGTTCAATTCGCCATTTCTGTTACCGTTTGGCTTGTCTGTTGTGAACTCGGAATCGCACAGAACGTTGCAGACCCCCAGGCTAATTTTCATGCCGGAATCCACTCCGGTTCGTGGACGTTGGAACGACAGCAACTGTTGGCGGAAGAAAGCAAAGACCCCTACCGCTCCTGTCCTGACCCCTATTGCGCACGATGTGCGAAGCATTTAGCCGACTATGGGCACGAATACCAGTACCTCAACGGTCCGATACAACGGCAAATTTGGTATCGGGGAACAGCCGGTAAGGTCGCGGCTGTAACCCAACGCGGCTACGACCAGCACGGACGACCCTACGCCAAACACGGAAATCCCGCGGCGGCAATCGTCCCGTGGGAATACATGCAAACGCTCAACCATGCCATTTGGGAACAGGTCAATGCACGAAATGCCGTCGCCATTGAGGATGCCGCTCATGATCGGGTCATCTTGCTGACTCAACTGCTGGAAGATGCAAACGAACAACTCCGGTTGACCAAAGAAGCATGGGAAAATACTGAGCGGACATGCAACCCGTGCGGTAAAGTCAACGTTGCCAATGTTAGAGTTGTCCATTGCACTAAAACGTTTAAACAATTTTGTGCCGAAATGAAGGCATGTCGGTACGAAGTTGCCCAGTCGGGTCTATGCGAATTCTGTCTTGCACAGTGGCGGTATCAATTTGATCAGGCATACGTTGCCGATGTGGAACAGGAGTTGGCATTGGCGAGGTGCCATCTGGCACTGAAGAGTGTTGCCGCCACCGAGGCGGTTCGGGTTGCCCTGTTGAGCAAGGACGATGCGGACAAGGCGACGCGGTTCAAACGAGTCCAGTATAAGCCGCCGAAGTATAAGGAAGTTCTTGCCGCAAGGATGAACGCTGAAGAGGGGAAACAGCCCGATGATGTCGATCCAGACGTTACTCCGTAAATTATCGCCGTGAAACATTTCCTTTGTGCTGTATCTGTTTTCCTTTGGTTTTTTGCTGGCATACAGGCGGCGGAAACCGTTGTTTTGCGTTTTACGCCATCATTTCCCCCGGTAAATCCTTCGTTTCGCTCGTTGAATCCCAAATTTCCGCCGGTCAATCCTACGTTTCGTCCCGTGGAACCTTCATTTCCCCCGGTAAATCCGTCCTTTCGAGAGATTGACCCTTCGTTTCCGCCAATAAACCCATCTTTTCCGCCGATCAATTCCAAGTTTCGGGATTTAGACCCTTCATTTCCACCAATAAAACAGTCCTTTCAGCCGATAGAATCCAAGTTTCGGGAATTAGACCCTTCATTTCCGCCAATCAATCCGTCTCATCGGTCATTGCCTCCTTCATTCAAGCCCGTGAATCCTTCGTTTCCGCCGGTCAATCCGAGATTCCGTACGCTGGTCGTCAAGTGAGAGAATGGATTGCACGCCGGCAAATTTTCGAAAATTTTGTTCTTTTCTTAATTCCGAAGAATCGTTATCCTTCCTCCGTGGCAAGCCGCCGAACCGAGTAACTCTTCGGTTCGTACAAGATAGTACCAAAGGAATACGGATCATGACAAAAGTCTTTCCAAAGACATATCGCCGTCACCCCGCATACGCAGGGACGATAACATTCTCGGACGAATCCGTTCACTCCGAAGACGTTGACCAACTTTGGGCTTTGTACAAAGAAAATCCGACCGTCCAACTGCGTAACCGATTGATCGAGCGATATATCTCCATCGTCTATCATCGGGCAGAGCGGGTCTGGTCGAGACTGCCCGAAGGAATCGAGTTGGACGATCTGATTCAAGTCGGAACGTGCGGACTGATGGATGCGATTTCCTCGTTTGATCCCAGCCGGGGCATACGATTTGAAGCATTCTGCCTTCCCCGAATTCAGGGGGCGATGCAGGATGAACTCCGGGCAATGGACTGGGCACCGCGAGCCGTCCGGTCAAAATCAAGCAAACTGAACGAAGCGTATAAGACGTTAGAGCAACAGTACGGACGCAAGCCGACGGATCAGGAAGTTGCCGATGCGATGGGAATTACCGGCGAAGCGTTGCACCAAGTTTATGCTGAAACGCACAGTATCAATGTTACCAGTTTGGACAAAACATGGTCGGATCGGAATGACGGCTCGAAGGATTTACGAGAAATCGACATGGTGCCGGACCGTCGAAGCGAAGACCCGACGGAACGGCTTGCAAAAATTGACATGATCCGTACCTTCACGAAAGGATTAAATAAGACCGAGCGGATGATTGTCATAATGTATTATTATGAAGAATTGACGATGCGGGAAATCGGAGCGGCACTGGAAATTTCCGAAAGCCGAGTCAGTCAAATGCACAGTGCCATCGTTGAGCGGATGAAGAAAATGTATGGAAACGTTGCGTAACAACACAAAGAACCGGAAAAAAAAGAGCCGGAAGTGCAGCGCAACTTCCGGATTATTGCGGGAAAGAGGATTTGAACCTCCACTGAGTTACCCCAACCAGGCCCTCAACCTGGCGCGTCTGCCAATTCCGCCATTCCCGCTAAACTGCCCCTGATTCTACCCTAATTTTTCGGGTGTGTCAAGTGCAGGAATAGTGTTCGACTCTCGACCTGCAAAGGCGACTTAAAAAACTGTTTCACGCTTAAAAACAAGCCATTTTTAATAAGCGAAAAAACCGGTTGCCTCGAATGTTGCACAACTCAATTTTCGCCTTGCGCCGCCTTTTTTCGGCT
>Ga0123353_10014844_pt1 | contig 11264 bp, 7 predicted proteins | sample TergutLab28metaG_3_FD_92763 | JGI IMG/M metagenome (GOLD analysis project Ga0123353, IMG submission 92763) | Labiotermes labralis P3 segment gut microbial communities from Petit-Saut dam, French Guiana - Lab288 P3 | ecosystem: Host-associated > Arthropoda: Insects > Digestive system > Gut ... | reverse complement strand
TAGAACCGGTTAAACCATTCCTGGATAATGGCGCTATCTTGGGTGTGAGCTAAGGCCAAAGAGAGGAGGAGGCGGGCTTTATAGGGGTTTAAGGTACCGGCACCGATAGCTTGTCGTTCACCTCGGTTCCAACCACGCACCATACCACTGCCAGTACGGGTGGCGAGGACAATTTTAACTCCAGCTGCTGCGGCACGTTGCAAACCAGGGGTCATCCCGGGGGTAGTAGCTCCGCCACCTGCTGCAGCAACCACAATTCCCTGAGCACCGGCGGCAAGATAAGCATCAATGGCTACGGAGTCATTGTCGATATGAGTAGTCACTAAATCGACTCGGGGGAGTTGGTTCACCGCCATGATATCAAAGGGGGTGTCGAAAGTGTGTTGGCGCTGACTGGTGCGATAGTAGTCGATACGGTCGCCGGTGAGCACTCCCAAAGGCCCTAACTCCCGACTGACGAAAGTATGCACCCGCTGGGCGTGAGACTTGGTTACATCCCGAGCGGCATGGATTTCATCGTTCAAAACCACCAGCACCCCACGGCCGACGGATTCCGGATGGATAGCCGTGCGGACAGATGCCAGAATATTAGCGGGGCCGTCGGCGGAGATGGCGGTGGAGGGACGCATGGAACCGGTGACCACAATGGGTTTGGCCGATTTGACGCTAATATTAAGAAAGTAGGCCGTCTCCTCCAAAACATCAGTGCCATGGGTGACAATTGCTCCGCAGATATGCTCTTGCGCTAAAACTTCCGTTAGCCGCTTAGCCATATTGATGAGGTGCTGGTTAGTCAAACCGGAGGAGCCCAGGTTGGAGAATTGTTCGGCTTCGATTTGCACCATATTTTCTAAGCCAGGGACAGCCTCCAGCAGCTCTTCGACAGATGCCATGCCGGGACGGTAGTCGGTGGAGCGGGTGGGGTCGGAACCTCTGCCAGCGATAGTTCCTCCGGTAGCCAACATGGCAATGGTGGGTAATGACATCACAGTTGCGCCTTGCGGCGCTCCCTCCCTTCGTGTTTTTACTATTTGGACGAACAGCTCCGCCTTAAATGGGGAGAGTGAAAAATTATTAGGTTATGGTACCATGGATCTTAAGGTTACAAGGGACTAACGCAAATTAGGCATGCCCAAAAGGGGGATGAGAACAAGAAGAAAAAGCGGTTGATGCCACAAGTAGATGGTGAAGGAATGGCGACCGATAAACTGTAACGGTTTTGTCCAGAGCCATTCCGGGGTTAGGGAGGTGCGACCACGAGGAGCATAGACTTGCGCGTAAGTCCAGATGCCCATAAGGTAGGGTGCCAAGTAAGGAAAGAGGGGGATGTAGTCCAAGGTATCAAACCCCGGGTAAGAGAAGCCGAAGGGTAAAAACCAGAAAGTCGCTACAGTAGTCCCTCTGGCCAAAATGCCCAACAGCAGAAAGAGAAGGGAGATGCCGGGTAGCAGTGCAAGGGGGAGACGGCGCCACAGGGGGGTGAGTAGCATAGCGGTAGCGAGAAAGTGCAAGGTACCGAAACGGATATAAAGAGTAGGCATAAGAAAGCGAGTGACCAGGGTAAAGAGGAAAGCGGCGGCAGCTACCCGCCAGCCGTTGCGAGTAGGGTTCCTGCTAAAGCCTGAAGAGATACCGGAAATAAAATAAAAGGAAGCGGTGAAAATCCAGGAAGGAGGGAAGCGTATGGTAAAGGGGTTGAAGGCGATACCGTATAGCGAGAAAAGGACGTAGGTGTAATGAAACCATACCATATAGATAATATTAACCCCTCGCCAGGCATCTATCTCCCAGACGCGTTGAGCTTTAGGAAGGTTACTTATGAGCATCACCTTACTTTAGCCATAGACTTTTACCTATTACATTCGCTTTCCTTAAGCGTCCTTCCTGCCCGGAAAATAATCCTCTGTTGCCAAAGGAGGTCTTTAACCTTGGTAAGCGGTCATACTAAGAATCATAGTTTTTATACTCGATATAGCGCCATGGTAAAGCCGAAGGTAGCACCTTCCCCGGAGCGGCTTTCCACCCAAATGGTTTCCTGATGAGCTTCCACCAGAGAACGGACAATAGCTAAGCCTAGCCCAGTCCCTTTGCTGCTACGGGAACGGTCAGCTTTGAAAAAGCGATCCCATATATAGGGTAAATCCTCGGCAGCGATCCCTGGTCCTTGGTCGCTGATTTCTATTTGCAGCTTAGCACCCTCCTCCTCCCCTTGAGGAGCAGTACGCACCCGAATAACCCCCTGGTTAGGGGAAAAGCGGGTGGCATTGCTGAGCAAGTTGAGTAAGATTTGTCCTAAGCAATCCGGGTCGCAATATAGCAAAGGAGCTTCTGGAGATAGTTCCAGCTCCCAGTGGAGATCCTCGCGACCGGCAGCGGAAGTAGCTTGTAAGATAATACTCTGCAGCATGGGGCGTAGCTCCACCACTTCGGGATACAGCTCCATCTGCCCGGATTCAAAATGGGAAAGGTCCAGCAGCTCCCGGATCATCCGCGTTAAGCGGATACACTCTTGATGTATAATGTTCAAATAGCGCTCTTGCAGCTCCGGGGGGACGGTCTGGTCGAGAATGCCCTCCACAAAACCTTGAATTGAAGTGAGGGGGGTGCGGAGCTCATGGGAGACATTAGCCACAAAAACCCGTCGCTGCTCTTCCAACTTAGCAGCTTCCGTTATATCTTTGATAATCGCAATTTGCCCGCTTAACCCTCCCGCTCCGTCACTGAGAGGAGAGGTTGCCACCGAAAGAACATGCCCTTCCTCTTCAATATTGTTGCTTTGGGGAAGGAGGGAGCTGCTGGTGAGAAGCTGGGTGATACTCTTGGGTAGGGGTAGTTCACCTAAAGGTCGTCCTAAAGAGCCAATTAAATCTAGATGTAAATAGTTAGCTGCCGAGGGATTGAGGAGTAAAACCCGTTGCTGATCATCGGTAGCAATAACTCCCTCGGTAAGAGCGAAGATAAGGTTGCGTATACGGTCTCGCTCATCTTTCAGAGAGCGGACACTCACTTCCAGGGAGACAGCCATGAGGTTGAAGCTTCGCCCCAACTGCCCCAACTCATCATCACGCTCTTCGGTAATACGGGTGGCGTACTCCCCTCGTGCCATACGTAGGGCAGCATTGCTCATCCGCTGTAAAGGCTGGCTTAAAGAGTGGGCAGTGAGCACCGACATGAGCATGGCAAAGAAGCTAACTATTAAAGGCATAACTCGCACTTGCTGCCGGGCAATAAGAGCAGTGGTGGTAAGAGCTGCCAGAGGAACCTGAAGATAGAGAGCACCAAAGAAGACTTGCTGCTCCATGAGAGGAGAACGCGCGGTCACATGTATAGGCGAAGCCAGAGTGATGGTACCTTGTTCCCGCCTGGTTATTTGCTCTCCGGCGGCTAATGATTGGTAGTCTTCATCGCTGATCCGCTGCCGTAACAAAAGGTTTCCGTAGTCCACGCTGGAAACACGAATAACCCCGTTGCGATCAACCACATAGATTTGACCGCCTAACAGGCTTTCCAAAATAATAACATTATTTTGCATTTCCGCATAGGTAATCCGCCCACTGAGATAGAGTTGGACAGTGGGACGCACCTTTGCCATTTTGCTGATAAGTTCATCTTCCGCCAGGTTAACCAACAGGTTTTCCATTTGCTGCGGCATAAGCATAATGATCGCCAAGGCCGAAATGGTCAAGGTTACGAGAAAGCTGAGAAAAAAGCGGGTAAAGAGGCTCTTGGGGCGCCACCCACTAAAATGTGACATGAGTTACTGCACCTCAAACTTGTAGCCTTCTCCCCAGATGGTCCTGATAGACCAGCCTACAGCGGGAACCACGCTGAGTTTTTGGCGTACCCGTTTAATATGGACATCTACCGTGCGAGCGTCACCGAAGTACTCGTAACCCCAGACACTCTGGAGCAACTGCTCTCGGGTAAAAAGACGGTTGGCATGACGGGCTAAGTGCCAAAGCAGCTCCGTCTCTTTAGGGGTTAAGGTGATGATGTGCCCTTCTACCTGCACAATCCATTGGGTAAGGTTAAGGTACAGGTTGCCCCGGCGAATCTCCTCCTGGCTGCCGCTATCCCGTTCAGCCATACGTCGCAGTACCGCTTTCACCCGTGCGACAACTTCCCGGGGTGAAAAGGGTTTGGCGATATAATCATCGGCGCCCAGGTCTAAACCGGTAACCTTATCGATCTCTTCCCCTTTAGCCGAAATCATGATAATGGGGGTAGTAAGACGCTCCCGCAGCTCCTGGCAGACCTGGAAACCGGAACGTCCCGGGAGCATAATATCCAAGAGTATCAGAGCAGGTTTGTGTTGCAGCGCTAAAGCTATGGCTTCATCGCCATCCGCGGCGTGGATAACCATATACCCTTCCTTGCTTAGGTAGAGATGTAAAAGTTCCCTGATGTGCTGGTCGTCATCAACAACTAAGACCGTATGCATACAATGTCTCCCCCTTCGAGGTAAAGCAGTTAGGTTAGCTAGGTTAATAAGACTATAACATATGAAGAAAGGGGAAGTAAATGTATCGTCAGGCTAAAAAAGTTAAGTTCAAACAATATTCATATACCCAGGGAAGGAAAGGAGGGGGGGTTTGGCTAAAATAGAGGGCATAACAAAGCCCGATGCAATTCTAAAGTCGAAACAGGGTATATCCCAAGGAGGTTACCGGCAATGAAAGGTTTGTTTAAGAAACCCCGTACTGTTAACGATGTTCTTTTCTATCTGGTTATCCTTGCCGTCATCGGTGGAGCATCTTGGTGGGGTTGGAACCGCTACCAGTCTTGGCAGACTGTCACCGGTTACACCTATATAACCACCACCCTACGTCCTACCACCATCCAGGATGCCATCAGTGGCTCCGGCAATCTTACTGCCAACGATACGGCCAAAATCAGTAATGCTGCCACCGGTAAAATTGAGGAGATTATGGTGCGAGACGGAGAGTATGTTAGCAAAGATCAGCCACTCTACCGCCTTTCCAACGCCTCGGTAGAAACTAATAGGCAGCAAGCTCTCTTAGATTTAGCTACGGCGCAAACTACCTACGACCGCCTTTTGTTACAGAATAGCTCCTCGGCAGGACAGATGCACGATGCTCAGCTGAAAATAGATCAGCGGCAAAACGCCTTGGATGCGGTGCAAACCAGTCGCACCAACCTCAGGCTCTACGCTGCCGAGGGGGGAACCATTACTGATGTTAACGTGCGGGTAGGAGATACTCTCTCAGCCAACACTGCTCTTTTTGGCTTCTATAACCAGGCTAAGGAGAACGAGGTGGAGTATCAAATTCGGTTGCAGCAGGCTAAAGCCACTCTGGACGCTCGAGCAAAAGATTTAGAAAAGCTCACGGTGAGTGTCGATTTTTCCGGAGTGGTTAGCGATCTTTCCGTAAAACCGGGAGATACTGTCCTGGCTAACGACCTCTTACTTACCGTTCAGGAGCCTCTCCGCCTGGCCAATGCCACTTCCAGCGATACCATCCTGCGCCTTCAGCAGGCGGAGCTTAACTTAAGCAACCGCACCAAAGAGTTGGAATACTTGCAGGTAACCGCTCCTGCTACCGGTATGCTCTCGGGTTTAAACTCCAAGCCGGGAGATAATGTTACTACCGCTAGCAGCCTGGGAACCATCAACGATAACCGTCAAGTTATCGTCCGAGTCAATGTTCCTCAGTCTTTTATTAACGGGGTCGCCTTAGGTAATAAAGCCTCAGTGATGATCAACAACAGCGCACGCACTTACCAAGGTGTCGTGACCGATATTACCCCCACCGGCACCTTGGATAGCGCCAGTTATGCTATAACTTACCCGGTGGAGATTACTATTGATAACGACGGCACTTTGCTGGCAGGGATGAGTGCTCTGGTAGATATTGCCAGCTCCGATGCCACTTTCCGAGCCGTCAACTCTTTGCGGGGTACCTTGGCTAACGATGTCACCAAAATGGTGCAGCCTAAAGTTAGTGGGGAAATTCTGGAGCTGTATGCGAAAAATGGTGACTGGGTTCTCGAAGGACAAGTCATAGCTTTACTTAAAAACGACAGCTTGGATCTATCTTATCGCCAGGCTCAGGAAGATTTAAAAAAGCTGATGCAGGACGAATTTAGAGCTCCGGCAATTGGCAGGGTTACCTCAGTGCAAGTGAGTAACGGTTCTACAGTTACCCCGGGGCAGGTTTTGGTAACTTTGCAGAGCGATGCGGTGGAAGCAGCATATGCCTCGGCGAAAAACGAATATGAAAAGCTGCTAAGACGCGAGACGGCCAACACCGATATCCGCAACCGCACGGGAGGAACTCTGGAAGCTATCTATGTGGCAGCGGGGGATACCATAGTTCCCGGGCAGCTTCTGGCAGAGCTTTCCAGTAATGATATTATTTATCAGGAAGCCAGAGCCTTAGCCGATTTGGAGCAAGCTAAAGCGGAGTTGCAAGCCCTGCTCTTAAACACCTCGGCAGGGGAGTTGGAGCTGGCACGCTTGCGGCTGGAGCAAGCCAAACTAACCCTGGACAACCGCAACAAACAGGTAGAGGACTTAACTATTAAAGCCCTTATCTCCGGAGTGGTGAACTTGAGCCCCAGCCGCACTTGGACAGTAGGAGACGAATTTACCGATGCTGGAACCATTATTGGCACCATCTACGACTATTCGGCTTTTAAGCTAACGATAAATGTCGACGAGTTGGAAATCCCCAAGATTCAGATAGGGAGCGAAGTTGTAGTTACGGTAGATGCCTTCCCCGGTAAGTTTTACCCGGCTAGGGTTACCCTTATCTCCAACGAAGGAACTGTGGCAAACGGTGGCAGCACCTATCCGGTGACCATCCTCTTCTCTACCAACGATCCTGTCAAAGCCGCCATGACTTCTACGGCCACCATCGTGTTGCAAAAGTCGGAGCAGACTCTGGCGGTACTCAGCAGTGCGGTTACCGAAAGACGCTTCGGGGAAGCGGTTTCATATATAGTGCGCCTGCTTATCGACGGGGAACCGGTGGAGCGGGAAGTGCAAATAGGTATGAAAAACGTGAGTATGACGGAGCTGTTGGCGGGAGTACAAGCCGGAGACCAAGTTATTACCGGAGTCATGGATAACTCCAGTGGTGAGTTGAATATCGGGGGGAACGCCACCCGAGGCATGGGTGGTAACGTTGGTTTTGTAGGCGGAGGTCCGGTATCGGTCATAGGTCCCGGCGGGAGGTGACACACGCCATGGTACCAGCTATCATCGAGCTACAAGAGCTAAGCAAAATTTATACTATGGGAGATATTCAAGTTCATGCTTTACGCCGCATCAACTTATGTATTGAACAGGGTGAGTCTGTAGCCATTATGGGTCCTTCCGGCTCCGGTAAATCCACCATGATGAATATGCTAGGGTGTCTTGACCGACCTAGCGAAGGGAGCTGGCTGTTAGACGGCGTCGAAATTGGTAAGATGACAGACGATGAGCTGGCTGAGATCCGCAACCAAGCTATTGGTTTCGTCTTCCAAAACTTTAACTTGCTCAACAAAGCCTCGGCTCTCACTAATGTGGAGATGCCTCTGATGTACCGAGGTATCTCCCGGAGCAAGCGGATGGAAATGGCGAAAGAAGCCTTGGCTATTGTCGGTTTGCAGGATCGTATGGAACATACTCCTATGGAGCTTTCCGGTGGACAGCAGCAGCGGGTGGCTATTGCCCGGGCTCTGGTGGGGAAACCTCGCATCATTTTAGCCGATGAGCCTACCGGTAACTTAGATACCCGCAGTGGTTTGGAAGTTATGGCCATTCTGCAAGAGCTCAACGCTCAAGGTATGACTCTGATCATGGTTACCCACGATAATAATATTGCCGATCACTGCCGCCGTATCGTGCGGCTCAGAGATGGGCGTATTTTCGCCAATGAGACCAACTCTAATTGGGTATCGGCTAAGGTAACCTTAGGGAAACTACCTCTGGTCGCCGAGGAAGATGAGCTTACCGGAGCCGAGGCGGTGCCGACGCCGCTGCCTGGGAGTACAGACCTAAGCAGTAACCAACCAAACACTAAATGAGGAGCTTCCCTCCTGCGCGTCTGTTATCTATCGTCATAAGACGGTGTTAATTATCGAAGAAGGTGGCCATTAATGGATATTATCGAGTCGTTAAGGTTGGCTTGGATTGGTATTGTCACTAACAAGTTTCGTTCGTTCCTTACTATGTTGGGGATGATTATTGGGGTTGGTTCAGTTATCGGCATGATCTCCATAGGAGAGGCAGGGCAAGCTGCCATTTTGGAGCAGATTAGCTCCATCGGCAGCGGGACGATCACCTTAAGTGGGGGTCGCGGGCAGATGACCTTAACCTTGGATTTGGCAGATTATGTCAGGGAGTTATGCCCCTCGGTGACCCATATGTACCCTTTGCAGCAAACCCGCATGAGTATCAAAGTAGGCTCAACCACTCGGAGTTACACTATCATCGGCACCGCGCCGGATTATGCCGCAGTCCAGGGTTGGTCGCCAGCCGTGGGTACCTTTATCAACCAGAGCCACTTGGACACCCGGATGATGGTTTGCGTCATCGGCGAAACCATCCAGACCGAACTCTTCGGTGGCAGAATGCCGGTAGGGGAGACTTTGCGTATCAACGGGCAGGTCTTTGAAATCATCGGCGTCATGGAGCGTAAAGGGACTTCCCTGGGTCAGTCGATGGATAACCAGGTTTTTATCCCTGTTTCCACTATGCTTCGTCTCCTGGGAACGAAGAATGTGCAGCAGGTGGTATTTCTAGCGCCTAACGAATCCAACTACCTGGCAGCAGCGGAAATTCGCTTGGCTTTACGCCACCGCTGGGGTCCTGCTGCTGAACGGGACGATCCTTTCCGTATCACCTCGATGGATGACCTGCTGGAAACCATGAACGAGGCTATTGGCACCTTTGCCCTCCTGCTGGCGGGTATCGCTGGTATCTCCCTCCTGGTCGGTGGTATAGGTATCATGAATATTATGCTGGTCTCGGTAACCGAGCGTACCCGAGAAATTGGTATCCGCAAAGCCATAGGAGCTAAGCGTAAAGACCTGCTATCCCAATTTTTAATTGAGGCGGTGGTTATCTCTCTGTCGGGAGGGTCTATCGGTTTACTTCTGGGCATAGCCCTCTCCAACTTGGTAGCAACCTATGCCGGTTGGAGTCAGGGGGTCTCCCCGCGAGCGGTTATGCTCGCCATCACCTTCTCTATGTCTATCGGTCTCTTCTTCGGCATCTACCCTGCCAACAAGGCAGCCCGCATGGATCCTATCGAAGCTCTCAGATACCAGTAAAAGAAGCGCGAGTTTTAGCTTAAGGGAATATACTCGTACAAATTATAGCGGGTAGAAGGCTGACCAAGGGAACAGCCTTCTACCCGCTTATTTTCCAGACCTAAACCTCGTCCACTAATCTATTTTCCAGTATGCCCAACTTACTGATGGCTACGGTAACTACATCTCCTGCTTTAAGCCATACCTGTCGATCTTTGGGGTACCCTGAAATGACCCCACCGGTAGTTCCGGTATAAATGAGATCGCCAGGTAACAAAGTGAAGTGCCGGGAAGCGTAGCTGATGATCTCGGCTACGGAAAAAATCATTTCCGCCGTGTTGGCTTTTTGCCTCACCTCTCCGTTGACTCGGACTTCTAAATCCAAAGTCTGGGGATCTCCCACTTCATCGGCAGTTACCAGGTATGGTCCCATGGGTGCGAAGTGATCCAAAGACTTTCCTAACAGCCATTGGGTGGAGAGAGATTGCAGTTCTCTGGCAGTTAAGTCGTTACCATTAGCATAGCCCAACACATAATCTAATGCTGCTGCCAACTCAACATGGTACCCTTTCTTGCCAATAACGACCACTAACTCTCCTTCGTAGTCGAACTTGGTGGCAATTGGTGGCAAAGGGATCTCTTCACCATGGGCTGCCAGAGCCGTGTTGAACATGCTAAAAAGCACCGGTGCTTTAGGTTGTTCTCGGGAAACTTCAGCCGTGTGGCTGCTGTAGTTGAGTCCTACACAGATAATTTTTTGGGGAGCAGGCACCGGAGGCAGTAGGGTTATCTCCTGCTCCGACAGCCAAGGCAAAGCGTTGTTACCAAGAGCTTTTTCTTGTAAACTTTGCAAGGCTGCTAAGGCAGAAGCGCCTTGAGCCAGGAGTTCCTCAATGTTGCCGGGAACCTCTAACCCCAACAACTGTCCGGCTTCTCCTACCGGCAGCACCCCTTGGAGGGTAACCAACCCCAAAGATACTTCTTCATGATGCTTAAAGCTGATTAATTTCACTGGAACCGCTCCTTTACTATTGTTTTGGCTCATTGTTCTTTTCACACAGAATTAGAAGAATCCTGCTTTTTCTTCCTTCCTTGACTGTTCCACGGGGTTTGTGCTATACTTGTTAAGTAATATCTTTAGTTCTCTTGGGTTCTTCCGAAAGGCTGTGGAAAGATGATCAACATCCGCTAATTAAGATGCAAGAATATACGCATCATGCCTGAGGCTAGTTTTAGCCTGGGGTTTCTTTTAGCGGGTGTTTTCCCTATTGTATCCCTTACCGGTGTGGGGTAGGTAGCTCTGTTTTAAGCTATCTCTTGGCTCCAAGGCTATTCTCTGGGAAATAGGTACAAAAAAACACCCCCTCATAAGCTACCGTGATGCGGCAAAGTGTGTGGAGGTGTTCTTTTTATGGCCCGCATTATTATTAACCGTCTAAATTTTACTTACGATGGCTTCTACGAGCCGCTATTTACCGATCTTAATTGTGAAATAGAGAGCAGTTGGAAGCTGGGCTTGGTGGGGCGTAACGGCATGGGGAAGACAACCCTGATGCGTCTCCTCCAGGGGGAGCTTACCTATGACGGTATTATCAGTTCCCCTCTTACCTTTGATTATTTTCCCTATCCTCTTCCAGAAGAGAAGATAGCCTTGGAAGCAATACGGGAAGTTATAGCCGATTTTGCCTCCATGGAAGCAGAGATGGCCTATACCGCTGCCTTAGCAGGAAGGGATGAAGCCGCCTTACAGCGTTTTGGCGAAGTCCAGCTGCGCTATCAGGAGCATGATGGTTACATCATTGATGAGCTGATTGCCGCTGAGGTGGGACGTTTGAAAGTGGCGGTGGAAGTCTTGCAGCGTCCGGTGAGCAGCTTAAGTGGCGGCGAGCGCACTAAGCTGATGTTGGCAGCACTCTTTTTGAAGAAAGATAACTTCCTGCTTATTGATGAACCTACCGACCATCTCGACCGGGAGGGTAGGAGGGTGGTCGCCGACTATTTGC
>Ga0123353_10014843_pt1 | contig 11265 bp, 10 predicted proteins | sample TergutLab28metaG_3_FD_92763 | JGI IMG/M metagenome (GOLD analysis project Ga0123353, IMG submission 92763) | Labiotermes labralis P3 segment gut microbial communities from Petit-Saut dam, French Guiana - Lab288 P3 | ecosystem: Host-associated > Arthropoda: Insects > Digestive system > Gut ... | reverse complement strand
CGGAATGCATTTTACCCTTTTTAAAGAAGACGTAATTTATATGACCAGCATCAGGGACGAAAACGGCAATCGCGCCAACGGTGTAAAGTGTGCTGATGCGCATGCGGCGGACGCTGTGCTGAACAGGGGCGAGACCGTGATCGTCCAAAACGAAATATTCGGCGAACCCAGCATGACGGCGTATTGGCCGGTCAGGGAAATCGACGGCGAAATCGTAGGCATGTGGGCTATTGCCAAACCGCTGGCGGAGCAAAACAGGGAAACGGCCAATGTTCTGGCGATAGTCATTTTTTGCTCGGCAGGCATTATGTTATTTTTTGCCTTGACGGCAGGAATTCTGGGCAACAGGATCGCGCGGCCTATCCGCAAAGCGACTGATTATGCGGTGCAGGTAGCCGGCGGCAATCTTGACGTTTCTCTTGATGTGCGTAACCGGGGCGAAGTGGGCCTGCTTGTCAGCGCACTGCGGACAATGGTGGCCACGCTGAAAGTACGCATTCTGGAAGCTGAAAACCTGAACGCGTTAGCACAGCAGGATATAGAGGAAAAAAAGAAAATGCTGCTTGACAACGAATTGCAGCTGACTAAATTGAATCTGGTGGTTCAAAGCAATAAAATCGGCTTATGGGAAATGGAAGTAAGAAGGGAAGACCCTGCAAATCCTGTCAGCGTAGTCAAATGGTCCGACGAGTTCAGACATCTGCTGGGATTTACGGACGAGAACGATTTCCCGGATTTAGTCAGCAGTTTCAACGAAAATACTCATCCGGAAGACGTGGAAAGAACCAATGCCGCTTTCTTCGCTCATTTTCTGGACACAACCGGTCAGACGCCTTACGATGTGGAGTGCCGGATGATTAAGAAAAACGGGGAGTATATATATATTCACGCCACCGGAGAGACTATCCGCGACGAAAACGGGAACCCCGTTTATGTTGCGGGCGCGATACGGGATATAACGGAATCAAAAAATCTTATACAGGAAGCGGATGCTCAGCGGAAAGAAGCAGAAACTGCCAATAGCGCGAAAAGCGCGTTTTTAAGCACGATGAGCCATGAAATCCGCACGCCGATGAATGCCATTCTCGGCATTTCCGAAATCCAGCTGCAGAATGATGCGCTTGAGCCAAGCATAAGGGACGGACTTGAAAAGATTTATACTTCGGGCGATATGCTCCTCGGCATAATCAACGATATTCTTGATCTGTCGAAGATAGAAGCCGGCAAGTTAGAATTGATGATACATAATTACGAAACGGCAAGCCTGATAAGCGACACCGCGCAGCTTAATATGATGAGGATAGGCAGCAAGCCCATAGAATTTGAATTAATGATAGATGAAAATCTGCCCGCAGTTATTTCTGGGGATGAACTGCGCGTCAAGCAAATTCTTAATAACGTACTCTCTAATGCTTTTAAATATACGGCGAGAGGCACGGTCAAAATGTCGGTTTCCGCAAAAGCAATCGACGGCGTCGATGATGAAATAATGCTGATAGTCAGCGTAAGCGACACGGGGCAGGGAATGTCAAAAGAACAGGTGGATAAATTGTTCGATGAATATTCGCGCTTCAACAGTGAAGCCAACCGTACAACTGAGGGTACGGGACTGGGCATGAGTATCACGCGCAATCTTATACACATGATGAACGGCGAGCTTGCCATAGAAAGCGAACCGGGCAAAGGTTCTGTATTCACCGTCCGGCTGCCGCAGAAGAAAGTTAATTCGGATATATTGGGGAAAGAAATGGCCGAGAATCTGCACAGGTTCCGCACAAGCAGCAGAGCGCAGATGAAACGCGCGCAGATAATGCGGGAACCGATGCCGTACGGCAGCGTATTGATAGTGGACGATGTGGAAACGAATATATTCGTCGCCAAGGGACTGATGTCGCCGTATGAGCTTAGGATAGATTCGGCAGACAGCGGATTCGGCGCGATAGAAAAAATAAAAAACGGCAGCGTATACGATATTATATTCATGGATCACATGATGCCTAAAATGGACGGAGTTGAAACGACGAAAATTTTACGGGAAATGGGGTATGATAAGCCGATCGTGGCGCTGACCGCGAACGCCGTGGCGGGGCAGGCGGATATATTCCTCGGAAACGGATTTGCCGATTTTATATCCAAACCTATCGACATTCGCCAGTTGAACGCTGTGCTGAACAAACTGATACGCGACAAACGGCCGCCCGAAGTTATTGAAGCGTCGAACCGGCGGGAAGCCCAAACAGAACAAGCCGGCGTTTATGCGCCGATGATGGAAATGGATCCGATACTTGTTGAAATAGTCGTGCGGGATGTGAATAGATCACTTAGGGTTCTTGATGCGTTTATGGAAAAAGGCGCTCCATATAATGAAAAAGAAGTGCGGACATATACTATTCATACGCATGGAATCAAAAGTGCGCTGGCAAATATAGGGAGAATGGATATTTCCGCTGTTGCCCTTAAATTGGAACAGCTGGGCCGGGATAACAATATAGAGGCAATAATAAAAGAAACCCCTGCCTTTCTAAATTCTCTGCGCGCTTTTGTAGCCGAAGTCACGCCGCAGGAGAAAATGGCTGCTTCAGAGCCGGAAAATGAAGATAAACTGTATTTGAAAGAAAAGCTGCTTGAAATAAAAACGGCGTGTGAAGAATACGACGACGCAGCCGCAGAAGAAATATTGAAAGAACTCCGGAACAACAAATGGACGCAGCCGGTTAAAGAATTGTTTAATAAAATTGCCGAAAAATTATTGCATAGTGATTTTGACGAAATTATTGATATTATAAATGATTTTTTAACACTTAATATCAACGATTGATAAGCAATTGTTAAAATAATGTTAAATGTAGGGAAAATATATTGATTTTTTTTTGTTATTAGTATAGAATAGTCTTTGTTGTTAGCACTCGGTATATAAGAGTGCCGAAAATATAAAAAATAATCAAGCAGGAGGATTCAAAAAATTATGAAACTAAAACCATTGGCAGACAGAGTTATTCTCAAAATGGCGGACGCTGAAGAAAAAACAAAAAGCGGCATAATACTCACAGGATCGGCAAAAGAAAAACCACAGATAGCCGAGGTTATCGAAGTAGGTCCCGGCGGCGTCGTTGACGGCAAAGAAATTAAAATGACGGTAAAAAAAGGCGATAAAGTCGTTACGAATAAATATTCCGGAACCGAAATAAAAATCGGCGAAACGGAATATATTATAGTCAAACAAAACGATATTCTGGCAGTCGTAAGCGAGTAGGGACACGATACATCGTGTCCGGTATTGAAACAAAAATAAAAAATTATCGGAGGTAAAATTAAATTATGGCAAAAGATATAATACACGGCATAGACGCGAGAAACGCTTTGATGGCAGGGGTGGACAAACTTGCCGATACCGTTAAAATAACGCTCGGCCCCAAAGGACGCAACGTTGTTCTTGATAAAAAATACGGCTCGCCGCTGATCACAAACGACGGGGTTACGATAGCGAAAGAAATCGAACTCGAATGCGCGTTTGAAAATATGGGCGCGCAATTGGTTAAAGAAGTCGCAACCAAAACAAACGACGCCGCAGGCGACGGAACAACCACCGCTACTCTTCTCGCTCAGGCGATAATCAGAGAAGGCATGAAAAACGTCACAGCCGGAGCAAACCCGATGGTAGTCAAAAAAGGCATACAGGCCGCGGCTGAAAAAGCGATAGAATCGCTCGCAAATATTTCAAAGCCGGTTAACGGCTCGGAAGATATCGCAAGAGTCGGAACGATCTCGGCAAGCGACGAAGTCATAGGCAAGCTGATCGCGGACGCGATGGAAAAAGTCACGAGCGACGGCGTTATAACCGTAGAAGAATCGAAATCGACCGACACATACTGCGAAGTTGTTGAGGGTATGCAGTTTGACAGAGGATATATCTCGGCTTATATGGTGACTGATACCGACAAAATGGAAGCGGTTATCGACGATGCTTATATTTTAATAACAGAAAAGAAAATATCGAACGTTCAGGAAATCCTGCCCATACTCGAGCCTGTAGCTCAAAGCAGCAAAAAACTCGTGATAATAGCAGAGGACGTTGAGGGCGAAGCTCTCTCGACCCTGATCGTAAATAAACTCCGCGGAGTATTTACATGCGTAGCGGTCAAGGCTCCCGGATTCGGCGACAGAAGAAAAGAAATGCTCAAAGATATAGCGATCTTAACAGGCGGTCAGGTCATATCCGAAGAACTCGGACTTGATCTCAAAGATACTACGATTGATATGCTGGGACGCGCAAAACAGCTTAAAATCGATAAAGAAAATACGATAATAATAGACGGTTTCGGCGATCCCGCAGAAATAAAAGGCAGGATAAGCCAGATTAAAGCTGCCATAGACGTCACGACTTCTGATTACGACAAAGAAAAACTTCAGGAAAGACTTGCCAAATTATCCGGCGGCGTAGCCGTCATAAAAGTCGGCGCAGCAACAGAAACCGAAATGAAAGAGAAAAAACTCAGAATGGAAGACGCTCTCAACGCGACAAGAGCGGCAGTCGAAGAAGGCATCATCCCGGGCGGCGGCGTTGCGTATATCAATATTTTGTCAGACGTTAAAAAACTTCTTGATTCCGCGTCTGTCGACGGCGACGAAAAAACCGGCATAAAAATAGTTCTCAGAGCACTTGAGGAACCCGTAAGACAAATCGCCGAAAACGCAGGCTTTGAAGGCAGCGTAGTCATAGACAAGATCAAAAATTCGAGAAAGACCGGCTACGGCTTCGACGCTTATACGGAAAAATACGTTGACATGATCGACTCGGGAATCGTCGATCCGACAAAAGTCGCGAGAACCGCATTGATCAACGCAGCTTCTATAGCATCGATGGTACTCACCACCGAAGCTCTCGTGGCAGACAAGAAAGAAGACAATCCTCCGGCAATGCCCGCGGCTCCCGGCGGAATGGGCGGTATGTATTAAACAAACGGAAAAGATGAAACGTCGTAGGGGCGGGCCTTGTGTCCGCCCTTGCCTGACAAGCGGGGCAGTTTATGAAAAAATTAAAAACAATAAAAATCATAAGGCCATATACTTTCGGTGAAGAAGTCGGCAACGCCATAAGCCACGGCGTAATGGCGCTGATTGTTCTGGGCGGGATCGCGCCGGCCGCGATCAATGCTTACGTAAACAACGGCACGCTTGCTGCTGCGGGCACGTCGATTTTCATGTGCGCACTGTGCCTCATGTTCACGTCGTCGGGACTGTATCATCTCATGCCGCCCGATACAAAACATAAAACTATTATGCAGATTCTCGATCATATATTTATATACGTCGCAATAGCCGGTACATATACCCCTGTATCTTTGTCGGTGATCGGCGGCTGGCAGGGAATAGCAGTCGCGTCGCTCCAATGGGTGACGGTGATATTCGGGGTTTTGTACAGGTCGATAGCAAGGCGTAAAATCCCAAAAGTATCGCTTACGATTTATCTTGTCATGGGCTGGTCTATTTTATTTGTCGCGCCGATGTTTATCAGCAACGCAAGTCTGGGAATGCAGCTTCTTATGCTTGGCGGCGGCATATTTTATTCTGGGGGAACATATTTTTACTCAAAAAAAGATAGGCGGTTCTTTCACATGCTATGGCATTTCTTCGTGAATCTCGGCGCGGTGTGCCATTTCTTAGCCGTGCTGTTGTTTTTATGATTATTTTATATTTATATTATACGACCTGAATATATCCCTGAAATTTTTTATCAGGTCAGAATTTGCGCCGAGGCTTTCGCAGTCCGCAAAATCGTTTGGCAGATTTAATTCGTCGTATTTGTGCGAAGCCGTCGCATGAAAGGGCATAAATTCGGCATATTTTATATTCCCGTACTCTTTTAAAAACATAGCTGTATCAATTATATTTTTTTCGTCGGCGTTAAATCCCGGTATGACCGGGATACGTACGGCGATATTTTTTGCGGCTTTATATAATTTATCAAAATTCTCTAAAATTAATTTATTCGACGAACCTGTGCCGAATTTATGCAAATCTTCGTTTATGCATTTTATATCGAATAAAAATTCGTCGATATACGGCAGCACAGCCTCAAAATTCCCCCATTTTACATTTCCCGCAGTTTCAGCGTCAACAGAAATATCCGCATCGTTCAGGCGTTGTATCAGCGGGAGAAGCTCAACTGCCCAGATCAGCGGCTCGCCGCCGGAAAAAGTCACGCCGCCGTTTGATTCCGTATAAAATTCTATGTCGCGCATGAGTTCGGCATATAAAGCGTTAAGAGAATATTCTTTCCCGACTGATTCACTATGCATGACTTGCTGTTCTTTACTGATGTTTTCAGGATTATGGCACCATTTGCAATTAAGCGTACAGCCTTTTAAAAACACGGTCGTGCGGATACCTTCGCCGTCGTGAACCGAAAATCTCTGTATATTTGTGATTAACATAAATATTTTTATTTTCTCCGTTCTTTAATATCAGATAAACCGAGAAGATAATCGCTGCTGACCTGAAAATAATCACAAAGTTTAATTATAATTGAAGCTGTCGGTTCACGCTCTCCTGTTTCGTAATAACGATATGCACGTAAAGAAATATTATTATCATTTGAAATATCTTTTTGAAGCGAATTTTTTTCTTGTCTCAAATTTTTTAATCGTTGAGCTATATTCATAACAAAACCTCGAATTAACATATATTTAATATTTTATTTACAAAAAAACATATAAAGGCATATATGTGCCGTTGTATAATAAGAATGTAATAGGCGCGAACGTGCCGTTTAAAAAGTGATTTAAAAGGAGAGAAAGAAAATGGAACATAACATGAAGGAAATATTTGAGCGCGCGGACATACAGCAAATACGGGCATTTCTGCTTGACAATACTGTCATTGCCGGTAATTCGCATGGAACATATCAGGAACGCCTTAACATGGACAGCGAAGATATAATAGATACGCTGAAGAACCTTTCGAAAAACAGCGGGGACGAAAAGCAACCCGAAGAAGCAATGCGGGATCTGAGGGTAGCGTTAGCGTCATACAGAGACGTTTTCACTGAGATCGGCATGAAAGCCGGCGCAAGGTTGTTATATCAGCTCTTGCATGAGGGCGAATGAAATCTTTTTACAACTCAAACTCCGCTAGCATATCCCTGACAATCCCGATGATCTTATCCCTGCTTGATTCTACAGGCTCTTTAATCGAAAGCTTTTTATCCCTGCTCACGATTTCGCAGCAACCCTCTTTTATATTCCGCGGGCTTACAACAACCCTTAGGGGAACCCCGAGCAAATCAGCGTCTGAGAACATAACTCCGGCGCTCACGTTTCTGTCGTCGTAAATCACTTCTATGCCATTTGCCTGCAATTCTTCGTATAATTGATCAGCAATGCTCCTGACCTGTTCGTCGTCTGACCGGACGGCGCATAAATGCACCTGCCACGGAGCAATCGGCATAGGCCATACCGGCCCGAAATCATCGTGGCGCGCTTCGCAAACAGACGCGGCAAGCCTGCCCACGCCTATGCCGTAGCAACCCATAACCGGATAATGCGCCTGCCCGTCGCTGTCAAGATACTGCATGTTCATAGATTCCGTATATTTTATGCCCAGCTGAAAAATATTCCCGACTTCGATTCCCCTTGATACAACAATAGATTTTTTAGAACACTGCGGACATATCCCGCCGTCTATTATTTTAGCGAAGTCATGATATTCTATATCTTTTAAATCTCTTTGCATATCAAGCCCGGTATAGTGATATTCGCTCTTGTTTGCGCCGGTTGATAAATTATTCGCACTTTCTAAAGATTTGTCAAATAAAACCGTGAGCTTGTTATTTAATCCCACAGGCCCGGTATATCCCGCGTTCAAACCTGAATCATCCCCGTCTTGTATTGCGGCAGGGTGTATCTCGCATTTCAGATAATTTGTAAGCTTTGTTTCGTTTATATCCAGATCGCCGCGGATAAACACAACAACATAAGTATTATCTGTATTTTTTTGATACATACAGCTTTGCACGTTTTTTCAGCTTCTGTTTTCAAAAATTCACACAAACCCTCAATCGTTTGAATATCCGGCGTATGCACGAGTGTCAGCGGTTCGGAACCTGCATCGCGCAAAGGTTCGATAATACTTTCGGCAGCCTCTAAATTCGCTCGGTAGCCGCAATCGTTACAGATCGCGATAGAATCTTCGCCCACCGGAGTAAGCAGCATAAACTCATGAGCTATTTTCCCGCCCATCATGCCCGAATCCGAAGCGACGGAGATCGTCTCCGGAATGCCCGCTCTCGCAAAAATTCGCTCGTAAGCTTTGTGCGCTGTTTCGTAATATTTTTCTAAATCTTCCTGTGTCGTATGAAAAGAATATGCGTCTTTCATAGTAAATTCGCGCACTCTGATAAGCCCGCCCCTCGGACGCGCCTCGTCTCTGAATTTTGTCTGTATCTGATATATCATAAACGGATATTTTGCGTAACTCTGTCCGTATTCACGCACGAGCTGAACGGCCGGTTCTTCATGCGTCATGCCGAGTACATGCGGTGATTTATTTCTGTCGGCAAAACGCACAAGCTCGTTTTGGACAGTGTAATATCTGCCGGATTCCTGCCACAAAGCCGCAGGAACAACAACCGGGAACATCACTTCCTGCCCGTCTATTTTATCCATTTCTTCTCTGATGATCCGTTCGATTTTTCTGGTGATTCTTTTAAGCGGCGCATACGACGAATATATCCCGCTGCCCACATATTTTATATAGCCTCCGCGGAGCATAAGCGCGTGGCTGTCGATCACGCATTCCGACGGTCTCTCTTTGAATCTTTCGCCTACAAGCCTGTCAAGTTTCATAAAAATTTACTCTCCTTCATTTTTTTATTATAAATATAAAAAAGCCCTAAAAAACCTAATGTTTTAGGGCGAACATCACGAATTCCGTTCGTATTTTGTCCGCGGTACCACCTAAATTCGGAGTATCTCCGCACTTATTTTAATTTTACAAGCTCCAAGACGGGTTCGGCGTTTTGATATTAAAAGCTCGCACCAACCGCTTTTTCTCTGAAATATCAGGAAACGCTTACTGTTTCCTATCACAGCTTGTATGTTCTATTTTTGTATATTATATCACGCCGAAACATAAATGTCAAGGATATATAAAATTTTTCAAACAGCACCTAAACTATTGACAAAACAGGTCTGTTATAATATAAAGCAATTCCTCACACCCCGACCTCATACACACAAACAAAACGCTGTCCCTCAATATACAAATCATGCCACTCCGGAAGCCGCGCGATTCGCACAAGCCGGCCGCCGGTTTTTTCGCAAACCCTTCTCGACGCTTTGTTCGTATAATTATTCGTGATGATTATTTTCTTGAATTTATGCGCCCTGACCAATTTAAGAATAATCTCGCACGCCGCAGTCGCAACGCCCATATTCCTGAACCCCTCGTTGACTGTGTAGCCTATATGCCCGCCGTAATATAAATTGTCGTTGAATCCGAGCCTCAGCGAAATATCGCCGAAAATCATGCCCGAATTTTTCTCTGTTATATTAAATATATATGCCGGAACAAGATTTCTACTGTCATCGCCCTCAAAATATTCCGTGCATTTGAGCGATAAACTGTACGCCGAAAGATTTATTTCACCCAAATCCAAAAAATCTTTTATCTCGGGCCTGTAGCTTTCTTCATAATCTTCTTTTACAAGCCCGTATATATCAGCGTCCTGATATTCGCCTGTGCCGGTGATATATTTATGACGGCTGAATCCCTCGCGGATCATCCCGGCTTTTTGCAAAACTTTGCCCGATGCGGGATTATTCACAGAATGAACCGCTTCGAATCTGTTTATTTTTACATCGTAGATCATATAATCGCGCACAGCGCATAAAGCTTCGGAAGCATAGCCCCGGCCCCAGAAGCGTTCGCCGAGGCAATATCCTACGTCCGCGACCTTTGCGCGCTCGTTTACGATTTCCGCGCCGATCAGCCCGATCAATATCCCCTCGTCTTTTAATTGAATCCCCCAGCAATAAGTATCAGATTTTTCGTAACGGCTTAATATGTCCATTAAAAAAGTTTTTGTTTCGCCGACAGAGCCGTGCTTTGGATTCGGAAGATATTTCATCACGTTTTCATAACTTGCCCATTCCCTGAATATTTCGTTTGCGTCGCCCAGCATAAAACGTCTTAATAAAAGCCGTCCGGTTTCTATTTCTTTTGTTCCCGTATGCGTTAAATTTATATAACTCATATATCTCTCCCCGCAACAAGATTTATGCCGCTTTCCGTAAAATCAGAACACAAAATATCTCCCATTTTAACAGGGTGCTTTATTTTAATCTTGTTTAATTTTTGCATAGCTTCAAATATTTTATCTTTTGCTATAGGTTTATCTGTTTTAACGGGCATAAGCTTTATCTTTGCGCCGTTAAAATCGACCGCAACCGTCGAAGTTAAAACGCGCCTCGGGTTTGTTATCTCGTCAGACGCATATTCTTCGCCTTTTTTACATGTGTGCCCCGACACGGAAATCAAAGTTTTTTCTTTATATTCTATGGCTAAATCACAGCCTACGGGACATGTCACGCACGTTATAATTTTTGTATTCATGTTCTATTTCTCCAGACAAATAATCAAATTTTCTATATTTTCGACCGCGTTTAATTCACCTAAAATCTTTTCGCTTATCTCTATACTCTCCATTTCACTCGGCACAGCTTTTATTTTCTTCTTCGAATATATTATATTATCGCCGGCTTTCAAAATTATCTCGCAGTTTCTGTATATATTATCAACCCTGAATAAAAATTTATCGCCGGCTTTTAAATTTTTGATGTTGACCCTCTGCGGGACGATATACCGTATACCGTTTTCGGGCGTAGTAGGGACGAACTGTGTTCGTCCGCCGCCATTTTTTATGTATTCCGCCGCAGATTTACCCGCTTTATATCCCTCGCCCGTCACAAAATCAACAAGATCATGCACATGCAGAACATTTCCGCACGCGAAAATCCCGTCAGCCGATGTCATCATCAACTCGTCCACGACCGCTCCCAACGTCGTATTATCAAGCGTTATACACGCATCAGACGTGAGTTCATTCTCCGGAATAAGTCCCACGGATAACAAAAGCGTATCACATTCTACAACTTCATGTGTGCCCGCTATCGGCTTGAATTTTTCGTCAACTTTTGCAATAACGACAGATTCGAGCCTGTCTTTGCCGTTTATGCCCACAATCGTGTGCGATAATTTCAACGGTAT
>Ga0123353_10014842_pt1 | contig 11265 bp, 9 predicted proteins | sample TergutLab28metaG_3_FD_92763 | JGI IMG/M metagenome (GOLD analysis project Ga0123353, IMG submission 92763) | Labiotermes labralis P3 segment gut microbial communities from Petit-Saut dam, French Guiana - Lab288 P3 | ecosystem: Host-associated > Arthropoda: Insects > Digestive system > Gut ... | reverse complement strand
TTTAAAGGCGGTTAGTTTGAATAAATTCAAATAAACTATAGCAATGTGCCAATTGCTCTCCTAACGGAAACCGCAATTGATGCACGAAATGACCATTCCTTTTCAGGGTTGTTTTGTGCCTAAGAAGAATAGAAAGGAATGCTCATTTTTATGAAAATAGGTCTTATTGGTCTTAATCAAACCGGAAAGACTACTCTTTTCAGTTTACTTACAGGAAGAGATGAGAGTGCAAATCTTTCGGGCGGGAAAGGTTCTGCGAATATCGGAACTTGTGTAGTGCCGGATGAGCGTGTTGATTTTCTTTCAGATTTGTATAATCCAAAAAAAACAACCTATGCGAAAATCGAGCTTACCGATATCGCGGGTTTTTCGACCTCTACTGACGGGCGTAACTCGGGAGCTTCCCGGTTTTTAAACGATGTTCGTCCGTGTGATGCAGTTGTCCATGTACTTCGGGCTTTTGAGTCGGATGCTGTAATTCATGATTCAGGCAGTATCGATCCGGCTCGTGATCTTGAAGCAGTCGAAATGGAAATGCTCTTTGCTGATCTGGAGATGATCGAAAAGAGGATCGACCGGATCAAGGCAGGCAAAAAGGTAACAAAAGAGCACGAAACGGAAATCGCCCTTCTTGAGCGTTGCTTTAATTGGCTTGAAGAAGGTGGTTCCATTCTGGATATGGAATTATCTGAGCAAGAACGTGTATTTACCCGCAGTTTTGCATTTTTATCTGAAAAACCAAGGCTGGCTGTTATTAATTTGGATGAAGCGCAGTGGGAGTCAAAATCCTACCCGAACCAAAAAGGGCTTCGCACTTTATGTGCTAAGCTAAATATTCCTCTCTTAGAGTTATGCGTTGAAATGGAGCTTGAAATAAGCCGCTTGCCGCACGACGAAAAGCAGTTTTTCCTTACTGACATGGGCATAACGCAATCAGGGCTCGCTGTTCTTGCAAAAGCTGCTTATGGTTTACTCGGGTTGATCTCATTTTTAACGATCGGGGAAGACGAGGTTCGTGCCTGGACGATTGAAAATGGAACTGTAGCAAGAAGCGCTGCCGGGAAAATACATACGGACATCGAGCGTGGTTTTATTCGCGCTGAGGTGGTCAAGTATAAAAATCTCCTTGAGCTTGGATCTATGCCAAGTGTCAAGGAGAAAGGTTTGTTCCGTCTTGAGGGTAAGGAGTATAGGGTTGAAGACGGTGATATTATAAATTTCAGGTTTAATGTGTAATATATGCTTTTTCGTGTAACTTTAGTGCAGAAATCTGACTACATAGTTTGTGCCGTCGCCGATGTACTGTGCAACTGCTGCTGATGATCCACCCGCGGCAAAGGTCGGATCCACCAGTCTCCATTCGTGTCCGTCGAAGAAAATCACATCATCGAGCCATCCTTCTTCTTCGCTGTATACACTTATCCAGGCGTGATAAACATCTCCGGTATAGCCGATGACCAGCTTAGTCGGTATCCCCTGGCTGCGCAGCATTGCTGCCATCAGTGCGGCATAGTCAAAGCATATACCTTTTCCACTTGCCAGAACCAGGTCGATTTCCGGTATATAGTCGGTCTGAACTGTTTCCGCCAGTTCTACATCATAAACGATATTATTTATTACAAAGCTATAAATAGCTGCGACTTTGTCCATTAGTCTAGTTGCACCTGTAACAAGCTCTGCTGCTTTTCTGACTGCGTTGCTGTCTTTATTAAAATCTACAAACTGATTAGGACGCAAGAACGGCGCAAACTCATCAACAAGGGTCACATCTATTGTTGTTGATAGCACCATAGAATATCTTGTGCCTTCAACCTGCTTAAAAACACCGATCTCGTATATTCCATCTCCACCGGAAAGCGGGAAAACCTCAAAATCGCGATTGGGTCTAAGTGTATATTGATACTGCACTCCATCGGGCACAGTAATTAATATTTTTACCTTCATATCTGTGGCATCAAGGTATTTTGCCATTATGTAGCCATCTTGTTTGTTTGAAAAATCTACTACTGCACTGCCATTTTCTTCAACAGCGTCACCTGGAGCTGTAGGTATCAATACTTCCGGAACATCAACGATCGGTACTATTGCAGGTTCAGAACCCGATGTGTCCCCCCCGGTTTGGGATGGTTGCGGGGCTTCCGGATTTCTGATTTCGTTATCAAAGCCACCACTAGTGCTACTCACACCGCCGGTTGAGTTTGAGCCTAAAATACCGCAGCCTGATAGTAACAGGATGGATAATAACCCCAATATAACAAAAGCCGTTGCAGTATTTTTTATTTTAGATATCACCCGAGGTTACCTCCTTCCATATTTTTTACTATAGCACACCGCATAACATTTTCTCATATCGCTCAAATCTTGTCAAGCGTATTCACAGAATATTGACATTTTATATAAAATGTGACATTTTCGCAGATTCTCTGTAAATCCGCAAAAAAAGTTGACAGGCACATATGTGTGTTATATAATTCACATCTGCGTAAAAACGCATGGAATGAAAGGATTGTACTCTTGTCATGTTAAGAACATATCAACCAAAAAAGAGAAAACGCGCTAAGGAACACGGCTTCCGTAAAAGAATGTCGACCAGAAGCGGACGAAAAGTCCTTGCCCGCCGTCGTTTGAAAGGTCGCGCAAAGCTATCTGCATAGTATGGATTTTACCAAATCGCTGACTAAAAACTATGAGTTCAGGCGGCTGTACAACAAAGGAAAAAGCGTTGCGTCAAAATGCGTTGTCGTTTATTGCATCAGTAATAATAAAACCGAGAACCGACTTGGAGTAACTGTAAGCACTAAGCTTGGATGTGCTGTTCAGCGAAACCGTATACGGCGACGTCTTAAAGAGGTATACCGCTTAAACGAGCAGTCTCTGCGTAAGGGGTACAACATCGTACTCGTAGCGAGACTGAGGAGTCGGTATGCCGGATGGAACGAGCTTGAATCCTCCGTTTTATCCCTTTTCGATAAGCTTGGGTTAATGAAAACCAGCGAATAAATGAGAGATAAACTATGAAACGTGTGCTTATTGCCATAGTGAGATTTTATAGAAAGCATCTGTCGACCCCTTCAATGCCTAAGTGCAGATTTTTTCCGACTTGTTCGGTGTATGCGCTTGAATCACTTGAAAAATACGGCGCTCTGAGGGGCAGCATGCTTGCACTCGGCCGTTTCTTCAAGTGTCATCCTTTCCACAAAGGTGGTTACGACCCCGTACCTTAATATAAATACTCGAAATGGAGTTAATGTATGTTTGACCTAATTGCAAGACCTTTTGGAATTTTATTGATGTTCCTTTATGATCTGGTGAATAACTACGCTTTGTCCCTATTACTCATTGCTGTTGTTATAAAGGTGATATTGTTGCCGTTCCAAATGAAAGGAAAACGCGGACAGCTAAGGCAAGCAAGGTTGCAGCCTAAAATCGCAGAGTTGCAAAAAAAGCACGGAGCAAACAAGCAAAAACTAAATGAAGAAATGGCAAAACTCTACAAGGAGGAGGGTATCAACCCTGCGTCCGGTTGTTTGTGGAGTTTTATTCAGATGCCCATAATGATTGCTCTTTTCTACGCAATTCGTCAGCCTCTTACCTTGATGATGGGGGTTGCGAAGGATTTAATCAGCGAGGGTGGAGCAATATACTTAAAACTCCAGGAAATGGGTTTTGTAAGCACAATGACGGAGTTCTATCTGGAGATCGATCAGGCGCAGTTTATGTCCCGGCCGGAAAACTGGGGGGCTTTTTCACAGTGGGCAAGCGATGGCCTGCAGCAGATATTTTTCAATCTTGGTCCTATAAATCTGGCGGTGACTCCGGATTGGCAGGTTTGGAACTTCCCGTGGAATGACGGCGCTGCTTTATTGCCGCTTCTTTTATTATTCATGTTCCCTGTTTTGTCGAGTGGAGCTCAGTTCGTGTCAATGGCTATAATGCGTAAAATGAACGTTTCCGGTACGCCGGAGGCTGCAGGCGGAACGATGGGTACTGTATTAAAGTTCATGCCCTTAATGTCATTATGGTTTGGTTTTATCCTTCCCGCTGCGCTTAGTTTTTATTGGACGATCGGCACAATTTTGCAAATAGGTCAGGATATCTGGCTTACCAAGAAATACACAAAAATCATTGATGAAGAAGAAGCCGTAAAAGACGTGGCCCGCAAAGCAAAAGAAGCTGAAATCGAAGCTAAGCGCGAAGAGACTGAGCGCAAAAAAGCAGAAGGTCTTATTGAGCAAAATACCAACACATCAAAACGCAAGAAGAAAAAGAGCAATAAACAGGGGCAAATTGAAAAAGCTGCTGAATGGGAAAAGAAAAACACGCCTGTTGTTGTTGCAAATGAGAAATACGAACCGAGCAGAGAAGGAAACAGACGATATGCGCGTGGTCGTGCATTTGATCCTGACAGATTTTCGAGGGACACTGATGAGGATGCTGACGAGTCGACCGAAGATATTGAAAAAGTTGATGATTTGGCTTATGATAACGCAGAGGAAGAGTTAGAGTTAGATTACGAAGATGAGTCGGATGAGGACTTTGAAGACGAAGATGATGAAGATGATTCAAGCGAGGACTTTGAAGACGAAGATGATGAAGATGATTTAGACGAGGACTTCGAGGACGGCGATGAAGATGACTTCGACGATGATTCAGATGATGACTTCGACGATGATGATGACACCACCGCTCCGGCATCTGAGAAATTCGAAACAAAACGATTTGATTAAGACTAATTTTCCGTGAATGGAGAGAAAATATGCTAAAATCAATAGAAGTGCAAGGGCGCACAGAGGATGAAGCCATTGAAACGGCTTTAGAGCAACTTGGCATGGCGCGCGACGATGTATCGGTTGAGATCGTAGAGCAAGCAAGAACAGGGTTTCTTGGTTTAAAAAACACTCCGGCAATTGTTAAGGTCATTTACGAGGCAAAAGAAGAGCGGACTGAGCAGGTTGATATCTTCCTGACCGGACTTTTTGAGCGCATGGACATTGAAGTCGATCTTGACATAACAGAAGAAGAAGGCTCAATAAATGTAATCATGACAGGTAAGGATCCCGGTGCTCTGATAGGCCGCCGCGGAGAAACGCTTGATGCGATCCAACACTTGACTAATTATGTTGTTAACCGCAGTGTTTCCGGACGTGTCAGAATAAATCTGGATGCCGAGAACTACAGGCAGAGAAGAAATGAAGCTCTTGAAAGCCTTGCCTCAAGAACCGCAAGCAAAGTCATAAAATACCGCCGTAATATGACTCTTGACCCTATGAATGCTTACGAGCGCCATGTTATTCACACGGCTTTACAGGAGCATAAAAATGTATCTACGTTTTCAGTCGGCAGCGAGCCGAACAGGAGGGTCGTAGTTGCCTTTGGAGAAGGCGGTGAAAGCTCACAACGCACGGATTCACCACAGTATCGCGAATGGCGATAATGAAGCAATAGGAGTCGGGTTCATTTAGTTGCGCCCGACTTTCTGTTAATCTTACATAAATATAGAAATTTTAGGAGGACAACTATGGTTTTTGACAAAATGAAAGAGGTTCTGGCGGAGCAGTTTGACGTTGATCCAGAGAGCATCACAAGGGACACTGATCTGATGAGCGATTTAGGCGCGGATTCTTTAGATCTTGTCGAATTGATCATGACTCTTGAGGAAGAGTACGGAGTGAGCGCTACCGACGAGTCTGTTTATGAGCACAAGACAGTTGGTGAAATATCAGATTACATTGAAACCTTGGTGAAATAAGTTGAAAAAGCATGGATTAAATGAATTAAGGGAACTGTTTCTGGCTTTTTTCGAGGAAAAAGGCCATCTTAGGTTGCCCAGCTTCCCGCTAATTCCGCAAAATGATGCATCTCTACTGCTGATCAACTCCGGTATGGCCCCTATGAAAACATGGTTTACGGGTGAACAGGAACCGCCGCGCAAACGTGTTTGCACATGTCAAAAGTGCATACGTACCAACGATATTGACCATGTCGGTAAAACAGCACGTCACGGTTCATATTTTGAGATGCTTGGTAACTTCTCATTTGGTGACTATTTTAAGCATGATGCGATCATCTGGTGCTGGGAGTTTCTCACTGAAAGGGTGGGCATAGACCCGGATCTTCTGTATCCGTCTGTGTATCTTGAAGATGATGAAGCCTTTAATATCTGGACAGACGTTGTAGGTATTGCTCCCGGACGCATGACCAGGCTCGGTAAAGAAGATAATTTCTGGGATCACGGCAGCGGTCCGTGCGGTCCGTGCTCGGAGGTTTATTTTGATCGTGGTGTTGAGCATAGCTGTGGAAGTCCAGATTGTGCACCCGGTTGTGACTGCGACCGGTATGTTGAGATATGGAATAATGTTTTTACACAGTTCGATAATGACGGAGCAGGTAATTACTCCGAGTTAAGCCAAAAAAACATTGACACCGGTATGGGGCTTGAACGTCTCGCTTGCGTTTGTCAAGGTGTAGGTGGTTTATTTGAAGTTGATACTGTTGTGAGCATAATTGATAAAGTGTCCAAAATCAGCGGTATCCCTTATGGAGAAAACCTGGAATCTGACATTTCTATTAGAATTATCACCGATCATTCCCGTGCCTCTACGATGATGATCTGCGACGGCGTCCTTCCTTCAAACGAGGGGCGCGGATATGTACTGCGCCGTTTATTGCGCCGGGCCGCCAGACACGGAAAATTGCTTGGTATAAGCGGCGGATTCCTATGCGATGTTTGCGCTGTTGTAATCGAGCATAATAAGGATGCTTATCCGGATTTGATCGGGAAGACCGGATTTATAACCCGGGTCATTCAAGCTGAAGAAAATAAATTCGCTAAAACTATCGATTCCGGAACAGCTCTACTGACCGGACTCATAAACTCGTTAAAAGCAAAAGGATTAACTGAGCTGTCAGGCGAGGATGCTTTTAAACTCTATGATACATACGGATTTCCGCTTGATTTAACTGTTGATATGCTCTCAGAGTTTGATATGACGGTTGATGCAGATGCATTTACCGAGCAAATGGAAGCTCAGCGTACGCGCGCGAGAAAAGCCCGGGAAGCACTCGGAGACTTGGCGTGGGCAGGAATCGAGTTGGGACTGGATAACAAACCGACAGAATTTTCCGGCTACGAGAAGCTAAGTGATAACGGCACTGTGCTTGCAATCGTTACTCAAGGTGAAATCAGCTCTTCAATACGTGAGGGCGATGAGGGGATCATTGTGCTCGATAAAACACCATTCTATGCAGAAAAGGGTGGTCAATCAACCGATTTAGGCATCCTTTCTTACGGTGATTCTATTTTTGATATAACAGCTGTTCAAGAAAGTAAGGGAGAAAAATATTTGCACTATGGAAAAGTGCGAACCGGAGAGTTTGCTGTTGACGATACTGTCACAGCAACTGTGTATGTGGATCGTCGTAATGCGATAAAACGCGCGCACACCGCAACACATATAATGCATGAAGTGCTGCGATCAATTCTCGGCGATCATGTAAATCAAGCCGGTTCATTGGTTGAGCCGGATAAGCTCCGGTTTGACTTCACGCATTTTTCAGCGCTTACAAAAGAAGAGCTTGTAGAAATAGAACGCTCTGTGAACGATGCTATATTGGAAGGTCACAATGTTACCGCAACCGAAATGTCGATCGATGAGGCTAAAAACCTCGGGGCAACAGCTCTGTTTGGCGAAAAATACGGAGATACTGTCCGTGTTGTAGAAATGGGGCCATCTATTGAACTGTGCGGCGGGACACATCTCGATAATACCGCTAAAACAGGCGCCTTTACTATACTTTCCGAATTTTCAGTGGCTTCAGGTGTTCGCCGTATAGAAGCGATAACAGGAAACGCTACATTGGAGCTTTTAAAATCTTCCCGTACGCATTTATCGGAGCTTGCCAGTCTGTTAAAAGCAAATGCACCGGAGGATATTGCAGGCAAGCTTGAGCAAAACATGGCAGTCATGCGCGAACTGCGCTCTAAACTGGATTCCGCGATTTCTAAGGAATCCGATGGTGAAGCCCGGCGGATATTGACAGGAGCAAGAGATATAGGCGGCTTAAAAATCATCACGTCGATTATTGATGATGTAGATGTCGATATAGATAAGCTTCGTCATATCGAAGATACACTTCGCGATTGGGAAGTTGGAATAGTTGCTGTGCTCGCTGCTGTTAAGGACGAAAAGATAACGATAATGGCGGCTTGCGGTAAACATGCTATTGAAAAGGGCATTAAAGCCGGAGAGTTGATTCGTGAGATAACAAAAGTCTGCGGTGGTTCCGGCGGCGGTAAGCCTGAATTCGCAATGGGCGGCGGCAAGGTTGTCGGAAAATTGAAGGATGCTTTAAATGCCGTTGATATGTATGTGAAAGAAAAGCTTGGAGTGTAGTTATAATATGAGTGATTGTATTTTTTGCAAAATAGTGGCCGGGGAAATCCCTGCTGTTAAAATTTACGAGGATGACTTTGTATGCGCGTTTAATGATATAACGCCGCAAGCTCCTGTTCATATCCTCGTCATTCCTAAAGAGCATATAACATCAGCAGCAGATGTGACTGAAGCAAACTCATATCTGGTTGCAAAGTGCTTCGAAGCGATTTCTAAAATAGCAAAAGAGAAAGAGCTTGATAACGGCTTCCGTGTGATCAACAGTTGCGGCCATGACGGCGGTCAAACGGTGTTTCATTTGCATTTTCATATACTTGGTGGTAAAGTGTTTAAAGGACTTTAGGGTTGGAGGTTAATACTTTATGATAAGGCTTCAGAACGAAATAGGAAATATCAATATCTCAAGTGATGTTTTTACAACACTCACGGGAGACGCCGCTACGAATTGTTTTGGCGTTAAAGGGATGACTGTCCGCTCTATGACGGATGGATTGGTGCATCTTCTAAAGCGCGAATTCATGGGTAAAGGTGTCCATGTAACATACAACAATGACAGCACCATTTCTATTGAGCTGCATATCGCAGTTGACCAGGGCGTAAACATTCCTGTTGTCTGCGACAGCATCAAAAGTCAGGTGATTTATAAAGTTACCGGCGCCACAGGTGTTGATGTCAAGCGTGTAGATATCTTTGTTGATACTATGCTGCTTGGGTAAATGTAAGGGGGAAACCGTGTGACACAGTTGATAACAGGCGAGCTGTATAAGAAAATGATCATCAACGCAGCCGCCGCAATTGAGAATAATAAACAGGAAGTCAACGATCTTAATGTATTCCCTGTACCTGACGGTGATACAGGAACAAACATGAGCTTGACGATCGGCGCTGCAGAAAAGGCACTTGCTGCAATGACTCCGGGTACAGTTGGTCACGTTGCCGAGGTAACGGCAAGCGCGTTACTCAGAGGCGCTCGCGGTAACTCGGGCGTTATCCTTTCGCTTTTATTCCGCGGTTTTTCACGCAGCTTAAAAGATGTTGATGCTGCAAACGCTAAGGATTTTGCTGCGGCACTGACAGCCGGTGTTGAGTCTGCATATAAAGCCGTTATGAAGCCTGCGGAAGGTACGATTTTGACTGTGTCAAGACTTGCAGCAGGCGAAGCCGTTACCGTCTCTGAAACCGAAGAGGACATCGAAGTCGTTCTCGAGAAAACACTCGAAACCGGATATGCGGCACTCGCGGAAACGGTCCATCAAAACCCTGTTTTGCAAAAAGCAGGTGTTATAGATGCAGGCGGAAAAGGGTATCTGTATATTCTCGACGGTATGCTCCAGGCTATGCGCGGAGTTATTATCGAAAAAGCTGTTCCCGCCGAAGCAGAAGCTGGAAAAGCAGATTTTTCTCAATATACTAAGGAAGATATAACTTTTGCATATTGCACTGAGTTTATCATTGAGCGAAATCAAACCCCTAAAGAAGTAAACCGCTTGCGTGATTTCCTTGATGTGCGCGGTGATAGTATTGTTGTGGTCGACGATGATGCTATTATAAAAGTTCATGTCCATACAAATGATCCCGGCGTTGTTCTTACAGAGGCATTGACATATGGTTCTTTGCTTTCGGTAAAAATCGAAAATATGCATGAACAGCATTCGGAAATTTCAAGCGATGGTAACGCGACAGTATCACAGGAAAAGGAGCTATGTCCACCAGAGGAAATGAAAGCGTTCGCCGTTGTAGCTGTTTGTGCCGGAAAAGGGCTTGAAGAAATATTCCACGACCTGGGCGTTGACAGGATAATCACAGGCGGACAAACAATGAATCCATCGACGGAGGATATTCTCGATAAAATCGTATCGGCACCATCGAATACTGTTTTTGTATTACCAAATAACAAAAATATCATCTTTGCGGCTGAGCAATGTGTTCTCCTGACGGATAAGCGCGTCATTGTAATTCCCACTAAAAGCATCCCGCAAGGTGTTTCTGCTATGCTTTCATCTGACGGTATTGAAGACGTTAAGGAGATCGAATCAACAATGCGCGATGCTATAAAGAGGTGTCACACCGCGTTGATTACAACTGCTGCGCGTAACTCTGTATATGATGACACTAAAATTAAAAAGGGTTCACATCTTGCATTGATCGATGATATGCTTACAGCCAGCAGTCCCGACTTCAACTCTGTCATAAGCGAGGTTTCTATTGCTCTAAGTAAGTATTCGCCCGATTTTATAACAATATTTACCGGAATAGATGCTGTTGAAGCGGAAACTGAAGCTGTATCAGGCTTTATCAGCTCTGATTCACCGCATGCGGAGATTGCTGTCATCGACGGCGGTCAACCGATATACCGGTATATAATCTCGGTAGAGTAGATATAAGTATTTTAGTTAATCGTAAATATACCATATTGTCATTGCGGGCTCGACCCGCAATCCCACTATTAATACGTATAAATCAGGGGATTGCGGATCAAGTCCGCAATGACAGATAGTTGTTTTTGTTGAGGATTGATCTGATGGGTGATAGTTTCGCTATAGAACGTAATGAAATGGTTGACAGGCAGCTCATTCCAAGAGGGATCAAGTCTTCTGCTGTCTTAGACGCTATGCTTAATGTCCCTCGCCACCTGTTTGTACCCGAGAACATGCAGCGTGGCGCATATGACGATTCACCTTTGCCTATCGGATCAGGGCAAACGATCTCACAGCCGTATATCGTTGCATATATGACCGAGCAGCTTGAACCTTTTCCCGGTATGAAAGTGCTGGAAATTGGAACCGGATCAGGGTATCAAGCTGCGATACTTTCTTATCTCGGTTGCGTAGTTTTTACTATGGAGTTACTTAAGGAGCATGCCGACAGGGCA
>Ga0123353_10014838_pt1 | contig 11266 bp, 10 predicted proteins | sample TergutLab28metaG_3_FD_92763 | JGI IMG/M metagenome (GOLD analysis project Ga0123353, IMG submission 92763) | Labiotermes labralis P3 segment gut microbial communities from Petit-Saut dam, French Guiana - Lab288 P3 | ecosystem: Host-associated > Arthropoda: Insects > Digestive system > Gut ... | reverse complement strand
TGGTGTGATTGATTGTAATGAATGGAAGACAGAGAAACGCCACGAATGCACAAATATGGGGAAATTAAAACGACTGGAATTGTGATGGCAACTGTACGTCACGTGACTTTCGGTTCGGGACTTAGAAAATTTCAGGCCGATGGATTTTTGTTCGACTGAGTGTACTACGTACGTCTTCATGTCAAGTGCTGGTTATTCTCGTCAGATTTTAACAAAACAGGAATATCCACGACATATTTTCAACAAATCCCCCAAATACCAAATTTAATGAAAATCCGTCCAGTGGGAGCCGAGTTGTTCCATGCGGACAGACGGAAAAAACAGACATGACGACGCTAATAGTCGGTTTTCGAAATTTGCAAACGCGCCTACAGACGGACGATGCAAGTTTTGAGGTGTTCGCAGCGGTGTAGCTTAGGTTAAGAGAGGACTGTGAACCTGTGCACGGGACGGCCACCTACAGGTGTGACGATACCAGATGCTGTATAATACAATTTTGACCTCCTGATGATGAGCACATAGTGCTCGAAACATGTACAGGTGTATAATAAACTTATTATGAAACAAGAATTTGTGCATTAAGTTGGTTAATTACTAAGATTATACTGAGATGCACAATCAGTAAAACATAAAAAAAAAATTATACAAGGTGGCGCAAAAGCCCCTTGACAGATCTTTCTGTTAATCTATATTTTTAACATCCAGTTGTGGTAGTTTAAAATGTATATAAATTAACCTTCAATCACAACTTTTTTGTGTTTCTTTCAGAGATTTAATGTTTTTACAACATGTTTCGGCCTCCTTGGCCATCTTCAGGTAAAACACCTGTGTACGTAATACGTCCTTCTTTTGTTACACATCGAGTGTCAAGCGAAATCTGCACCACCCTGTATACTCAAAACACATTTTCTGAAATCCTACAATTTTCAATATAATTAGGAGCTAACGTACCATCACCACAACGCTAAATACCCTTCTCCAATTCCCCGCAAATGACCTCAGTAACACAAGTTTTATTTTCCATTCCCTACAAAATCAATTCTGCTGCTCATGACGGTGGGTGTCGGGCAAGAAAATTTAAGGAAAACACCGGAGTGTGCTGGGTACGTTCCTTTGTGCTCGTGCTGTAAACACGACAGCTGGATGCAGTCCTCACCCGCTCGCAACAATTTTTAATGATTCTTGAAGCAATCTAATTGTTTATTTTGGTAGGCCCTCGCGCTTTTGTCTATGTCTGTATAGCGAGCGCTGGACGGACGCCATACTGTCCCAGGTGGATCCTGTCTCGTACCCCTAAACTTTTAGCGCCATCTTTGTTTATCGGAGAGATAGAGGGAGGGTTTAGATTATTTCGGAACCTTCGGTCGTGGGTGGCATTTGACTGTTTAATTTAGACGGTTGCTGAAACTAAACGTGTGCCAAGTGGCGAGGGCATATTTGTCTTCTACAATGAATAAAGAGAGTTCCAGAAATGTTACCTTGTATTTCGCAAAAGTTGGTAGCCGTGTTAGCTGTCCCCGGCTGTCCGTCCCTCTGTACACGCATTTCGTGCCGCTGATCAAATAATGAACCGCTTTTTGAACCCAAATATCCATGGAACACTATGCAGAACCAGTTGCATCCAGTCTGTATCCCCACATACTACAACGTCTTCAATATCCTCCAGTCACAAGCCTCCCGTGTTGACGCCATTCATATCGTTTCACGACTACAGTTCTGTATTAGCTTCTAATCATTGCTTTCCTAATTCATACACCGCGCACGTCATTCCGCTCTATTTTATAAGCCTAAAAACACTTCCGTCTCTTCCCTTTTTTCGGGTCCAAATAATCTGCCCAGCCATTTATGGCTGTGTGTGTGTGTGTGTGTGTGTGTGTGTGTGTGTGTGTGTGTGTGTGTGTGTTTATCTACAATCATGTGAACATATCATGTATAATTGTATCTTCTATACATGCCTATATGTGTATCTGCTTCTGTTACATAAGCATAATAGCTTGCATGTGAGTAAACATTTCTTATATATATACACACACACACATATATAGAGAGAGAGAGGGGGAGAGAGAGAGACACACACAGAGAGAGTGAGACAGCAAAAGAGGAGATTAGGTAAGATTGAGACAGTAAGGTTGCACACTATCTCCCAAAAATCTAGGCCCGATCTCAAAATTCTAAGCGCAGAAACGTGACGGGATTGAAGGCTATACTGAGGTCCCAGAAATATCGGGCAATAACTTAAAAAAATGCAGTCGCCCGAAATTTGTGCATCCTGGTGTACACATATATACAGTAGCCTAACCACCGCATAAAACACGACCCTACTGTGTACGTGTGTGTATATATATATATACACGCCGTGTATATATGTACGCACATCACATACATTATATATAATACATATTATTATTATATATTATACATAGTAAAGTCGTGTTTCGCCCGGTATTAGGCCCATAGCCCAGCACATGTAACCACAGTCGCTAATACGCAGCACACCGCACTCTGGCCTTGCTGTTGCCCTCCCAAAAAAAGTAAAACCAGTCGTAACAGAAATATCATGCGTTTGTGTGTGGTTCAAAGTGATGATGTGTGAGGAAAACAGTATAAGAACAGTAACACAGCAAATACAGAAGCCACTGTACAGCAAAACAACACGACTCAAATATAATAATAATAATAATAATAATAACGCGCGGTGTCCGGTGGCTCACACACCCTAGCAGTCGATGCCCCAGGCACTTCCGGTTTCCCTCCATATAACAGTGCTGCCTGTAACCGTCTTTCCTCACGTTTTAACCCACTGCACATTTATTGATAGGGGCGTAAATCCTGCTCGTGTGACCCGATTAATTCGTTTCGTCGCCAACCGCGCACACGCAAGAGCGCGTCAAAATATTTCACGCAAAGCGCGACTCTTCTGTATACTCTATACGTGCTTGTATACATTTATCTTCTTTACGAGTCTGTTTGTGTATGTGTGTGTGCATTCACATTATATACACGACATATACACAAGGGTGTGCGCACACATGCTTGCTTTTGTGCATGAACCAGTGCGCGTGTGTTTACGTACTCACTTATATCTTATATACATATACACATCAGCTAGTGTGTGCATGTGCATGTGTGTGTGTGTGTGTGTGTGTGTGTGTGTGTGTGTGTGTGTGTGTGTATGTGTATATACTTCCGTCTCAGACAGGTTTACGTTTAATACCCATACAAACTTCTAGTTACAAATCATTCCAATGCGAAACGACACACCCCATGCATTTACGACCCACAGTCCAAGTACCCTACAGTAAATTGTCAAGCTAATTTAAAGACGCCCTATCTGAAACTCGCATTGTATTTCATCGAATGATAGGACGATCACTGCATAATGAATTTGATACGCTTTATGTGTGTCACCCCTGTTGTGCTATCACAATTCGTATCAGTACGACAGACCTTCCGTCCACAACACTTCGTTATACCAATCCGTAAAGCTACATGTTTCTGCTAGACGAGACAGCCATAATCAGGCTTCACTCTTCAGATATATAAACAAGGAAATCCTACAGCTGTAGCTGTACATACAGCAGTAAAAACGTATGGTCTAGATCTTGCCCTTACGTAAAATATTTGTAAATTTAACATTCATAGGTCCACGCATCGCTAATATATTCGCAGATTACAAGCAACAAGATGCAACGTTTCACAATTTCTTTATTTCTGCAAGACGCTCTACATGTTTCAGACGGATTTTCCGTCCATCATATGGAGCTCAAAACTGCACATACAGTGTCAGACCAATACTGCTACAGCTGTATTATTTCTCTGTTTATATTTATGAAAAGTGAAGCATGATTATGGCTGTCTCGTGCTGTCGAAACATGTAGCGGTTTGGATTGCTGTAATAAGGTGTTGCGGACGGACGGTTTGTCGTATTGTTACGAATTGCGTAAGGATGCGGAAGAAAGCGGTCACGATGTAATTTGAGTAATATATACTGACATTTTCCTGAAGAAACTGAACAAAAGCAAAAAACCTGTTCAGTATAGTCGGTGTCCCTACGAGAGGCTCGAACGTGACACCTTCCGATTACAAGTGAGCAGACTGACCGTTTGACCAACTGACCGACACGCGCTGCACTTTTCATGAGTAATTCACATCTTCAGCCGCCTTTCCTTTCTGTTTCTGACTATTCTTTCTTTGCTCTTCCTTTCGTCCTGTCTTTGTGCCAGGGCTGGCCAACTTCAACGCACATGAGGGCCACATAATTCGTTAAGGACCCGCCTGATGGCAGCATTTTTGTGTACATATATCAAGAGGGTGTGGGGGGCTGAATTCAACAGAAGGCAGTTATTGGCAGACTGTAAGCTACACTAGCAGTACAAGGTAGCAGACCGTACTGATCTTGGTAAGACACAAGCCAATGAGTGCTGTACTCCGCGCTGTCCTAAGAGTGATGAGTTAAGGTTTGTAAACACTTTCTCTGCTAATGAAGCTGCCGTATTATGTTCTGTAGATGTATTATATTATGTTTTTTAACCGTGTATTGTGGTATCGATATGTAACAAGAACCAACAAAATGCACACTTTTTTCATTTATGATTTAATTCAATTATATTGTCTTCGACATGTTTCGAACAACCCGGTGTTCATCCTCAGGAAGACTCGTACAGTACATGCAGTTTTATGGTATATTTTCATGCATCCATAAAAACAGTCTTGTCGGTGCCAGAATCCTGACATCGGCTAGACATTAATGAAAAAATTGTACAGTTTGTTGGTTCTTATTACGTATGTATTATATTATATTATATTATATTATATTATATTATATTATATTATATTATATTATATTATATTATATTATATTATATTATAATTTTTAAATTGTATTACTTGAAACTATTCGGGTGTCCTTAATGTCTTCCTCTGTTTTGTTTCTGTCCACAAACAAAAAACTACCTTGAAGCATTCTACACACATTTGCCCATGTCATTCGATACTAAAATCACCCACAAGCAGTGCTGTACATTACACGGCTTCTTGACCCAGACTTGCGTTCAGGACTGCAGTCATAAATCCCACGCAGTTTACTCAGAAGTCAGAGTATTTTACATCTCCTGTCCACATCTGATTCAGCTGCACGCTTCACAGGGCTGTCGGGGAAGTTGCCGCAACGCGACGGCGAAATGCACCTCACTAAGAAATACCTTTCAGGCATTGGACTAAAGTCCTGTGCGACGTGGTGCACTGTCTACCGATAAATATTTGCCAGTCTGCATGGCGTCATTATCCTACAGGCACTGCGTCTTCGTCAACATCACTGTGGAGAGCTCAGATCTTGCACCTTCCATTTAAAGACGCTATATACTAGTAATGTCACATGGTGAATATTAAAAAAATAATTTACTGCTTCGTGTCTAGAAGGCGTGTAGGTAAAATTCCACGCATTCTTGCTGGCAATTTTCAGTGAAATCACTCGTCAGCTTCACATCCCAGCGCCTCTTAACCCGAGGAGCCGTAGCGGTTACATTTGGGGAGGAAATTGTTTTCACCCTAGAGCCGTCATACATACAATTAACTGTACGTATGTCACTTGTGTCTACTTACAGACGTGGCCTTTCAGCTTTCAGCAGCAGATTCAAGGCCCGCAGGGACAGGGTCAGAGAGCTGGTGACTGGACTGGTGCGGGAGAAGAGTTGCGCAGGGCTGTGAGCACGTCGCCTGCAAGTAGCAGTCCGGATATGGAAGAAGAGGAAGTTAGCCATCACCATCACCTTCATCACCACCATGCCTCGGGCTTCCTGGGTTCCCACCACCACCATAACCACCATCACCACCATCAGTATTCAGACTCCTTACTACATCTCGGCTAGCAGAGCATCTACAGACGTATATATCGGATAAGACCCGAATACTAAATGCGAAACTGTAGGCACGATTCGTACAGTATTCAGCACAGCCATCAGGAGGTATTGTACGTCCACAGCAGCAGACGTGAGAAAATACAACAGTGCTGTATTGTTCCGAATATAATCCACACATTGCTTTTAAAATGCAGTGACTACAAACCGCTGTTCATAAGGTAACTATAATTATAATTTACAAAACAAGCATATTTTGTTTTACATCACCATTACACCTCGAACGTCAGAGAAACTACGGCACACAAAGACAGGACAGAATTTAAAGTCACATCCAGACGACAGGATATTCTGAGGGTCTTAACCGGCATGTCTTATCGTGGTGTCAATTTTGTGTTGGAGATTAAAACTTAATATTATTATTAAACTGCGTTTAATCCGTAAATAATAATAATAATTAGTAGTGATTTCTTCTGAATTTTCAACGGAAATTATATTAGTCTCTAAAGAAGAATAATTATATAAATATTTAGACACAGTGACAGACCGCAAAAGCCATCCAATAAAACGTGTCCTTATTTCAAATCCGTCGAATTCCATCGAAGTATACCACCGGAATTTAAACTTAATCGAAGATAGTTAGAAAAAGAAATACCTTACATATTTTTAAAAATGCGGACTTGTTTTGGTGTCGTAACCTTTGCATGTAACATTATTGTATGAACGGACAGTACAGAGAATAATAATTTCGTTTTAGGTAGCCCGCTTGAGACTCACAATCGTCCAATTTCTGATATTTATTTTATTTATCTCACGCCTCAGAGAGGGCAGTATTTGGAACAAACAGGTTAAGGCTATCCAGTTTCGTGATATGTGTATTCCGTGGTACAACAGACTAAATACGCCATGAAAATAGAATGTTTCGTGTTTAGTTTAGAGAGTTCCTCATAGATGGCTCCATATTGCAAATACTGTATTTATGGAGAACTCTTGAAATTAAGTTTGAAGCAAGTAGTTAATTTAACGGTCCACGTAGGGTGTCGTACCATGAAACATATGTCACAAAAGTGGTTAGATTTACCCGATATAAATAATTATAAACTACTTATTACGTGTAAGTGTATTACTGACATGTTTCGGTAACTTCTACCACTGAAACATCCATAAGCAATATAATGTTCAATAAAAAGGTATTCTTATAAACACTTCCTTTATTTCATCCTTCTGAACTTGAAATGTCCTGTATATAAGAGAATTTATTAACCTTTTCCATGCCATAAACTACGTATGTTGCATTCGACGTTCAGGTGACCGTGCATCGTGATAAATTCTTATAACAGAACCAACTAGATGCACTAATTTCTCAAATTTATTTTTGGAATAAAACTCTACATGTTTCGGACAGTTCCTCTGTCCATCATCAGGAGTTTTTCACTGTAAACACAGCAATGGTATATGTCATACAGGTTATGCTGACAGCTTGCGATCAGAATTATGAACATTAATTTGTGAAATTTCTCCCGCGATCACGTTAACAGAATAATTGGTAACCTGACTAACTCAATACGAGTCTTTCACAAACAGGGTAATTTCGTGTCACGACACACCAAATTCGCCAAGAACTCCAGTATGTACTCGTGGCATACTGTGATGGGACTTATTTATGAAGACCTAATATTACTAACTCTAGAAAAGGTAGCCATATTCGTGGTGAATTTTTGAGTGTCATAACACAAAATAAAGTAGTCAGGGAACTGGGAATGTTTACCCTAAAGTCGACGGTGCTTTTGGTACATAAATCTGCTCAGGGGACTGTATCTGGCAGGAGATGTATTTAAAATGGTTTACAGTCGGACCCGGTTATAACGACATCGCTTTATGCGACACCTCATCTATAGCGTCGGATGTTCTGTACTACCAAATAGTTATCACTGTTAACCATAACTTCATACCCCTCGGTTCGCATAACACTCGTTTATAACGACAAATAATATTCAGCCCTCTTTATTACGTCACAGTCGAAATGTACTGTACTTGCAGTTTTTATTGCTGTCATTAACAACGATGTTCGTTAATTATGCTCCTGAGAGCGCTAACCAGCAAATGACAATGCACTGTGGGGAGTTTTAATATTTCCGTTGTATTTTGTACTCAAACTATAATACTGCCAGGAAAATTAGCCGAGAAAAATGTGATGGGCTGTACACGCATCACACACAGGAAACAACAAATTCATGTAATACTTTTGTATCAAAAACCCAATAAATGAGTTCGCGTGACAAATATCGAGTTAGGTTACAGGATAACGAAAGGTTAAAAAAAAGGGTAACATTTTCCTTGTACATTCTATGAAGAAACGTAGGAGGAGCAGAGGTATAGCTCCACTCATTCATCGCATCGGCACTAGATGGCGGTAAGTGGTCAACATCACGCCCAAGACGCCTGACCCCGCAAAAAAGAACAGCGGTACCCACTGAATAGGAGGCTGGGTGGGCCCCAGAGCCGGTCTGGACGATATGGAAAAAGAGAAAGGCTAGCAAAATAAAACTTTATTTACAGGGTGTGAACTGGAATGAGTGAGGGCAGGAGGGATGAGGTATTAGGTTTTTGTAAACACGGTGATGAACCAACCGACAGTTCTTCGTTCCAAGCCGAGAATCATCAATTTCATGTTTACGTGACAATTTTTAACTCAACAGTAAGATTTTGAACTTGGAAGGGATATCTCGAAAGTGAAAGTGACTCGGGACTTTATCAGGTTCTGGAAGTATTAGCCTAAAACAGAAAAGAAGACACCTGCTTAATTCTGTGATTCTGTTTTGATACCGTTGGCCTAAGCCAGATCATTGCCATAATACGTAACTTCGCCATTTCGGCGTCATTTCACTGTGAGTTTAGGTACGTTTAGGTTAGGTTAGATTACTTTAGGTTAGGTTAGGTTAGGTTAGGTAGTTTAGGTTAGGTTAGGTTAGGTTAGGTTAGTTGTAGAGTTTCGTTGGTGCCAAATTTGTAGTCGACTTGCCTGCTTATCACGGAGCCCCATGATTCCAAGGCACAGAACTGCTACAACCCTAACACAAAAAAAATCAAAAACAAATAAAAAATTTAAAAAACGCATAAACGCAAAGAAAAGGGGAAGAACTGTAAAACTTTATGAAAGACGGCCTCCCTTCCTGAATCAAGACATCACTGTGCCGGTAACCTCTTGGCCTCTCATGCGTGGATAATTGTAATTTATTCATGTCCATGCGTAAGTGCGGTGAGTGTGTCGGGATGTAATTACATACTGAAAACCGGAGCGTCTACAGAACCGACCGTGACCGAACTCCTAACGCCGACAAGAAGATCACGTTGACACAGAGCGTCTCTGTGACGTCACTCATTCCCAGTCCCCTGCACGCAGACCTACAGAGCACAGTACATGGCCTAGCTAGCGTATCAGTGACACTGTTCCAGAAAACCATTTGCAAGTCGGGATTTGTGTTGAAGGAGGCATCTCAGGGGACATAAAATATCCTCCTCGTAAACAGCAAATGCAAACTGTCCCTGTGCTGAAGGCGTATGAATGATTGGAGATATAGCTCCATTCACTCTTGACCTTGGCATTAGATGTAGGTGGGTGGTCAGCTTCACCCTGGTCGTTTTACTACCGCGTTAGAACCCCGGTACCCACTGGGTGGGTTCCAGAGCCGTTCTGAACCCGGCAAAGAAGATAAAACTGTCTGTCCATGCCGGGAATCGAGCTACCGATCTCCGACATTCAAATCCATAGCATTTTGATAACATTACCTGAGCAACCCTGGCTCTTACCATAAAATAAACGCACATTCACTTCTCCTAGCGGTAAACTTAGTACACAAACCACAAATACAACTCAGTGGAGAGATTCAACAAAAAGTGGCCGAATTGCAGTTGATACAGCGGTGTAACATAACCGAATACACATGTCACCAGTGTTCCTTTGTGTCTGTAATAAGGCGTCTTGTATTTCCAGTGCATGAAACCTTTTTCACACGTAATAAAAACACAGACAGCAGCGACAGCAAGTGAACTCTGCCCGCTGAACGATAAAGCCCATCGAGAAATACATGTAAGTTTATACATGTAATCCAGCGTCTTTCTTTAACCCTTATGGGGGTGAAGAAGGGTAAATAAACAAGGAGATGAAACAGTTAGGGTGTAAAGGCAGGTCAGGATTGTTAGCTACATATGAAGACAGAAAGACAACCGCTACAGGGAAATCCGATCCGTCGCGGAGAGCGATAAACACTGTGCTGAAAACCGTGGGAATTGGCTATCTCCTGTTCTCAGCATAAACATGTCGTAGGGAGCTCTGTGAATAACTTTTTCACCATTTCCTTCCAATTCATAACAAATCTCGTTATGTTCTGGTAACACGAAAAAGAAAACAAGGGGAAACGGACCAGTGACTGCTGCACAATATCCTTGCACCTGGATGGCTACGCTTTCGATTCTTGGCCGTAATGTGGGCCAAATTCCATGATATTTTCAGAAAACATGCCGTGTTGTTACTCCAAAATACGACACGGTGTATTTTTAATCCATCGTTAACAGTTGCCTCCCCTTACGATTCTGTAATTTACAGCCCTGTCACCACGGCATGACTCGTCCTCAAGTTGCGGGTGGAGGAACGGCCTTCAATGTGGAGGGTAGCTGCGAATATATTGAATAAGCAGTCGAAGACAGGCGACAAGGGGTGTTCCTCCGGCTTTGGGGTTGGGCGAGGTGCTAAAATCTCCTCGCCGTAAAAACACACGATGTTACGAAACACTTCACAAGGCCTGGGGTTTAGACTGATCCTTTTGTATGACGCAAGCAGCGGAACAGTGACACGTTTCTGGCTCAGGATAGGGTCAGGTAGCGGGAACTTGTGAATGCGGTGATGGAACGTTGGGTGCCGTACAATGAGGGAAATTTCTTGATCGGCTGACCTGTTAGCTTCTCAGGGATGACTCTGCTTCACGGAGTAAGTTAGTTAGTTATTTTGTCAGTCAGTTAGTTTGTTTGTTTGTTATTGCTTGATTTATTAAATTATTAACTGTCAAAATCCGCTGCACGTGCACCGCCTTCCATCGCGCTGCCGGAGCCCCTGGACAGAAAGAATAGTCTCTTATGGAGTGTGACGCCACGCAGTCTGACACCAGCGTTTGGGGGAATCTTCCGTTTACATCTTCAGGTACGTATCCTGAATACAAGATGCAGCGATCTTTAGGTGCATCATCCCCGTTGTTTATCTCAGTAATTAACCAACTTGATGCACAACATTTTTTTTACAATAAGTTTATTTCATGCCTCTACATGTTTCGAGCACATGTGCTCGAAACATGTAGAGGCATGAAATAAACTTATTGTAAAACAAAAATTTTGTGCATCAAGTTGGTTAATTACTG
>Ga0123353_10014837_pt1 | contig 11266 bp, 7 predicted proteins | sample TergutLab28metaG_3_FD_92763 | JGI IMG/M metagenome (GOLD analysis project Ga0123353, IMG submission 92763) | Labiotermes labralis P3 segment gut microbial communities from Petit-Saut dam, French Guiana - Lab288 P3 | ecosystem: Host-associated > Arthropoda: Insects > Digestive system > Gut ... | reverse complement strand
TAACTGCCGCAAGACCTGCTTAAAACTGACAACTCTTGAAACGACAGAGTCCTGCCATCACCGCCGGTAAAAGCAACCTTTGAAGTGTCAGCCATCCGCTCTAAAGTCTTTTCAAGATAACCCAAAACGTTAATCATTCTTGAATTATATATCGGAGATAAAAGAAAGTAAAGCAAAAAGACAGATGAACCGCCCCTGTCTTTCCCTGTATACAAACCGAAACTGCTGTGATACAATAGCCGTCTTACAGGGGACGGCATAGGTCCATACATTAACAAACCACACGGGAGGCTTCTAATGAAACTTAATTACCAACGTTCATTTCTTGTAGGTCTTGCTTTTATGTCGATCGTCTCGTTTTGGCAGATCTATGATAACATCATTCCGTTGATCCTCGAAAACACATTTAAGCTAAGCTCGTCAATGACCGGATTAGTAATGGGGCTCGATAACATACTTGCGATAATCCTGCTGCCGGTTTTTGGATGGTTGTCAGATAAGACAAATACAAAAATCGGCAGAAGAATGCCGTACATCCTCTTTGGTACACTCGTTACTGCCGTGGGTTTTGTTGCGTTACTGTTTGCGGCAGGAGCAGTAAATCTTGCATGGTTCATGATAATACTGTGTGTAGTTCTGGTTGCGGCATCCACATATCGCAGTGCGGCAGTCGCTCTCATGCCGGATGTTACCATAAAACCCCTCAGAAGCAAAGCCAATGCAGTAATCAACTTGATGGGAGCGATAGGAGGCGCACTGGTGCTTGGCGCAACACCGCTGCTTGTACCCGAGGGCAGCGATAACTATTACCCGATTTTCATAACCCTTGCAGTCTTTATGCTTATAAGCGTTGCTATCTTGTATTTCACTGTAAAAGAACCTGATGCGGTTGCACAAATGCGAAAAGAAAGCGCCGAATACGGCATTGATGAGATATCTGACGATGTTGAAGCTTCGGGAGAAAAAACCAAAATGGAGCCGGCAGTCCGCAAGAGCTTCCTGCTCATTCTCGTCAGTATATTCCTGTGGTTTATGGGATATAACGCCGTAACGAGCGGATTTACGCGGTATGCGGAAAACATTTGGGGACACGGTGTTGGAAACGCATCTCTAATATTGCTCTCTGCAAACGTAGCCGCAATAATCTCGTTTATACCCGTCGGCATACTGGCGACTAAAATCGGCAGAAAAAAGGCGATATTGATTGGTGTAGCTATGCTGACAATCGCGTTTAGTGCTTCTCTTCTGTTTGTGGATTTTTCACCACTTATGTTTGTGTTTTTTGCTCTAGCCGGCGCTGCATGGGCTTTCATCAATGTAAACAGCTATCCAATGGTTGTAGAAATGAGCAAAGGCCCTAATATCGGGAAATACACGGGATATTATTACTTCTTCAGTATGACAGCACAGTCAATAACGCCGTTTTTATCCGGCGTTTTAGTTGATAACACTACAGCAGGTTGGAGGACACTGTTCCCGTACGGCGCGCTGTTTGTAGCACTTTCATTTGTTACAATGCTGTTTGTAAAACACGGCGACAGCCGCCCCGAACAACCAAAAAGCAAAATAGAAGTGTTCGATGTTGATGATTAGTATTTCAAATGTGGAACACTAGACGGGACAGTGTACCTGTCCCACTGTCCTGCTCCTCGTCTTGCTCATTGTACAATTTCAGGATACAGATCCGGGTCAAATGTGTAATAATAGTTTATACCGTGTTCTTCCAGTCTTCGTCTCGCAAACTCTCTTGCTTGTGAATCGGTAAAGAATGCCGCACGGACACCCAGACCCAGGCGTGCCGGGACTGAGTCGAAATGATGCCACCCCAAATCGTCCGGATTTACAAGATTCCAGCGGTGTCTTGTCGGTGTACCGGGAATACGCTCAATGAGCATATTCGGAATCCCTGCACGGGTAAGCATTACCTCCGCAAGAGCATAATAATTAAAGCAGTTTCCGTTACGGTTACGCAGAGCACTATATGCCGCTTCATACACGGTAGGAGGTCCGCCCCTGACAGCCGCATATGAGAGATTGTTTTGTATCCATCTGTGAATAGCTCTGACTTTCTCCAATTGAGACATATCATCGTTTAATATTAATTCAAGAACACTGTCAACCTCTGAATATACAGCCTCAATATCGGCGTCAATAATAAATACGGTTTCTCTTACCTCCGAGCGATTGCCGGTGGCATCCACTGCATAGAAAAGCACAGTATATTCACCAACAGTAAACTGATCTACACCACTGCTGTCAACCTGAACATCCAAGGGTCTGTCCATATCATCAAAAGCTGTTACGCCCCGCAGGTATATAATGGGATCGTTAACTCTTGAAATAATAGTGGTTGTGCCTTCAATGACCGGCTCTTCCTTGTTTAATATAACAACAAGCTCACTCATGAACACACTGCTGTTGCCATTGTTATCAGTAATCTCAATTTCTACTATCTGATTACGATCCGATAGGAAGTTCGGCGTATTTACAAACTCTATTGATTTTATGCCGGAAGCATCGTAATACTCTTCTACAAACTGCTGTGGCTCCGCGGTTTCACCCGCATAGAGAACTACAGTTGCAGCCGTTGCAGTTGGAGGCGTGGTGTCAGCTACGACAAGCAGCACCTCAAAAGGCGCACCGTTTAATGTAAGAAAAAGCGTGTGTTCTCCAACATCATACTCTTCAAGCAACATAGGCTGCTCAACAAAACGAACATCAAACGCAATGCCTGCAGCTGTGTGCGCGTTTAAAACAAAATCCAAAGGAATCAATTCAGGTGCCGGCTTCATGAACTCATGAAAAAGCGACGGAACCGGAGTCAACACATACAAGCCGGCTGTTGTTTGAAGAGATCGCCGACCCAAAGATAGTGTAAGCGAAACAGATTGCGCACCCGGATTAGGTCTGAGAACATGATTTGTGAATGCTGCCGTAATTCGCCCGGTTGTTTCGGTCAGGTATATAAAATCATTTGCATTAACGGGTTGCCCGCTTAAAATAACAACCGGTTGCAAAGCATATTCAAAACGCGCATGTTGAGTCCACCAATAAAACCAAGCCGCAAAGCAAATGCCTGACAGAAGTGTTAACAAGAATAGGGAAAGAATTACGTTTTTTACGGGAGAACGCTTACTCTTTTTTTTCTTGTTATGAGTTTTGTATACTTGATTGTCAAAATCATTGTTGATACGTTCGCCTATGCTGCTTGTTACTTTCACTCTAACATGTACCTACTAAAAAATACTATTTTCGTCTTTACCGGTCTTACAAAAAGCAATTGAAGCTTCCGCAAGCACTTCCAGAATATTTACTATATGGTTTGTCCTCTTTGAAAAGAGGGTGCCGTCTGCAGATTGCGGGTGATTTAAGCAAGACTGATGAACCTGCCCCCTGTCTTTTGTTTTTAAAACACACAACTCGGTACAGCCCAGTATCACTGCATCGACTCCATCGTCACATACCTTTGATATAATGGCATTCAAGATATCCGAAGAGAAAACCTCGCCGCGCTTGATATCATATATTATCTCCATGAGGTCGGCTTGTACATTATCCGGCGGAGTTGCCGCCTCTATACCATACCTTTCAAGAGCATCGTGGAATAATCTGCTTTTTATTGTGCCGTCTGTTGCGAGAAGACAAACTTTTTTTGCGCCGATGGCTTTAGCATACCGCGCGGTTTCATCAAGTAAATCCAATATTGGAATGCTAACGGCTTTTGTTAACTCATCATAAAAAAAGTGTGAAGTGGCACATGGTATAGCAATACAATCAACTTCTGCATTTTCAAGGATCAACGCAGCATTAATCAGAGATTCAAGCGGGTTCTCTGTACTTTTCCCGGTGATGTATGCGGTGCGGTCGGGAATTGAAGGCTTGCTGTAAAGCAGCACATCAAAGTACTCCTGCTCTACGGAAACATTTTGCAAATCATGCAAGGCCTGATAAAGACAAGCAGTCGCCTGCGTACCCATACCACCAATTATCCCCAACAGTTTACTCAATAAATTATCTCCCTTTAGAAAGTGGAAAGTGGAAAGTGGAAAGTGGAAAATTAGGACTAAGTAAGCATTAATACGAATATGAAGATAGTTGAATATACTAATCGATGTTTAAATAGTAACCGCAGGTAAAGTTAGAAAAATTACTAAAACAACTTTATCATCCATAACTTTCAACTTTCCACTTTCCACTTTCCACTTATTAACTACTGCACTATTTGCGGATATCGGCCCGGATCATAAGTGTAAAAGTTTTCGGTTCCGTTGAACTCGACAAATCGTTCTGTGAACTCTCTGGCTTGAGAGTCTGTAAAGAATGCTGTTTCAGAGCCCAGTCCCAGGCGGGTCGGGGTTGTATCGAAGTGATGCCAGCCTAAGCCGTCCGGGTTTATCAGACTCCAGCGGTGTCTTGTCGGAGTTCCGGGTACCCTTTCTATCGGCATATTGTCTATGCCCGCACGTGTCAGCAAAAGCTCTGATATTGCATAGAATTTGTAGCAATTACCTTGGCGGTCGCGCAAAGCTCTGTATGCATCCTCATATACAGTTGTCGGGTCATCTGTTCCGGAAGCATACGAAATGTTCGTAATTACCCAGGTATGGATTGCCCGTACTTTTTCAAGCTGTGACATACCGTCAACCAAAATGTCTGACAGCGCTGCGTCGATATGCCCATGTACATAATCGACATCAACATTGAGTATTTTTACGGATTCCCGTACTTCCGTGCGCAGCCCGGTCAGGTCTACGGCATAGTATATGACTGTATATTCACCCTCGGTATGTGCATCCACATCGCTGCTGTCAACCTGCAGCTCAAGCTCTCTACCGAAATCATCCCGCGCCGTTACTCCCGTTCGATACATGATGGGGTTTCCAAGCCTGGATATAATGGGTTCCGTGCCGGTAATAACAGGCGGGGTTGTGTTTAAGACAATATTCAGTGTGGCTTGAGCAACTGCAACGTTATCGCGGTCATCCGTTACTCTTATCAGCACTTCCTGATTACTGAGCGCAGTAGTATCCGGTGCCACTACAAATGCAATGGAAATAATCTCAAAATCACTGCTAATAGTTGATATGAAGTCTTCGGGAGTAACAGCTTCTCCAATATTGATAGTATGATCCACGGTATATACCGTTGGCGGGGTATTATTTCTGATATAAGTGTACAAGCCGAAAAGACCGCCGGCAACGAGAGCCATTATTAAGAGTGCAGCCGGGATCAGAACCTTCGCGGATAAAATTTTCTTTTTCGTTGCCTTGCGGGCTTGTGCGCGTATTTCTTTTTGCTCAAGCTCATATTCCGGATCAAACGCGACATGCAGCGCTCTTTGCCTGGAATCACCGTGCGTATCAGTTTGCAAAACCGTCTGTTTTTGCGTTTTCTGATGTATGATACGAGCAAGGAACTCTTCTTTATTTTGCAGAACAAGCTCAAGAGCCGCCTGTTGCGCCGGGCTCAGCTCCGGTCCGGTGTAAAAAATATGCCGTCCTGTTTCCGATTTCATAAAAATGAACGTCCCCTTCAATAAATGACAAATGACAAATGAAAAATGACAAATGAGAAAGTACTTGGAACTATAATTTCAATCCTAACCACTTATAACTTTCAACTTTCAACTATTCTAAAGCCCAAGGTCTAACCTGTATGTGATACCAATGACAATGTTGTCTTCGGTAAGAAACTCCAGAGATGTTAACCCGCGAGTGAATGTGTACATTCCGGTTTCATAAGAGTAGCTGTCACCGTAAGCATCCAAAACAGCTTGAACAGTCGAACCTAAACGGATCTCGCCCTCCGGTGTGCGAACGGAATCATCAATAAGGCTTATGTTAAAAATATAATGGTTTTCACCACCCGGATATGCGGTGATTTGTACTCCGGGATATCCGACAATACGATCATAACCATCAAAGGCACAGCTCGGTACGTGTAAATCCCCCCGGGGTTCACCCAACTGACTGATCACATAGTCAATATCTTCATCCATATCTATGACAACATCGCGGAATGTGAACGAAAAAGAAAGTGGAGTTTGCGGGTCGCCGCCGGAATTTGGGTCAGTTCCGTTTCCGTTATCATCGCCGTTATCGGGCGTGTTGGGGTCAGTGCCGGTGCTCGAAGGATTCTCGCCATTTTGTGATGAAGAAGAGCCGGGTGTTTCCGGCACATCAGCTCCTTGCCCGTCATTGCAAGCTGTTATGACAAATAAAACTGCTATTATAAAAATGAATATTGGTATCTTCTTCATGCGTATTCCTTTCAACTAATCAAAAAACTGTTGATTCTTCCATATCGTTCAATTTCCTCCTGCTGCAGTGCAATCATTCGGTGATACTGCTGTGCCATTATGTTCCATTGCCCGGCAACTGCGAGTTCCGTGCGTCTGTCGGGTAAATTAAATTGCTCCTGCAAAATCTCACCTAAGTATAAGGACATCAATTCGGCTCCGAAAACGTTTAAGTGCAAACCTGCGTTAAACGAGTGTATGTCCCAATCGAGACCTATTTCTTCTTCATAATTTAAAAAGTTAATGTAAAGCAAGCCATGCTCATCTGCAAATGCGACAATTTGTTCATCCCACTGATCGAACCAGTGCGGAAAGAGATTGGGTGCTTTAATCAAAACAAGCTCAACATCGTGCTCTCTTGTTAACTCTACCATACGGGTCAGATAATAATATGCCTTATCGGAGAAATGATAGTTCGCCAGAGGTATAGGTTGCGGTAAGAAACCCACCGGCATTATATCGCTGCGGATCATAAATCCGTTTATTGAAGCTTGCGGGTCGTGGAAGAAGTAACGGAAATCCTCAGAGCTGAGTTCGCGCCAATGATCCTTAAACCGGAAGATAGGGAAAAAATATGAAAGCCAATCCTCATCATCAAGCAGTGATGCCGCAATAGCTCTGATTTTTGTAGGAGACATGCGCATACCGTCGAGTGTCAGCCGGTTGTACGGTTCGTATTGCGGTTCGCCGTATTGCATTGCCATTATGTTGAAAACAACAACCTTCGGCTTTTGGCGTGAATGGAGCAAAGTATCTTCAAGTAAATAGTATGAGTGCCATACAAGCTGTTGAGGACTGCCTCTTATAAACGATGTTATGCCGAAATTTTCCCAAAAACCGATGGTTGAAAAATTCGCGTAAACCTCGCAGTCGCCGATAAAAATCAAATCCTGATCCATTGTGCTTCTGTAATACTCACGAATCAAGCCGCCTTCAAGCGCAAATGAAGCGTACTTAGGCACGAGCAGCCGCTGCAATGACGCAAAAACCAAAACAAAAGCAATAATAGCAACAGAAATTTTTATTATCCTAAGCCGCAAATCAATGACCGCACCTTTCACCAAGACAAAAATCTAAACGAAAACCAATCTCTATTTCTTTAGTATATATTCTACATTCTTAACTTTGCATTCCTATCTAATAATTCTGCATTCTCAATTCTTAATTAAATCCTACTCCTGTACTATCGCAGGCATATCTGTCGTGACGAACGTATAGTAATCCTCTGTCCCCACATGGCTTCTTATTCTTTGGGCAAACTCACGAGCCTGTTTTTCGGTGAACTTGTACGTCTGGGTACCCAGAGCAATGATGCCTGTCGGGAACGGGTCAAAATGATACCAGCCTTCGCCTTCGATGTTTATAATCAACCAGTTATGCCTTACGCTTGCATCAGGGATTCGCTCAACCTGTATATTTTCTACACCTGCCCGGGTCAGCATAAACGAAGCAAGCGAGGAGAATGCGCGTGAGTTGCCGTTTCTTGCATCGAGAGCTCTGGCGGCTTCATCAGTAATTGAATGTGCGCTTCTGTCGGTCGTTGACCTTGACATATTGGACATGCTTCTGAACCATCTGTGGATTGCATATGCTTTTTCGGTTTGAGTCATATCCGGGGTTATTATTCGGGCGAGTATTTCGTCAACCCGTCTGTTTACGTCATCGGGGTTCGAGTTGATTATATGAACTGTTATCAGTACTTCGGTGTACATACCGCTTAAGTCTTCAGCCCTGAGTATTGCAGTGTATGTGCCTGCTTCATCTACATTCACATCGTCGTCTATAACATAAACAGCAAGAGGATTGTCAAACTCATCATACGCCGACACCCCCTCCAAGTAGTTAACGGGGTTGCCGACCTGGGACTCAATAGTGTGGTGCAGGACTTCAAGTATCGGATCGGATTGAGTCATAACTGTATAAAGTATTGAGGAGATTTCGGTTATATTTCCATTGTTGTCTTCGATTGCAATACGGACATCTTGATAATCAACCCTAGCATATACATCGGGTTCTTCTGCAAAGGAGATGGACTTGATGCCGGAAGCGTCATATACGTCCTCGACAAACATCTCCGCATTTACGGGTTGACCGATTTGGATAGTCACTTCAACGGGTACAGCTACCGGCGCCGTGGTATCTGAGACTATCAGCGTGACCTCAAAAGGAACTCCGTTCAAAGATAATTTTATGAGAAACTCACCGACCGGATATTCTTCAAGAGGCAGAGGCGGCTCTATAAAGCTGATTTCAAAAGAAATGCTTGCCGCTATTTCAGGGTTTTTCAAGAACTCAACAGGACGCAGTATCGCTCCTTCTTCGGCAAACTCATGCTCCATGTATTCGATCGGAGTCAATACATACAGAGCAGCAGCACTTTCAAGTGTCCGCATTCTGGATGATAAGGTCATAGGTACAAATTGCAAGCCGACAAACGGTTCAAAATCAGGGTCGTTGAAAACAGCGGTGACTCCTGCCATTTCTTCTGCAGGATAAAGAAAATCATCCGGCACAACTCCTTGACCTTCAAGAACTACCACGGGCTGCAGCATATAATCGAATGTGGCGTGTTCTGTCCACCAATAGTAAAAACCCGCATACGCCCCGGCACCAAGAATCAGAATAAGAAAAATGACAAAGAACACAGTTTTGATAACACTTCTGTCCTTTATTCTCAGTTCCGTTGCTTCCGGCGGGCGTTTTTTCGCTTTTCTTTGTTTTTGTTTTTCTGTTGATGAACCCTCAGGGATGCTTTGAGAATCAGAACCGTCTGATTTTTTGCTCACTTCTTCATCCGCGTTTTCATCACCCGCACCTTCTCCGTTTTGAGGTGTCCCGATGACGCGTTGTATTGCTGCCAGTTGTGTTTTTGTCAGAGTTGATTCCGGATAGACAAACTCTTGCGGTGTTTGCGAAGCTTGTGGAGCTTTTTGCACGTTTGCTTGCGTAGCATCATTTGTTATGTCTCGCAATTTACCTTTTGATATTTCCTGCGGCTTAAAAGCATCTTCAAAGAGTTTCTGTTCTATATCTACGGGAGACGCTCCCGCGGGAGTTGCCTCCGGCTCTTGAGCAGGAGTTCCTTCGGGTTGCAGCAGCTCGTTTTGTACTTCTGCTGTTTCTTCGTGTTGTTCTGAACCGGCTTGTATTTGTGCTTCTTCTGCGGGCTGTACAATTTCGTCCTGTATTTGCACAGCTTCATCATACTGTTCTATATGGGTCTGCATTTGCTCTTCATCTTTTTGCTGTCCCATCTCAACTAGAGCTTGTACTATTTTTTCGGGTTGTGCAAATCCACTTATTAATTGCTCTTCTTCATCAGGCTGTACCGGCTCGCTTTGAATTTGCATTGCTGCATCAGAAGGGATAAGTTCATCCAATATATGCGATGCTTCTTCAGAAGAGAGGTAATCATCCGGTGTGTATCTTACTTCTTCGTGTTCAATTGCGGGCTCAAATTTAATTACTCGCGAGCCGCGTTTACTAAAAAGCTTCATTTAGGTGAAATTCCTTTTCTGTTGCCGGAGTTGCCGGTGTTTTCGTTATGCAACAATATATGCGCACCCCCTAGTATACCACATATAGTAGCTTCTTGCAAGTATTGGTCATATTTGAAAATCTTGGTATGGTGATCTGGTAACTACTTGGAGGGTATCCGAAAAACTTCCAATGATTCCAGCCAACGCACTGCACCTTGGTGGAAACTTGTATTATCGTCAAAACTTGTGTTGCGGACTGAAATCATTGTAAGCTTTTCGGATACCCTCCAAGCAGTTACTTGTTTAAAAAATATTGTAAATAAACTGGCGGGCATCGAAACCGTAGCCATAAGCACCAAAAATAATTGTCATGAATAGGATAACCCCTACCGCGGCATAGCGCAGTGGCCAGGCGAAGCTGTCGAGCCTGATACGGTAATCGATTTCACCTCTGCCGAGCCAGCTAACCCAAAATACAACAAGCAAACCTGCTCCCGCGCTGAAATAGTCGGCAACCGGTAACGTCAACTCGCTGATGCCAACAGTTAAAAACTGTCTGAGGCTAAAGTTTCTGACAACACTAAGCATCATGTTAAATGTTGTTCCGACACTGTCGTATATGTCAAATGAGCGTATCATGTTCATCAGCCAAAAGGTGCGCAATATCTGAAAACAACGGTAGGTTCTGCTGCCTGTAAGACCCGGAAAGCGTCCGTTAAACTGTGCGTACAGCGGCGCAAGCTCCAACGAAATCATAAGGACTACACCGTTTGCAAGTCCCCATACTATGAAATTCCAGGTTGCACCATGCCAAAGCCCCGTCAGGAACCATACCCATATCAGGGTTATGTGTACAGGCAACCGTTTGGCAATATCGTTTCCGACAAATCGTTTGAGGCTTTTTGTAAACCTGAGCATACGCTTGCTTGCTGCCATTGTGTAAAAAACATAATCACGGAACCAACTGTACATTGTCATGTGCCAGCGGGTCCAATATTCTTGAATGGAGCGGGAATAGAACGGGCGGTTGAAGTTCTCCGGTAAACGAACACCGAATATCTCCGCTACACCAATTGCAATATCAATACCTCCGGTGAAGTCGCAAAACAGGATGATGGCGTAAAGTGCGATGTTGAGTAAATAGAAAATGCCTTGATATTCGTCGGGATTAATTGATAAAGCCGCCATCGCGGGAAACAGCCTGTCGGCAATCACCAGCTTTTTAAAAAATCCCCAAAGAATGCGGTTTGCACCTCGTGACAGATTAAAACGATTTATTTGAGTTCCGCCGTACAGAGTTTTTGACAGCTCGCCGAACCGGCTGATGGGACCTTGTACGACTTGCGGGAAAAAAGATACAAAAAGAGCCAGCTTCAAAGGATTGGTTTCAACTTCTGCTTTTTCGCGGTAGACATCGATAACGTAACCGACGGTTTGGAAGGTATAAAAAGAAATACCCATCGGAAGCGCAAAGCCCATAAGCCCGAAT
>Ga0123353_10014835_pt1 | contig 11266 bp, 10 predicted proteins | sample TergutLab28metaG_3_FD_92763 | JGI IMG/M metagenome (GOLD analysis project Ga0123353, IMG submission 92763) | Labiotermes labralis P3 segment gut microbial communities from Petit-Saut dam, French Guiana - Lab288 P3 | ecosystem: Host-associated > Arthropoda: Insects > Digestive system > Gut ... | reverse complement strand
TCATGGCATACCCCCAATCTGGCTCCTGTTCCCGGTGTGACTGATGCGAAGGCGGTCGTCGTTGCGAATACCGTAAGCGGCGAGGGGACAACGGTGGTCCTCCGTGAACATGGGCGGGTTTGGAGTGCGGGCTACAGTACAAGTCCCACACTTTCCGTTACCGCTGCCGAACCCCTTGCCTACACGTCCCTTGGCAGGTCCGGCATTTCCGGCCTGCCGGCGTTTTGTAATTTTGCCGAAGTCCTTGGTCTTTCCGATATTCGTAAACTCTGGCTCGGACGCGGCCGATTGCTCGTCCAGCGAGGCAACGGTGCGGTTTACGGATACGGTCTCGACTGGAACGCCAACCGTGTCCTGTTCCAATGGATGCGGGTGCAGGATACAAACGGGTTACCGCTTGCCTGTTCGGAAATGGCTCTTCAATGCCGAAGTCTTGTCGCACTCCATGACGACGGTTCGGTTGGTGTTCATGGTCCGATTGCCGACTGGACTCGTCCGGTCGAATTTTATCCTCAATACACCGCCGTTTTGGACCCGGCACCTTCCGCAACGTTCCTGACCGGGATTCGCAAGGTGACGACCGGCCTTTCCCATCTTGCGGCGGTCACCCGAACCGGGCAACTCCATATCGCCGGATCGGATCAGTACGGTCAGCTTGGTTCCCGAAAGTTCGCATTTCGTAATCCGGAACGGGGACTGCTTCTGAACGGTGAACCGGTCATGGATATTGCGTGTGGGGATAATCATACGGTGATACTCTGTCGTGACGGACATGTGAAAACGGCCGGTCGGAATCATCGCGGCCAACTGGGGCGTCCTGTTCCGGTAGGAAACGGTCATGACTGGCTCTACTGCACGGGGACCGACCGTGTGATACGGGACGGCTGGTTTGGAAATGCCGATTTCATTCCCGGAATCGACGATGCCATCGCCGTGACCGCAGGTGGGGACGGGACGATGATTGTTCGCAAGAGCGGAATCACCGTTTGCGGCGACAATGAGTTCGGCCAGCTTGGAACGGCAACGGAAATGCATATCCTGAACGGTGCCGACCGTTCCTCCTGGCGAGAAACCCGAACGCCGTTTGAAACGAACCTCTGCAATACCGACCTCTTGGGCAACCCGTAATGCCTGCGGGAATTTCCACGATTCGTGGAGTTTCGTGTCGAAAGGCCGTTCCGGAACGGAACCCATGATGTCTCACGTCCGCTTCAAGCCGGACGAGTCACGTTCTTTTCATAGAATGGGATATCGCGTCGAACCGGTTCGACCATCACGTTCGATCAACTAACCGATCAGGAACCGTCAGTCATGACCGGTCGTCTTTTCCCCAACCTTTTGCTGAACGGCTTGACCTGTTACCCGTCCGTGTCAACGACGTTCCAGGGACGATGATTTACCGGAAGGGATTGTATGGGACGTTCGCTTCTTCTCAAAGGCAAAGGGATATTCTTTACCGACGAATTTCCGTTCGGAACCCGCGTCTGTGCGACGCTGACGGAAGCGACCGCTTATGCAACCGGTCATCCTCTGGCATGTGTCGGACAGCTTGTTTCCGTAGCCGGGGACAAAACGAGCGACGTTTATGTGATCCAGCCGGACAGGACGCTGCGAAATATCAGCGGCTCCGACCAGACAAGCGGGGGCACATCGGTCAACACGATCAAACCTGAAAACGGAAATGTGACACTGACGGCCCGTGATCTGCCGTTCGACGCAGGCGGCTTTACCAATGTCGGCGATGCCCTTGCATCGCTCTTCTACGTCATGCCGACCGTCTCCCTGACCGGTGGCGGTACGTATGAAATCGGACAGACGATTTCGTCCGTCACGTTGAACTGGACCGTCGGCGGAAGCCATCCGCTTGTGTCGCAATCGCTGAACAACGGTATCGGAAATATCACGCCATTAACTGCAAGAACCTATACACATTCCGGCCAGACGATCTCGGCGAATCGCACCTACACGATCACCGTGTCCGATGGAATCAACACTGTCACGTCGAACACAACGGTCGCCTTTTCGCCCAAGCGATACTGGGGCGTTTCCGACAAAGAAACGTTGGCCGACGCGGATATTCTCGCCCTGTCCTCCGAGTTTTCCACGAATCGTAATCAGACCCGAACCCTGGATTGCACCGGTGGCAAGTACATCTGGTTTGTCTGGGAATCCGGCTACGGTGATGGATCGTTCACGCTCAACGGATTGCCGAACACGGCGTTCACTTCGACGACGCGAACGATGGTCAACACATCCGGTGCGACGCGAACCGTCCGGTTGACCCGTAGCGACAGCCTGCTTTATGGTAACGCTTACACGCTGGTCGTGAGTTGAAGGAAAGGGTATTTTCGTTATGGCCAAACGTGTGGGAACGATCATCGGGGCGGAAGTCACGGCGGCAACCGATCAGGAAACGTTCGCCTATACGGATGCCAATTTTTGTCGTGGCGGCTATCATGCCTACGCGACGCTGGCGGAACGCGACGGAATCACGCCGGAACGCAGACTGCTTTATGCTCCGGTTTACGTTCACGCAACGGAGAAAACTTACCGTTTGATCGGCGGCCTGACGAACGCACATTGGGTCGAGGACACGGTGTCCGGCGGCGCAACTGCGCCCAAACAATTCGATGTGACCACGGACGGAATCAGCAAGGAATTTCCGGTCACCCACGATCTGGAACGACAGAATTTACAGGTATCCTTTGCGGATGTCACCTCCACGCCGCACAAACCCGTCTTTGTCTATTGGGAATACGCCAGCAGTAACACGATCAGGCTCATGCCGGACATCGTATGGCCTGCCGGAAAAATCATTCGCATTTTTATCAGTTAGAAGAAGGAAAAGGAAAAGATATGCCTCCTCTTGAATTTGGAAGTCACATTATATTGCCGGGTGATCCTGTGGAAGATTCCCATGCTTCACGCAAGAAGTATGTGTTGGATCAAGTCGGCACAAAACCGTCGCTCGCTACGACGGCACCGACGGCGGTGGCCGGAACCGCTGCCGCTGGGAACGCGACCACGGCGTCCCCGTCCAATCACGTTCACAACTATACGTTTCATGCGACGGCACCAGCGGCACTTGGCACCGCTGCCGTGGGTTCGGCGAACCTGCCCGCACGCGGCGATCACGTTCATGCCATGCCGACCGCCGCCCAAGTCAGTGCGGCATCAGCAACCGAACTGACCAACCATACAAATTCGACGACTGCGCATATTCCCGCAGTGGGTGCGTCGGACGATAACAAGGTGCTGACCGCAGGAGCGGCGGGTGCCGCTCCAACCTGGAAAGAAGCCAAATCCGGCGTAACGTTGGGCTCCGCAGCAGGTACTGCCGTCGGTACCGCCGCTAATGGCACCTCCGGTTCGGCGGCGAAAGATGATCATGCCCATAGTTACGGCTTTGACACGACGGTACCGGCAGCGGTTGCTGGAACGGCGGCGGTCGGAACAGCTTCGATGCCTGCACGACGTGATCACGTTCACAATTACAGCTTTGATACGACGGTGCCGGCGGCGGTTGCTGCGACAGCGGCGGTCGGAACGGCTTCGGTGCCTGCGCGACGCGATCACGTTCACAATTACAGCTTTGACACGACGGTGCCAGCGGCGGTTGCTGCGACAGCGGCGGTCGGAACGGCTTCGGTGCCGGCACGACGCGACCATGTTCATACCTACAGTTTTTCCACGACTGCACCGGCGGCACTTGGTGCGGCCGCCGTCGGTTCGGCAAGCCTTCCCGCACGCAGTGACCACGTTCATCCCATGCCGTCGCTGGCACAGCTTGTTTCCAGTACGTATCGCACGACGGTCACGGGCAACGGTACGCTTACATCCCTGCCGGTAACCCATGATTTGAATTCGCAGGAACTCGATGTCAAGGTGTGGACGAATACGACACCGCCCAAACGTATCTATACGGATCACACACCCACCGGCGCAAATACCTTGACGGTTGATTTTGCCGTTGCCCCGCTGTCCACAGCTTCCTATATCGTTCGTGTGGTGAAATGGGGGTGACGAATGGACTATCGCAGTCAGATCGAATTACCGATTGCCGCCAACCACGCCAAGTCGTCCATTCGTAAACAGGAATTCGATCAACACCATGACGGTGACCAACATATCCAAAACGACGGGCTGCCGGGCCAGATGTTGGTGATGACGGCGATTGGCCCGCGCATGATGACGCCGAAACTACAATGCGTCTGCGGCGGGTCGCATTATGGCTGCGACTGCCGGATGGTTTTCGACGATACTCCACCGTCCTTGCCAGCCGACGTTTCCATTCGTTGTTTTAAGAACGGCAACCTTGAGGTTCCGGTTGACGATACGATTTCGCTGCCCAATATTCCCGGTTGGACGCTGGAATCGGGCGATTACAGCACGTTTTTTCGTTTTGTGCCTGAAAAAGTTTTTGATGGCGATCTATCGCAATTGAACTGGTCTATCGTTGATAATACTGCCGGCAATTTGAGTGGTACGCATCAAATGATCGGCGGAAAGCGATGTTTCGATCTGTACGCCGACATGACCGTTTACCCGTCATTGGACGATCACCTCATGGCGGGTGTCGGTTCAACAATGACGGGCATGATGCGTCTGCAACTCTACAGAACGACACCCAAAGTCAAACAGATCGCTTGTGGCTTGTACAGTGCGTGGTTTCTTTTTGAGGACGGCACGGTCTGGAGTTGCGGTAACAATGATTACGGGCAACTCGGTCGTAATGTCGCAACCGGTCACGGGCAAACCGGGAGCAACCTCGGAAAAATTACCGGGCTGCCAACGGGAGCGAGTAATCGCGTGGTACAGATTGCGGCGACGGACACGAGTTTTTTTGCCGTGCTTGCCAATGGTGATGTCTGGTGTGCCGGAGAAAATACTATCGGACAACTCGGCTATACGAAAGCCAACGGTTCCGCAACGGCAACCAATCTGGCTCGCAATGCGTTTATCCTGAATGTCAAAAGCGTTTTTTGCGGCAGGGATTTCACCTATTTCCTGTCGAGCAACGGGGACGTTCGCAGTTGCGGCAATAACGGGCTTGGACAACTTGGTCGGATCACCGCACCTTCGGGAAATGCGATGATCCCGAATCTTGGGCTTGTTGCCATATCCAACGTCAAGGGGATTGCTTGCGGCGACGATTTTACATGGTTTCAAGTCGGCGACAACGATGTTTGGACTTGCGGCAGTAATTTTTCCGGTCAGTTGGCTCGCGGAAGCTGGGCGACGATCCCGATGGATGCGACACCGACGTTTGCGTGGTCTTCGCCGACGGGAATCATCGACATGAGTTGCGGTGTCGGTTTCGGTTATGTGACGACGGGAGGTCGCCGTGCCTTTCATACTGGTGGTTCTCCGGGTGGTGGTACATGGTTGACGGATATCGGTTTGTCCAATGTCGATCAGGCCGTGGCAAGTACGAACATGACATACTCGCTGTTCATTCGATCCGGCAAGACATGGGTACAAGGTGCCAACAGTTACGGACAGTTGGGAATACATGGTAATCCTCAGTCGGCAACCTTACAGATGACGGATGTCTTGAATGGTAATGGTGTTCGCGCATTTACCGGTGGTACGGCCTGCTATTGGATTTTGCCGGGTGGTGATGTGATGGCGGTTGGGAACAATCGCGACGGGCATCTTGGTTTTACGACACCGGCTTCGACTCAATTTTACGGTGTGATCGATTTCAAATAACGCAAAAGGAGTTTTTATCAATGCCGGAACGCATGGTCTTTTTAAGCCAGATCGAATTGGACACAGCCGCTTCATCTCCCAAAGAGGCGATTCGCAAACAGGAGTTCGACGGGCATGTCAACAATGACTTGCGACACCTGCCCATCGGCGGTCAGATCGGTCAGGTGCTGGTGAGGACGGCAACGGGTCTCGCCTGGAAATGGGCACATGTCTTATGCGGATGCGGTCCCGGTTCGATCACGTTTGAGGAAACATCACAAACAGCGGTACTTCAGGGCATAGACTTCAATGCCATTCGTGAGGTGGAAATTGTATGAAGCAAACCTACCTCACATTGGGGGCCGTCATCCGCAATCAGGAGCATTACGTCCAGGAATGGCTGGCCTTCCATCATCTCGTCGGCGTTGAACGGTTCGTCCTTGTTTTACATCAATGCACGGACAAAACCGAAGAGAAAATCCGTGAGTTGCCGTTTCAGAAAAAGATTCATATTCACCGGATCGTCAACGACGAACAGTTCGTGCAGATGGGAACGTACCTCTGGATCATGGAACATTATGGCCGGTTTACAAAATGGCTGATGTTCATCGACTCCGACGAGTTTTTCTTTGGGACACGCGAAGACGACCTACGAATCATCCTTGCCGATTACGAACAGCACGGCGGCCTGGCGGCTCATTGGCTTGAGTTCGGCTCCAACGGCCATGTTGTGAAGCCGCAGGGTTTATCGATAGAGGCGTTTACAAGACGTGCTCCCGACCGTCACTCTCCTCATTATTCCTTCAAATCTGTTATCCAACCGTGTCGTTTTCAAAAAATACTGTCGCCGCACCTTGCCGTTACCAATCCACTCACTGTCATGGAAGATCATGGTGAGGTCAACGTCAACTGGATTTGGATCGGTGACAAACAACCTTCACATGAAATCGTCCGTGTGAACCATTATCATGTTCGCAGCATGGAAGATTGGGTCGAACGGTATCGTCGGGGTCAGTGCAATGATCCCGAACACAAGCTTACGCCGGAGTATATGTACAACAGCCGGATATTCAAGTCGCGCGATCATGAGGATGTCCATGACACCTGTATTCTCCGGTTTACCAAACCTCTGTGCAACCTGTTGGGACTTCCGGACGTGTCCTTGATCCGATCCCATTCGGTCTTCAGGTACGGATATTGACCGCTTTTCATTTTCCGGTTCGGGAAAAACCTCTATGATACGGTTTCCGCCTCCGCTCTGAACTTTCCACGACTCGTGGAAAGTTCGGCCTAACCTGAAACACACAACCACGATCATCCACACCGAACGAGGATTTTTATGAGTAGCGACCCCATGAATCCGGAATCCATGACCGAACCCGATCCCTCCCAGGAATCTTCAGGAATCGTCAGCCATCGGGACGAATTCAGCGAACCGGCCCCGGTTTCCGACAGTCCTAATCAACAGCAGATTCCAACGAATGAATGGGAGTCACATGGCACTGCCCCGGCATTTTCTGCAACCTCTGTTTCTTCCGTTCCTGTCCCGTCAATTCATAGCTTGTCGGTCCAAAGAATCGATGCGATGATTTCGGGACTGTATGGAGGAATCGTGATCCGGGCCGTTTCACTTTTCGATGAACCGATGGAACTACTCGTGCGTGAAGTCCGGTCGATGACGTATCACCCGTCGATTGTGGAACGGCGGCTGGAAACGGTTTCGCTCGACGACATGGCGAAAAAACTGTTCCACGTCGGTCGGGAACAGCACGGATTCGATCCGGACAACGAACGGGACTGGAACCTGTACGTCCAGGATTCCGTTTTGCCGGTCATTGAACTTTTGGAAGCCGGCTGGATCGGTGCCCATGCGAAGGAACGGAATCCGGTCACCGGATTTTTCTTCGGCGAAGGCGGAATCCTTACTGACGGCATCGGGCGTGAGACGGTCGTTCGCAAGATCATGGCACGGACCGTGGAAACAAAAGTTCCGGTCGTCACGAAACACGACGGACCAGCCATTGTCATTGCTTATACGGTCTGAGTTGATGGGATCATATCGCCGGGAAACTTGTCATGGAACGTTCATTCACATTCCGAGACCGCGTGAAATTCGCCTGTCTGCTCCGCTGTATTGATGCGGGACTGGACGAACAGGAGATGATCACAACGTTTCGGGACGCGACCCGTCGGCTCCGATCCGAGTCGATGAAAACGGCGGCTTTTGGCTGGGCCGCTCCGACTCTGTCCAGTCTTGGCTACCTGGCCCTGCTCGGTGTCCCCGCAGCGGCACTCGGTTCCGCCGCCCTGGGAAATATCGCCGGTCGAACGGCCCGGAACGTGACCATCGGCCGGCTCCCATCCCCGGAAGAACTGAAACTGATCGACGAGATTGCCACATATCACCGGACTGCGGATGAGGTTCGAGCGAGAACCGAGGATGCGATGGCCGAACGGAAACGGGACGCGAAACCGTCCGTGAGGAGATTGCTCTGATGCGCCCCAACCCGACCGACCTTCCTTCCGCACTCCGCTCCGTTGCCTGTGAACTCGGTCTGGAGTTTTTGCCGTTTCTGCAATCGGAAATCGCGTCATTTCCGATCGCATGTCACAAGCTGCCGATCTTCAAGGACCAATCCGAAGTTGCCGCACTGCCGGTTCAAATGAATTTTCATGCCATCACACTTGATCTGGACAGGGAGCAGGACCGGCGGGAATATGAAAAGACGATGACCTACCTCGCATCAGGTTACGGGATGCGTCTGGTCCACATCGAACGTATCCTGGTCACGAAAAAACGTGCCGTGTCCAAGCCGGACAGACCGCAACGCCGGAAAGTGCGAAGAGTCTATCTGGAATATTATGCGCCGTACCGGGTCTTGCTTCCCACCACCAATCCCACGGAATAAAACGACGATGACACTGACCTCGCAAGCCCAAACGCTCACCCGATCGCTCGGTGAAACGAGTGGTCGCTGGCTTGCGCCGTTTCAAAAAACGGAACCGCAGCGGGAGGCAATGCGGATGCTGGGCCGGGCCGGACTCGGAACATTGGGCGTGGGCAGTACGGCCGCTCTGCTCATGATGCTCCGCCGTCATCATGAACGGGAACTGCTCGACGAGGACAAGGCGAAAGCGTTGCTCCCGGTCCCGATTTACGTCCGGGACAATGAAAAACACAAATCCGCATCAGCCGCCACGAAAGGGATAGCCGCCGGGCTGGGAACGCTCGGACTGGCCGGTACGGTTGCGGGACTTGCTTACGGAAATCACGGAGAGAACGGCGTCGATTCGGCCAATCCCGCCTCGCGTCTTTTCAATACAGCGACCGGTCTGATTCCGGGCGGTCGTGCGTTACGTGACGAACAGGATCGGTACGCCGACTTGCCCGGTACGATCCGGGGCGAACATGCGAAATCGTTTGCCGATGTCCCGTGGTTTGCCCCAGGCGTTCTCGGCGTCTCGTTACTCGGTCTGGGAGCCGGGTATGCGGGGGTGAATGCGATCGGAAACGCACTGGCAAGACGGAAATTGAAGAAACGCCGTCAGCAGGCGATCCGTGTCTATGACGAGGCACTGAGGAACGAACAGACCTCGAAACTCGGTGCGGCACTCGAAGCGTTCGTGACCGCCTGTGAGGAACTGGCACCGTCCGTAAAAGAGGCGTCGGTCCTCGAATGGTATCTCGCACTACTCGGTACAGCAGGTGTTGCGGGTGGAATGGCCGGGACGTATCACGGGTATCAGGGTGCCGATCAGAAGTTTCGGCTGGCCGCACTGAAATCCCTCCGGAAAGCGCAACTGGCGAAACGGCGGAATACCGAACTCAGTCTGGTTCCCCGGATTCATCATCTGCCGTCGCCGTCGTCCGATGCCAACGTATCGAAAGACCCGGACGAGCCGGTCGAAAAAACGGCCGACCTGGTCCGTCAACTGGGCGGTCTGCTCTGGCAGGGCGGAACGTCCTTGCTCAAGGGAACCGCGCGTCGCATTCCGGGGGCGGTGCGAACTACGGCCAAAGTCCCAAAGTATCTGGCGAAACAACAGCCGCTGACCACGCTGACCGCCGCAGGTCTGTTGGGTACGGAAGGTCTTGGCCGGCTCGCCGACCATTACCATAGCCCGTGGGGTCAGTATAAACCGTCCACCTGGGTCTTCAACCGGTTCGCCGAAAATCAGCCGCTCAACGATTCGCAAGGCAACCCCGTCTGGGGAACCCGGCGACTTTACAGTGCCGACCCGAACGATTTTCCGGATATGCGCTGGAGTTGGAATCCGCTTTCGGAACGCGGGTTCGGCTGGCGGTTTCGGAAAGAACCGAATCCGCAACGAGTGATCCTGGCCCCGGAAGCAAGACCGACCGTCTCGGAATTGACCAAAGCCTCCAACCCGTCCGTCGCTATGCGACGCAGGATGAACGAACAGTTTTATGACTACTCCTCGAAATGAGCCGGTTTCATAAGATCAAGACGATATGTTATTGAGGAAAACGTTCCATGTCGAATCCGTTTCTGATTCGGGAACCGGATGAACCGATCCATGAGAAGCCCGACCCGAAGAACGGGACTCGACCGGCCGCGTTTCCGCTATCCGTTCCTCAACCTGTTCTCCGGCTGCCTGCTTCCGCCCCGGCTCTTTCCGTTCCTGTTCCAAGCCATCCTGCCCCCGAACTCCGTTCCTTCGGTGACATTCCGGCAACCCGTGCGGCGATCTTCGACCGGGTGCAGAAAGCGGCGTCGAACCTGAGCATTGTGGAGAACGGACGCTATGCCCTGGCACTGGGCGACGTGCATTACGCCGACCAAGACGATCCGGCTCCCGACCACATCAAGCGTACTCTTTTGGAAGGGGGAACTCTGGCCCGGCCTTTACGTGGCACCTGGACTCTGACCGATAAGCAAAGCGGTACTCAAACTCACCGCACGACGGTCATTGCGAAAATTCCTTGCCTGCTCGATAACGGCACCTTCTTGCGGAACGGAACGAAATACGTGTTACGGAACCAGTCGCGGCTCCTGCCCGGTGTTTATGCCCGTCGCAAAGAAAACGGCGAACATGAAGTCCATGTCAACGCCGACTTGCGGGACGGCCCGATTCATCATTATGGTCTCGACCCGGAAACAGGGCAACTGAACGTCCTGGTTGCCGGTTCCAAGACACCCCTGATCGGACTCGCCCGATCGCTCGGTGCGTCGGACGACGAAATGAAAGACGCCTGGGGCGAGGAACTGTTTCAGGTCAACGAGAAAAAATTCCGGGAATCGCAGATTGCGAAACTTTACGAGAAACTTGCACGAGGCCGGAAAGATGCAAAAACCGATCGCGAAAAAATGGCGGCGATCCGCGACTCGCTCCAGCGTATCCGGCTGGACCCGGACGTGATGGAAGCGACGCTCGGCACCCGCTACGATCACCTGGACAAGCATGTTCTGCTGGCTGCCACGAAAAAGCTGATCGGCATCTCACGTGGCGATCAGGAGTCGGACGACCGGGACAATATGGCCTATCAGGAAATCTACGGGCCGGAGGATTTGTTCGAGGAACGACTGACGAAAGATTCGGGCGGCTATCGGCG
>Ga0123353_10014834_pt1 | contig 11266 bp, 3 predicted proteins | sample TergutLab28metaG_3_FD_92763 | JGI IMG/M metagenome (GOLD analysis project Ga0123353, IMG submission 92763) | Labiotermes labralis P3 segment gut microbial communities from Petit-Saut dam, French Guiana - Lab288 P3 | ecosystem: Host-associated > Arthropoda: Insects > Digestive system > Gut ... | reverse complement strand
TGGCGGAAGGCGCGGTCGCCGCGCTCACTGAGGCGGGCATATCCCACGGTGTCGGCAAGGACGTTATCATTATGGGCTTTGACGCAAATAAATGGGCACTGAGGGAGCTGCTTGCAGGCAATTGGAACTATAACGGACAGTGCAGCCCTTTCCAGGCTTCCGTCATTGACGAGATGATCAAGAAGCTTGAAGCGGGGGAGACGCTTACTACGAAGAAAGTGATATCGGAAGAGAGGGGATTTGACGCCAGAACGATAACTCAGGCGGATATCGAAGCGTACGGACTCGGCGATTGACCGCCCGACATAGGTGGCGAGGCTCCTAGGTGGCACGAATGATGATAAACACAATCAAACGCGTATGCGCTCTCATTCTATCCGCGATCATTCTGACCGCGGCTTTTTCAGGCTGCGCCAACCGCGCGGCCGACGGCGCCGCGGAGGTTTTTACATCGTTTAAGGATATTCCGGGCGTGACGCAAGTTGAGATCGACGCGATCGAGCGGCTGCAGAAGAGCAGAAACACATTCAGATACTCATCCATCTACGGTACCGAGATGTTCGTGGGAGAGGACGGCAGAGTGGGGGGGTTCACCGCCCATATCTGCAAATGGCTCTCGGAGCTTTTTGAGATCCCTTTCGTGCCGGGTATTGTCGAGCATGACGAACTCATCGCGGGGCTGGATAACTATACTATCGACTTCACGGGCGAGCTCACATCCAACGACGAGCGGCGCGAAAAGTACATAATGACGGGCGATATTGCCATCCGCCAGATAATCACCATTCGGATGGTAGACGCGCCGCCGCTTCAGGAACTGGCGTTGTCGCGCGTATTGCGGTACGCTTTTTTGCGCGGCGACCCAATAGTGGAAATAATATCGAGGATCGAGCGCAATGAGTTTGAGATTATAATCGTAGGCGACAACCTTCAGGCATACGATATGCTTCTCAGCGGTGAGGTCGACGCGTTTTTTAACGAAAACTCGGCTGAGGCCGCTTTTGGGTTCTTCGACGACGTCGCCGCCGGCGTATACTATCCGATCGTGTACAGGTCCGTCTCGCTTTCCACGCAAAATCCCGAACTCAAGCCTATTATCGACGTCGTGGATAAAGCGCTGGACAGCGGCGCGTTCCACCACCTGACGAGTCTTTACAACCAGGGCCATCAGGACTATTTACAGCATAAGTTCTTTTCTATGCTGACGGACGAGGAACGGGATTATCTGATTATCAACCCCGTGATCCCCTATGTCGCCGAGATCACGAACTATCCGCTGAGCTTTTTTGAACCGCGCACCGGAGAGTGGGGGGGCATATCAATCGATGTTCTCCACGAGATAGAAAAGATAACGGGGCTTGTCTTTGAACTTCAAAATGATGAACACACGAACTGGCCGGAGCTTCTCGTTATGCTTGAAAGCGGCCAGGCCGCGCTGATAACCTCCCTTATCCCGTCTAACGACAGGATAGGGCGCTTTATATGGCCGGGCGAGAGCTTTTTTCGCAATAACCTTGCGCTTATCTCGAAGTCCGAGTTCCGCGACATAAGCATCAATGAGATATTGAACGTCAGAGTAGCCACCATTCAGGATACGGCGCACGGGGCAATGTTTCAGGACTGGTTTCCCAATCATAGGGCGACGACGGAGTATGTCAGCACATACGACGCCTTTGACGCGCTGGAACGCGATGAAGTAGACCTGGTCATGGTCAGCGAGCATCAACTGCTCATCCTGACGAACTACCGCGAGCTTGTTGGGTATAAGGCGAACTTCATCTTCGACTATTATTTCTACTCGACCTATGGGCTGAACAAAGACAGAACAGTTCTGGCTTCGATCATCTCCAAGGCAATGAAAGTGATCGACGTGGAAAGCATTTCCGGAGGTTGGCTGCGCAGGACTTACGACTACAGGGTGCAGGTGGCGCAGGAGCGCATCCCCTATATGATCGGCGTGGGCATGCTGTCCGTCGGATTTGTTTTCTCGATAATCCTGTTTGTCAGAAAACGCAGGGAAGGGCTGAAACTCGAGACTCTGGTCGATATCAGAACGCGGGAACTGTCGGACGCGGTGGAGGTCGCGCAGGAAGCCAGCAGGGCAAAAAGCGACTTTCTATCCAGCATGTCCCATGAGATCCGAACGCCGATGAACGCGATAATCGGCATGGCGGAGCTGCTCAGCCATGAGCAGCTAAACGAGAGACAGCGGGGTTATGTCAGCGATATAGATATTTCTTCGAAATCTCTTCTGGGGATAATAAACGACATACTGGACTTTTCAAAAATCGAGTCGGGCAAACTGGAACTCAACGCGGTCGATTATGAGCTCATGGCGCTGGTCAACAATATCGACTCGATGTTCTCCTATGTCGCGCAGACTAAAGGGCTTGAGTTTATCGTCGAAGTCGCGGACGGCCTTCCAGATTACCTCTACGGCGACGATGTGAAGATAAGGCAGGTCCTGACTAATATTTGCGGGAATGCGATCAAGTTCACTTCGCAGGGTCATATCAAACTCTCGGTGGCGTCAGGCGGCGGAATGCTGATATTCAAGATAGAAGACACGGGCATGGGGATACGCAAGGAGGATCTTCCCAAGCTGTTCAATGCCTTTGAGCAGCTTGACAAAGTGAAAAACAGAAGCGTTGTGGGAACCGGCCTCGGCCTGTCGATCACCAGGGCGTTTATGGAAACGATGGGCGGGGAGGTCGGCGTTGAAAGCGAGTACGGGCGCGGCACGGTGTTTACTGTCTCGGTGCCTCTCATAGAGGGCAACCCCGATAACATCCGGCGCGGCGAACCCGTAGCCGGCGAGCAGATCATCAGCGCGCCTGACGCTAAGATTCTGGTGACGGACGACAACGGGTTTAACCTTAAGGTCGCGGGCGGGCTTCTTAGTATTATGGATATCGAGGCGGAAACGGCGGACTCCGGTTTTAAGGCTATTGAGCTTGTAAAGGCCAGCGATTACGATATCGTTTTTATGGACCACATGATGCCCGAGATGGACGGGGTCGAGACCGTACACAGGATACGGGCGCTTGGCGGTAAGTATTTAAAGCTTCCTATAGTCGCCCTGACTGCCAACGCCGTCACGGGCGCACGCGAGATGTTTCTTGAAAACGGGTTCAATGATTTTATCTCAAAGCCGATCGACGCCGCGGAGCTTCAGACCGTCGTGCAAAGATTTCTGCCGGCGGAAAAAATCATTGCGCGCGCCGACGGCGGGAGCCGGCAGGACGCCGCGGACAAGGAAGAGCAGTTGCGCGTGAAGACGATCGTTACCTTTGTCAGGGAGAACCTTAATACATACGGAAACATTACGGCGTCGCTGGAGGCGGGCGATATAAAGACCGCGCACAGGATAGCGCATACCCTCAAAAGCAGCGCGGGTTATCTCGGAAAAAAGGCTTTGCAGGACGCTGCGGCCTCTCTGGAGGCGGCGCTGCAAGGCGGGACAGCCGGACACACGCCCCGGCAGCTCAGCGACCTTGAAAAGGAGCTGTCTTCCGCTCTGAGTGAGTTTATGCCGCAGTTTGTCGAAGCGGAAAGCGAAAAACCGGAAGCGGTACATGTCAGCGCAGGGGAGCTCGCGGCTCTTCTTGACGAAATAAAGCCGCTCCTTGAAAAGAGCGACTTTCGCGCTGTGGATTATGTCCGGCGGCTTCAGGGCATCGCCGGCATGGAGGAGATGGCCCGGCGGATCGATGATTATGATTTTGACGGCGCCCTTAGGCTGTTAAGTGAAACTCGCAAAGCGCCGCCGCACCCGTAGAGGCGAATCCCCTGCATCCATGCATGGGGTTATGTCACTTCTGTATCAGCTCCAGTTCTGCCAGCGCGCCTTCGAAATCGTAGTCGTCTATCCGTTGCGCGAGCTTCTCCATGCCCTCTATCCCTAGCAGCTTCTCCGCGAAGTCCGCGGCAGCGAAGTCGCTTTTCCTGAGCAGCGGCTCCAGCTCGGACAGCAAGGTTTCAAGCGCGTCTCCGCCGATTTCAACGGCGGTTTTCTTTTCGGCTTGAGCTTCATTATAGAGCGGCATAAACTCACTCAGCGCGTTTTCGAGTTCAGTCTTGAAAACCGCAAGCTGGTCCGGCGAACATCCGGCTTTCCCGTCTTGAAGAGATTCCTCGATAGAAAACGCCGCCTCCTGCAGCTCCTTCCTGCCGAGATAACCCGCGCTGCTCTTTATGGTATGCGCCATCCTGTGCGCGGTCTTTATATCGCCTGTTTCAAGCGAGGCGGTCATTCTCTCATAAGTATCCAGGTTCTCCTTAACGAAGGTGACGGCAGATTTCCGGCGAAGCGTCTCTTCACGGCCCATACGCGCCTGCTTGACGCCGCCGGCCGCTTGCGTCCGGATCATTTCGGGAGGCAGAAGCTTCTCTACGGTCTCATAGAGTTTGCTCACCTCGATTGGCTTCGAGATAAATTCGTTGAATCCGTTTTCGATGAACATTTCGCGCGCGTTTCCGATAGCGTTGGCAGTGAGGGCGACAATCGGCAGCTTTAAATACTTTCCGCCCATTTTCCTTATTTCATGCACAGTTTCGACGCCGTCCATCTCAGGCATCATGTGGTCCATAAAGATGATATCATAGTCCTTTTGCTTAATAAGCTCGATCGCCTTTAAGCCTGAATCCGCCGTTTCGGCCTCGATATCCATAAGGCTCAGCAGGCCGCTCGCAACCTTGAGGTTAAACTCGTTATCGTCAGTGACCAATACCGACGCGCCGGGCGCGCTGAAGGCCTTTTCGACGCCGCCGCTCTCGTATATACGGACGTTTTCGGCGTTGCCCTCGACGATCGGAATGGTGATCGTGAACTCCGAACCGCGCCCGTAATCGCTCTTGATGTTTATCCGGCCGCCCATAAGTTCGACAAAAGATTTGCTGAGAGGAAGCCCCAGGCCCGTCCCGACGACGCTTCGGTTTATCGACTTGTCGACCTGTTCGAACGCAGTAAAGAGTTTTGGCATATCTTCTTTTCGTATGCCTACGCCGGTATCGACGATATCAATATTGAGAAAACCCTGCGACGCGTTCACTCTCAGCTTGACATACCCGCTGTCGGTGAACTTGACGGCGTTGCCGCAAATGTTTATCAGAACCTGCCTGAGCCTGATATCGTCCCCGTACAAAAAGCCGGGAATGCCGTCGCCGCACTCGAGTATGAAGTCGATCCCCTTTTTCTGCGCGATAAACACGAACAGTGACTCAATGTTGTTGATAAGCGCGTTGAAGTCGTAGTCTACGGGGTTGAGCTCCAGCTTGCCCGATTCGATTTTCGAGAAGTCCAGAATGTCGTTGATGATATCCAACAGCGATTTGGAGGATACAACGATATCGCTTACATATCCCTGCTGGCGTTCGTTGAGCGGTTCGCGGGCAAGGATCTCGCCCATGCCGATTATTGCGTTCATCGGCGTCCTGATCTCATGCGACATATTCGACAGGAATATGGACTTGGCGTGGCTTGCGTCCTGCGCTTTTCCCAGCGCTTCCTTCAGTTTGACGGTCATCATATTGTGTTCGGTCATGTCGATGATATGCGCCACTACGAGCTGCTCGGTTTTTCCGTCGACGCGGATCAATGTGACCTTGCACGGGATCGGCGTACCGTCGGAAGCTTTGTGGACCCAGTCAAAAACCCACTTGCCTTCGCTGAAAGCCTTGATAAGATGCTTCGAGGCTTGTTTGATCGAAAGGGCTCCATCCGGTTGGTATTCAGGGGAAAAATCCGTGAAACGATCCTTGAAATCGTCCTTGTTGTCAATTTTGAACAGCTGCATGCTAGCGTCGTTGCAGTCCAGCATCTGAAAATTCCTGTTCCACAAATGGCAGGGATATGGCATCGAGTCAAACATTAGCTTGATGTTGCCGTAGTTATGCGTATCCCGTCTATCCATTTCTCTCAGCTCCAGTCTCCCGCCATTTCATTATTACAACATTATAACATAAATTTACAGGATTGCTATGTCGAAATTTTTATATTTGCAATTAAATGATTGATGAATTTGTTGAATTAAATCTTTATTTGTGATATATTAACGGCATGTAATTGTGAGGAGTTGGTGTCGTGGCCGATAACAAGAAAGAGTTTACCATCCTGATTACTGACGACGAGAAGACTAATCTGGACATCCTGGGCAGCATTCTATCGCCGATGTACAGCCTGCTGATCTCAAGGAGCGGGCCGAGGGCGTTGGAGCTTGCGCGGGAGCATAAGCCGGATCTGATCCTTCTTGACGTCCTGATGCCGGAAATGTCCGGATTTGAGGTCATAACGAGGCTTAAGGCGTCTGAAAGCACGGACAGGATCCCCGTCATATTCATAACGGGGCTGACCAGTGTCGACGACGAAGAGAAGGGGTTCTTCCTCGGAGCGGTCGACTATATCGCCAAGCCGTTTAACAAGTCCATTGTAAAAGCCAGGGTGAATACGCATATCAAGATAATAGATCAAATGCGTACGATAGAGAACATAGGCCTTATCGACCCTCTCACAAAAGTATCCAACCGGCGCGGTTTTGAGAACCGCCTCAATCTCGAGTGGTGCAGGGCGCAAAGGGAGAAGACGCCGGTCAGTTTCCTGATAATGGACATCGACAAATTCAAGACCTATAACGATACTTACGGGCATCAGCAGGGAGACATTGCCCTGAAGACGTTCGCGGAGACAGCTTCCAAAGCGCTTTTGCGCTCGGTCGACTTCGCCGCTCGCTGGGGAGGCGAAGAATTTGTCGTGCTGCTGCCGGGTACGGGTTCCGATGGTGCGGCGGAGGTCGCCGAAAGGATACGCGAGAGAATAGAATCAAAGGTCATCAACACTGACGACGGAGACGAAACCAGGATAACTGTGAGCATCGGCGTAAACTCAGTCATACCCGAGCAGGACGCCCCCCCTGATGAGTTCATCAAAAAGGCGGACCAGGCCCTGTATAAGGCCAAAGAGACGGGAAGAAACAGGGTGGTGCATGCTTGAGGAGTCGCCCGCCTCCTTAGCGGGTGCAGGCCCGTAATGGCGGAAGTGTAGAGCGATAAAAACGCAAAGCGAACCCGATGGGTTGTGGGGCAAAGCCCACGTTAGAATACTGTTTATGATCATTAACAATATAAAACGTTTATGCGCGCTTACACTGGCAGCGATCATGATGGCCGCTTTGTTTTCGGGCTGCGCCGGGCGGGCCGCGCGCGACGTGGATGACTGGGTCTTTACTGCGTTTTCCGACATACCCGGCGTGACCGCCGCGGATATAGAGGCGGTCGAAGCGCTCAGGAGCCGGGTGGATTCTTTTTCTTATACTGTCAACCACAGTACGGAGGCGTTTTACGGGGAAGACGGTGAAATCGAAGGATTTGCCGCTCTTTTCTGTCAGTGGCTGTCCGAACTGTTCGATATTCCGTTTAAACCCGTCATCGCTGAGTGGGACGAGCTCATCGAGGGGCTGAAAAACCACACGGTCGACTTTACGGGCGAACTCACAGCGAACGAAGATAGGCGCAAAGAGTATTTCATGACTGACGATATCGCCCAGCGGCAGATCGTCTACATGCGCACGGACAATAGTATCCCTCTCTTTGAGCTTGCCTTTACGCGCACTCTGCGGTATGGTTTTCTGGTTAGCGCTACTACGGCTGATGACGTCCGAAAGCGTGAAAGCAATCGGTATACAGAGGTGTTCGTAGACGACTACGAACATGCATACGAAATGCTGCTGAGCGGGGAGATCGACGCGTTTTTTGAAGAGTCCTCCGCTGAAGCCGCCTTTGACTGCTTCGACGATGTGACCGTCGAAGTCTATTACCCCATCATTTACAGCCCCGTTTCTCTTTCCACACAGAATCCCGATAATAAGCCCATTATCGATGTAGTCCAGAAGGCGCTCGAAAACGGCGGCATTTACCACCTCACAAGGCTGTATAACAAGGGCCATCAGGAGTATCTGAGGTACAAGCTGTTCATCAGCCTTACGGACAAGGAACGCGAGCATATAAAAAACAACCCCGTCGTCAAATACGCGGCCGAGATAACGAACTATCCCATCAGTTTCTTTGATTCGCGGACAGGGAAGTGGGAAGGTATTGCTCTGGACGTGATCGCCGAGATGGAGCATCTAACGGGGCTGACTTTTCAGCGGATAAACGATGAAAAAGACCACTGGCCCGTGCTTTTGGAGATGCTAAGGCGCGGCGAGGTCGCCATGATAACTGAGCTTATCCCGTCGGAAGACAGGATAGGCAATTATCTGTGGTCCGGGGAGGAGTTTTTCCGCGATCATTTTGTACTCATCTCAAAAACGGAGTTCCGCGACATCGCGGTAAACGAGATCCTGTATGTCAGGACAGGCGTGGCGAGAAACACAGCCCATATGGCGCTCTTTCGAAGCTGGTTTCCGAACCATAAAGCCATATTTGAATACGCGAACACTTTCGACGCCTTTGACGCGCTTGAACGCGGTGATATCGACGTTGTGATGACCAGCGAGCATCAACTGCTCATTATGACCAACTACCGCGAGCAGGTAGGTTATAAGGCGAATTTTGTGTTCAACTTGTATTTCGATTCTGCCTTCGGGTTCAACCGCGAAGAAGAGGTTTTAGCCTCTATCGTGACGAAAGCCATGAAGGTGATAGACGTAGACGCCATTTCCGGCAGATGGATGCGAAGGACATACGACTATCGCGTCAGGCTCGCGCAGGAGCGCTTTCCGTTTCTGGTTGGCGCCGGAGTACTCTCGGTAGGACTGGTTTTCGCCGTCATATTGTTTATCAGGAAACGCAGGGAAGGGCAGAAGCTTGAGACGCTCGTCGGCAGCCGGACCAAAGAGCTCTCTGAGAACCAGCGGCAGCTTGAGAAAATGCTGCTCCAGCACGAATACCAACTGCTTAAGCAAAATCTAATGATCAAGGCGACCAAAATAGGCCTCTGGGACATGGAGGTCGACAAGGACGACCCGGTCAACCCCGACAGTATCCTTATTCTGTCGGATGAGTTCCGTAATATGCTTGGATTCAAAGACGAAACGGACTTTCCGGGAGTCCTTCGAAGCTGGAGGGACCGCTTGCACCCGGAAGACAGGGCTAGGGCTGTCGAGGCTTTCGCGAAGCACATTCTGGATAAAACAGGCAAGACGCCGTTCGATCTGGAGTACCGCCTGAAAAAAAAGGACGGGCGGTACGCCTACTACCGGGCGTCTGGCGAGACTTTACGCGATGAAGACGGCAACGCCGAGCGCGTCGCCGGCGCGATGCTCGACGTTACTGAAACCAAGAAGCTGCTGATGGATATTGAAACCGAAAGCGCGATGCTTCAGACGATATTCGACTCTATCCCCGATCTTATTTTCTGCAAGGACAGGAACCTCAACTATACGCGCTGCAATAAGAGCCTTCTGAAGTATTTTGGTATGCGCGAGGAAGAACTCATCGGGAGAAACGACTACAGCGGCCTCAGATTCGAGAGCGACGCGGCTGAGGAGTACAGGGCCATGGACCGCATGGTCATGAACCAGATTAAAGTCTATACATACGAGGAGTTTGTACGCTCCCCCGACGGGAACGACCGCCTTTTTGAAACGAGCAAGGTGCCCCTTTTGCTCAACGGCGAGATTACGGGTTTAATGGGGATCGCCCGCGATATCACGGAGCGTAAGGCGATGGAGGAAGCCGCCCAGAGCGCCAACAAAGCCAAGAGCGAGTTTCTGGCGAACATGTCGCATGAGATCAGGACGCCCATGAACGCTATTATCGGTATGTCAGAGATCCTTGAGCACGACGAACTCAGCGCGCGCCAAATGGGCTATGTTAAGGACATCAGCATGTCGGCGCACGCGCTTTTGGGTATTATCAACGATATACTGGACATGTCAAAAATCGAGGCGGGAAAACTTGATCTCAATCCCGTCGATTTCAGCTTCGACCCGTTTATGGATAACATAGTCTCGATGTTCAGGCATGTCGCGCAAAACAAGGGCCTGGATTTTCTGTATGAAACTGAGGGAGAGCTGCCCGATTGCCTGTTCGGCGACGATATAAGGCTGAGGCAGGTCCTGACCAATATCTGCGGAAACGCGGTGAAGTTCACCTCCAAGGGCCATGTGAAACTGATCGTGTCAGCGGGCGAGGACTGGCTCATCTTCAAAGTGGAGGACACGGGCCCGGGGATACGCGAGAAGGATATACCGGGCTTGTTCAAAGCGTTCGAGCAGGTCGACACATCCAGAAACAGGAATGTTGTAGGAACCGGTCTCGGGCTTCCTATTTGCAAGTCTTTTGTCACAATGATGGGCGGAGAGATCACGGTCGAAAGCAAGTACGGGCAGGGTTCGCGGTTTATCATAACGGTACCCAAAGTCGAGGGCGACGCCGAGAACATCCGCAGAAGCGAGGTAGGCGCGATGGTGAGAGCCATCAGCGCGCCGGAAGCTAAGGTGCTGGTGACTGACGATAATGAGTTTAACCTCAAGGTCGCAGGCGGGCTTCTGAGTTTTATGGATATTGACGCCGAGACGGCGGACTCCGGGTACAAGGCGATCGAGCTCGTCAAAGAAAATGACTATGATATCATTTTCATGGATCACATGATGCCGGAACTGGACGGCGTTGAAACCGTGCGGGAAATCAGGAAGTTAGGCGGAAAGTATAAGGAGCTGAAGATCGTCGCGCTCACCGCAAACGCGGTCACGGGCGCGCGCGAAATGTTCCTGGACAACGGCTTTGACGACTTCATCTCGAAGCCTATCGACGCCGGGGAACTACAGGCGATGGTCATGAAGTATCTGCCGGTCGGTATGGTGCGTGCGACAGCCGCAGGCGCGGACGACCAGTCCGCTGCGGAAAGGGAAGAGAAGCTGCGCAGAAAATCGATCGTTACATTCGTAAGGGAGAACCGGAATACCTATCAGGAAATCGTTGATTCGTTGTCGTCGGGTGACGTCAAGACCGCGCACAGGATCGCCCATACTCTTAAAAGCACAGCGGGTTACCTTGGCAGAAAGGGGCTGCAGGAGGCGGCGTCTTCGCTGGAGGGTTCGCTGGCGGGTGAGAAGCCCGGTCATACGCCGGGTCAGCTGGAGACTCTCGAACGCGAGCTGGCGACCGCGCTTTCTGAGTATGAGCCGATGGCGGCTGAGTCGGAAGCCGAAAGGCCCGAGGCCGCACAAATGGACGGCGTCGAACTGGAGGCGCTGCTTTCGGAACTGGAGCCCTTGCTTAAAATGAGCGACTTTGCCGCGGTGGAGTTTGTGGATAAGCTGTATGG
>Ga0123353_10014832_pt1 | contig 11267 bp, 4 predicted proteins | sample TergutLab28metaG_3_FD_92763 | JGI IMG/M metagenome (GOLD analysis project Ga0123353, IMG submission 92763) | Labiotermes labralis P3 segment gut microbial communities from Petit-Saut dam, French Guiana - Lab288 P3 | ecosystem: Host-associated > Arthropoda: Insects > Digestive system > Gut ... | reverse complement strand
CTATCATTACTAATTTGAAACATCTCACCGAAAGTATTGGTCATCCTAAAACCATACTTGTCAGCCATTTTATCTCTGTAGTTTTCGTATTTTTGCTCGTTCCATTCAAATCTTCGCTCCAAGCGCCTAAATTCTCTTTCACTTACCTCTATGCTCATGTTATAAATTCCATCATCAATAAATCTTCGCTCCCCGCGTACATCATACCACGTTTGCCCGCTCGGGTCCACATATTTCAGCGGATTATTGAGGCAGTAACTATACCGGTTGTAACTCTGCGAGAACTCCGGCAACTGCACAAAGTTGTCGGGCGAGAAGAACCGCCCGATTACAGGGTCGTACAGGCGTGCGTTCATGTTTATAACCCTGTATTCGGGATAGTGCTCGTGTCCGGTAAAACCGCGGGTCGTATATGAACAGTTAAACAGATCCGGAGTGACTCCCGTATTCATAACATTACCCCAAGGGTCGAAAAAGTTGCGCTGAACAACCTTTTTTTGTGCATTGGTAATGGCACAGTAACTGCCTAAGTGGTCGGTGTGGATGTAGTAGAGGCTGTCTGTGGTAACTATATTCCTGTCGTTCCATTCCTCCATAATGATAATGGGGTCTTCAGAAAGAGTATTCGTATCTTTTTCCGTCATGCGCGTAAAAACCCGCATCGCCACCACACCATTGTCGCCGTAAATATAGTCATGGCGAATATCTTTATTTTGGATATGGTCGAAAATTCTTTCGTACCTTTCATCCACATAATAGCGGGTGTTTTCTATTATTCCCTCCTTTCTTTGCACCATCTTGTTGCGCCGGCAGTTGGCATCGTAGGAAAGTTCATGCTGGTACTCTTTTTCTGTAATCTTTGCAGGCTGGTTCCATAAATTGTAGGTTACACCGCACGGGTTTTCAGATAAAACGGTTTCGCTTACCGGTACTATTTTGCTTACGGCGTTCCATTTAGTATTATGATAACTGTAGATTCCTACATTAGAGTTGAAGGATATATTTCCGCAAGAACTATAGTTCAATGTTTGTATTGCTCCTGTTTGCCCTGTAATTTTGGTAAGCCTGTCTAATTTATCGTACTGAAATGATTCCGTGCGGTTTAGTACGGTTTCCGAGCGCGATGCCATCAAACCGCTATTGCTATACGTGTATTTATAGTCAAGAATATCTAATAAGTAGTGTGTCGGAAGATTAATGTTTCCTTTATCATCGTAACCGGAAGAGGATGTGTTGTCTGTTTTGGAACGTGTTAATAATCCGAATGCATTATAAGTTAAACTTGTGGACAGTCCGTTTCCAAATTCGCAAAAGGTTGGTTTATTGTACACATTTCGTGATAGAACTTTATAGATGAGGTTGTTGTTGTCGTAGCGACGAATTTCACTTAATCTGCCGTCCGGGGTGTAGTAATAGGAAATTTTAAAATTGTCGGGATAGGTAAGGGTTTCTATTTGCCCGTTTGTGTTGTACGTATATCGGAAAACATTAGCACTACCGCTTACCTTGTCGTGATATATCAAACGTCCCAATCCATCGTATTGAAAAGTTTCATTCGAATTGCCGTTTATTTTAATAAAATATAATTTCCCATTCAGGTTATAGGTATTGTTTACATAGTCGTAAACATAATCAATCGTTTGCAAAGTATTATCGGAAGCTGTAATTTGCTTCTGAATTACCCTTCCCAGTTTGTCGTACTGGTAAGCTGTAGTGTTTCCGTTGGCATCTGTTTGTGTTGTTAATTCATTAAATTTATTGTATGAAGAGGTAATTGTACCTGCATTTGATTCATTGATAGAGAGGCGGTTTCCCCACAGGTCGGAGAGTATGGTTGTTGTGGTACCGTCATTATTGAGAGATATTAATGTTTCATACTTGTAATCGTTGGTAACATCGTATTTATACATAACGGTGCATCCATCTTCCTCCCAACAGGTAGTGATTCTTCCCAAAGCATCATAATGTTTAAATGAATCTGCATTGCGTAAATTATCGTAAAAAGAAACGGTTCTTCTGTCCCAAATTAGACCATAAGCGTATGATAAATCTATATAGGGAGCTTTTTCGGTAAGGATTCTTCCATACGGGTCGTAGGTAAATTCATGCCAAAATTTATCAGTATCCGGTTTGGTTAGCGGAGTGTATGGATATGAAGTTTTCACAGTTTGCCCTATGGCATTATATCGGGTATCAAAGTAGGCGTCATCTTCAAAGCGACACACTTCCCTTTTTAACTGGTCGTAAAAGAGAATCATTTCTGATTTTCCCGTAGAGTTTGTTGTAATGCTGTACTTTGCATTAGGAATAGAACCGGAATACCACTGCATTTGGGTAATGGTTTGCGTGCCATCAGGGTAAATAATTTTCGTTAGATTTCCGAATATATCGTAGTTATAGGAAGTTTTCAGCTGGTTTATATCGGTTTCTGAGAGTTTATTTCCTGTTTTCGGATCGAATGTGAAGTTTGTTTGGTGCTCTAACGGATTTTCAATCTTTGTTACAAAACGTTGGGTATTATCGTAAACATATTTTTCTTTTCGCGCTTCACAACCTGTGGCAGAAACTGTTTTTTCACGATAGAGACCTGCATTGCTGTAATCGCCATAAGAAGTAGTTATAGAGCCGTCTCTATTTCCTTTTCGCTCCCAATTCAGGCGTCCCTTGTTGGGGTCTGAACTTGGAAAATAACTGTAAATGAGCGTATCGACAATAATCTTACCGGTAGTTCCAAATTGCTGTTTGGTAATAACTTTTGTAAGATTAGTGCTTCCCTGATTTGTGCTGAGTAAAATTGTTTCATAAAAGAAAGTATGGGTAATTTCATGCATCCAATTACTCACATCAATCTTAGTATAGGTTTTAGTGGAGGTTGTTTCTATGCGCCCTTTGGCATTCAATGTTGTGGCTGTTATTGTTTTTGTATCATAAAGTATATCTTTTACAGTAGTTTCAGCAGAGTAAGGGAGATACCGCTTTTTTTCGAAATCTTTAAACGAAAAATTATAAATGGTTTCAACTCGTTCTATCTCATAATATAAATCAGTATGCGATACAGGTTTCAATATGGATTTTGAATTATCAACAGCAAATACAAAAACATCTTGTTTATTCTCTTGTTGATTAATAGAAACAAATTCATTAAATCCTAAAAAAGTTCTTCTTAAAGAACTAAATACCGGTACTTTAAATTGATAATTACAGGTATTAAAAGTATTGTTTAACCCATTAGATATTTGCAAATTATCTAATACAGGATAGAAATATTTTTTTGTAAGATTTCCATTCTTTGCCATCAGGTATTTGGGTTGAAAACCCAATTTCAGCGTTTTACCTAAACCATCGGTAATAGTTTCAGGTGATTCGTAGAGTTTATTTTGGTGCAGGTAGATCACACGGGGCTTATTAATTCGTTCTTTTTGAATGACAAGGTCTAAGGTACCATCGTTATTAAAATCTGTGATATTGAAATGTTTGGGAAGTGAAAAGTTTGCGTTGACGGAATAATTTTTGGATGTATATTTGTATTGCCCGTTAAAGCAACCTTTGGAATAGATAGTTTTTAGAGTAGAAGCTAAAAGTTGAATAATATCATCTTTACCATCACCATCAATATCGGCTATTATGATTTTATTTTTAGGAAGATACTCATTCTGAAACACTTCAACACTTTGGTCAAGTCCAATAATCGTTGTTGGGTTAGTATAGGTTGCATCTCCTTTTCCAAAAGAGAGTTTCCATGAGAGCGTGTTGTATGTATATGTATAAGTCAAAAGGTCGGAAATACCGTCGCCATTGAAATCGCCGGAGTATCTATCATAAGCATAATCGGCAGTTTGTTGAATAGAACCGGGGTTATATTTGGCAAAAGAGCCGCTATTAAAATAGTAAGTATTTAAGTCATTGTTAGAAAAATTCAATTCAACATCAGTTTTTCCGTTGCCCGTAAAATCTCCAATTCTTGCTTTACAGGAGATATTTTGAAGCAGTCCTGCAAAATTTGTATTTATAAAACCGGAGTACGACGAGATGTAAGCTTCGAATGTACAGTTGTTGTAAATATTTTTCTTCATAAAGAGAATATCTGTTTTCCCGTCGCCGTCAAAATCACCAAAAAAAATCTGATGAAAAAAATCAATTATTTTACTGCCAATCACAGTAATTTCATTTTCATTTTTTATAGATAATATTTTAAACTCGTATTTTCTAAGTTCCATATCCACAACTGTTGCAATAATGAGCTCATCGCAGCCATCGCCGTTAATATCTGCTTTATAAAAAAAACAATTGGCTTGATTGCTAAGAGAGGCATGGGTTCCGGATACCCCATTCATAAAGCTACTGTTATTAGGATTGCGGGTATATAATTGCCACTTGCTTTGCTGAGCTTCCTGACCATAAATAATGTAATCCGTATATCCGTCGCCATTAAAATCTCCTGTAAGAATATACCCATCGGGTGTGGATAGTGTTTGCTCCTGTTTGATATTATTTTGCGTACCCCAAGTAATGGTAGTAGCTTTAAGCGGCGTGGTTCCATCTTCGCCGTATAAAATTATTTCTTTCAAATGGGCGGCACGTTCTCCTGAGTTATTCTCGTGCATGTAGTTGAACATGTATTTTCTAACGATGGTATTCGTGCTATACTTTACCGTAATTGTTTTTAGCAATTTGGTTTGCTGAATACCATAACCATTAACATAACAGGTATTCCCCCCCAAAGTATCCGGTAATGAAGTGTAACCAAACTCCACAGTAGCATAAGGTTGCTGAATGCCGGCGGTTGTATTTACGGTATATTTTATATTGGAAATTTGAAACTCAGTATTATAATCATAAGTCATACAATTATTGTTGGCATCGGTTTTTTTATTGATGTACCAACTTAATATTGAATTATTAGTATTTCCCAATTTTTGCTTTGAATAAGTCGAGTTCCCATACTCAATAATAGTACCATCATCCGTATAGGCTTTAAAATGATCATACGAGTTAATGGGAAAAACACGCATAAAATCCTCTATTTCAGGTGCAAATTGCAGTTCGGACTGTGTCCCGATCTGAATTAACCGGTTACCATCCAATGCATACTGGTCGGCTGTTGTAAATTGAATTGATGTTAGATTATTGTCAAAATAAGGTACTTGTCCACAACGCGAAATGGCAGAAACTCCCGCCAAGTCCCATTTCATACCTAACAACCCCATCCCGCCAAAACTGTTATATACAATAGAAAGATTGGGCTGCATACCTTGGGTGCCGGGTACAACCTCAACAGGAATTGTATAGGTAACAACGCCTGTTGGTGATACATCTATTTCACCCGGAATGGCGCCTACTGGGTTAGGAGTGCTTTGCGCCAACAGCATAAAACCGGTCGCAAAAAAAATCTGCAATGGTAAAACAACGTATCGAAATAAATTATTGAATGTCGTTGTTTTCATAAAATTCAAAACTCTTTTAATTCCTAATTCTTAATTATCTTCCATTCTTCAATATCATCATTTATGAATACCTTCAAAATATATGCACCTTTAACAAGTCTATCTAAAGAAATAGTGGTTGTAACAGAAATTACAGAATACTCTTGTAACAATTGTCCGTTAAGAGAATAGAGTTTGAAAATCCCTTTTTGTAAATTTTTCCAGCCGGCAATTTCTAAGGTTACATTCTCGGTTGTTGGATTTGGATAGATTTTAATCTCCTTTTGTGCAACAAATTCTGTGTAGTACTGAGGTGAATCGGGCAGCGTGAAATCAGGCGGCATTGAGGGTAACTCCTCTTCATCTAATGGAAGGGCAATGATGAAATCTGTTGTGTCTTGGGGGGGTGGTGTTAAAGCGGGTACTAAATTGATCACTTTACAAAATGTGCGGTTTCCGGAATCGTCATAGCCATACTCGCGCGCTAATCCGGGTTGTGCCATGCAAAAAATAGGGTAAGCACACAATGTTGCTAAAATAATAACTCTTTTCATAAATATTTTTGGCAATATTAAATTTTTACGCAAAATTTTCTTTCAAGAACATGTCGGGCGCAAAAATAAAAAATATATCTTTTACCCTGTAATAATTTATTAAAAATCTTATTGAAGATTTGATTCCAGCATAAAATCTGTGGTTACTATCGCAGCCATCGCCTCTACTACCGGCAACACTCTGGGAGTAACACAGCGGTCGTTGCGGCTGTTTCCCATACAAGTAATGGGATTTCCTTTAAAATCTATTGTTTTCTGTTCCATTTGCAACGTAGGAACAGGTTTGAAAGCCACAGAAAAATAGATATCCTGCCCATTGGTAATACCGGCTTGCACACCGCCATCGTTGTTGCTTTGAAAAGAGAAATCCGGATTTTGAATGTCGTTATATTCAGATCCTTTCATATTTGCAGCAGCAAAACCTTTTCCTATTTCAAATCCTTTACAGGCGTTTATGGAGATCATGGCGTAAGCCAGGCGGGCATCAAATTTGTTGTACACAGGTTCTCCTAATCCGGCAGGCAAGTTTTTTATTATGCAGTGCACTAATGCGCCGAATGTATCACCGCCGTTCGACAGAGGCACTGCCTCAAGCGAACCATCTCTTCCGTCATCCGGCGGCTTGTCGCCGTCTGCCACCTTCTCCTCAGAGAGGAGAAGGAATTGTTTTTCTTTGCTTCTTTCTTCCCATGCGCAGATTTCTATTCCAAACGTTTTCAAGTAGAGTTTTGCGATTGCCCCTCCCACAACCCTGCTCGCAGTTTGCCGCGCGGAGGCTCTGCCCGTTCCGGAATTGTCGGTTATTCCGTATTTCATCTTATAGGTAAAGGAGGCATGGGAAGGCTTCATCACATGCAACATCGCAAAATCGGGTTGCACATCCTCATTGGAAATCCTAAATTGGATAGGAGCGCCTGTTGTTTTACCGTTTTCTATGCCGGACAAAAACGATACACAATCCTGTTCACGGCGTTGGGTAGAGTATGGATTGTGCGAGGGGGCGCGGCGGTCTAATTCACTCTGAATAAACTCTAAATCAATTTCCAAACCGGCAGGGCAACCTGTAATACTACCGCCCACATAGGGATCGTGCGTACCGCCGTAATCGCTAATAATAAAAGATGTGCCAAATATATTCATAGATTACTAAAATTAAGTTTTTGCGCCTCTTACCAAATAAACCGTATAAAAAACCAGCCCTAACCAAATGGAACTGAAACAAATAATATGAGCGGTAGTAAAAACTTCTTTAAATAATAAAATACCGAAGAGGAGTTGCAGAGTAGGCGATAAATATTGAACAAAACCTAACGAGGTCATGGATACTGTTTCCGCCGCTTTCCCAAAAAGAAATAACGGAATCGCAGTGATAGGTCCTGCTAACACGATGAGCAGCATTGTAGAAATATCGGTAAGTTGGTAACTGTTGGTCTGGTTTACAAATGTCATGACTAAGAATCCGAGTGCAACCGGCAGTGTGATAGCCGTTTCTACCGTTAGCGCCGGCATCGCTTCAACACGCGCTTTTTTTCTCAAAAGCGCATAGAATGAGAATGTGCATGCTAAAACTATCGCAACAACAGGGAAAGTTCCGTAACTGTATGTAAGGTAGGCAACGCCAAAAAAAGCAAGAGCAATCGCAATCTTTTGCATTCGGGAAAGCCGTTCCTTAAGAAAAATTACACCCAAAATCACATTGATAAAAGGATTTACATAATATCCTAAAGACGCATCCACCACGTGTCCGTTAGCCACCGCCCAAATATACAGAGACCAGTTTAGGGTAATGAGTGCAGAAGTACACAGCAAATAAAGCATCTTCTTTCCGCTTTTTAGTATAGCGCGAAAATCGGTTTTAAAAATCAGCGCCGACAGAATGATCATGAGCACAGCAGACCATAAAATGCGGTGCGCCACAATTTCGTATGGCGTAATGTCCGATAACAGATACCAGTAAAGCGGCATTGTCCCCCAAATGAGATAAGCAAAGAGGGCGTAGAGGATTCCGCGAGGCTTCATTCGATTTACGATTTTAGATTTACGATTTACGATTTACGATTTTAGATTTACGATTTACGATTTACGATTTACGATTTACGATTTACGATTTTAGATTTACGATTTTAGATTTTAGATTTACGAATGTGAAAACGTTTGGGGTAAGGAAAAAGTATTTTTGTACGTCAATATGATACTAACTTTTTCTATTTTTGCACGCTAATTGATAGTATGTTAATCCTTGCCCCACAAATTACTCCCAGAATCTCTTACACCTTTCGTGTAGTTTTTGAACGTATGCTAAATACCTCCGTAACTTTTACAACAAATATGGACAACTTTTTGGCTACTGGAGGTCCGAAGATGGCGTATTCTCAGCAAAGAATTGAGACTCCTCTCTGGGTTGAAGCAACTTCCTTGCTTTTTGAAGAAGGTGTTGTAAAACAAAGCATTGATGAGAAAAAATGGGAAGATGTTACACTCTTTTTCCCTACTAAGGGCGGTTATTTCCCTGTGGATTTTTTTTCCATTATCTTTTTCCTCATCAGTCGTTATGAAGAGTATTATAACGATAATTTGCTTGATAGGCACGGGCGTTTTCAATGTCAAAACAGCGTTGCGTATCAATTAGGTTGGCATAGAAAATTAATGGTGCACCGATTGGCATTTGCGATGGCACAAGTGGTTAAAAAACACTACCCGCAATTTGAGTATGCGATTCCTGAATATGCTGAGTTATCCACCCACGATGTGGATATCGCCTATCAATATAAAGGAAAACCTTGGTGGCGCTGGGGTGCCGCTGTGGGAAAAGCAATCCTGCAAGGCCGCTTTTCCCACGCTCACAATTATCTGAAAACAGCTATGGGCAAGGAAGTTGTTGACCTGTTTGATAACTACGAACCTGAAACAACGCCAAACAAACCGATATACTTCATCCTCACTGCGCCATTCGGCAAATACGACAAAAACATTTCTACTAAGGGTAAGGTGTTTAGGAATCTAATTAGCAAAATAAAAGAAACATCAGAGATTGGGATTCATCCCTCCTATCATTCGTCAATAAAAATATCTTTAATTGAAAAAGAGAAGAAAGAGTTAGAAGATATTTCTCAATTACCAATAACAAAATCGCGGCAGCATTTCTTGCGGTTTCGTTTTCCGGATACTTTTCAAACTTTAATAAAAGCAGGCATTACCGATGATTATTCTTTGGGTTGGACAAATGAGGCAGGGTTCCGTGCTTCTATTGCACTCCCCTACCCTTTTTTCGATTTGGTAAAAAACGAAGAAACTAAACTGATCCTACATCCGTTGGCTTTGATGGACGGCATTTTTAGCAAAGATGAAGAACAAACGGTTTTCAATGAATTGCGGAATGAGGTAAAAGAGGAAGGAGGCGTTTTTATTATACTGACACATAATTCAAACTATATATGAAAAAAGTTATTATTACATTATTATTTGTATCAATTTACTTGATAACAAACGCCCAGTGGAGCGACAACCCTGCTGAAAACAACCGCATTACCCCTTTAGGAACCGAAATTTATGATTTTGAACTTGGAATCTCAAATGATGGTACTTCTTTTATTACATTTAATCGCCCTATGGGCGGAAATACTGCAACATTTCTTCAAGTTATTGATATAAACGGAAACATGCTGTTTACGGAAGAGGGTATGATGGTGAGCAATGAAAGCACACTCTCATGGACACAGACAAATCAATTGATGTTTGTTGATGATGACGGTAATGTTGTTATTGCTGTATCCGATTGTCGAAATTCTGCCGGCGAAGCGTTAAGTTATACGCTTTATAAAGTTTCGCCTACAGGAGAAATGTTGTGGGGAGCAAACGGAATTGACCTCTGCGGAGGTATGGCATACGAACTTATCGCCTGTATGAACATTATTCAGGTAGAAGACGGAAGTTATGTGTGCGGATGGACTGTGGCTCAAGGAAACGACACTTATATTCAATTGCAGAAAATTTCTAAAACGGGAACAATACTATGGGGAAACATTCGCATTCAAGAACCTTCCTATATGATTGAGTATCCCTATTTGGTAAATGCAGGAGACAATCAGGTAATATTAGCATACTCGAAAAAAACAGGAAGCATGTATGCAGATAGAAACCTAAGAGCACGAAAATTCGCATCTGATGGCTCTAACGTTTGGGCTAATGACCTCTCCATTTTTACAGGATGGTTTGGAATGATACCATTATGGGTTAATATGAGAGTTCTCGCCGATCAAATGGGCGGCGCGTTTGTGGGATGGTGCGACTTCAGAGTCACCAAAGGTACTACATACATTGCTCATGTTAAAAGTAACGGAACGTTGGGTTTTGATGGTGTTGAAGGTGGCGTAAAAGTGGGAACCGGAACTTTAAGAGGCTTTCAACCTGAGATGTATGTGGATGCAGAAGAGGGTTTTTTGTACACTACATGGCGGGAAACAATTGATGATATGTCCCAAAATTGGCAGCGAATGGCTGCTCAAAAACTGAAAGTCGCTACCGGTGAATTGATGTGGGAGCCAAACGGAATTCCAATATTTCCTTATACTCATAATGCCAGCCTTGGATTCTATTCCATTCAAGGTGGATGCGAGAATAGTGTCGCAATGTTTTTTACTTTGGGAGGAGCCACTTGGGGAACCGATACTCACAAGATTACGCTTATCAATAAAGAAAATGGCGAATATGTTTGGGATGATGAGATTATAACGTTTTCCACTATTTCAAGCGCCAAAGACAATTTGGGTTCTACTCCGCTGCAGTTTAATAATTATTGGTTAACGATTTGGGGAGAAGAACGGGTAGTTACTGGTGATCCGAACGGAAAAAAGAAACTCTATATGCAACGGATAAACCTTGACGGGACATTGGGCGATAACGGAACTATTAACTGCCTCCCACCATCAAATATCGTTGTAGATAATGTTACTTATAACTCTGCAGCAGTATCATGGGAAGGCGATGCCACCGATTATGAAATATCTTATCGCATTATCAATGAAGAATGGATTTCAGAAACCGTAACGGGTGATCATATTTTCACTTTGGAAAATTTAACCTCTACCACAAATTATCAGGTTCGTGGGCGCAGTATCTGTTCAGAAAGTCAAGTAAGCGCATGGTCGGAGATAGTATCATTTACAACACTCGGCACTCCTCCGCCTCCACCCTGCGAACATCCTGTTAATTTGATAGTTACAGATTTATCAGAAACGAGTGCACAATTATCCTGGGAAGCAGGCAACGATGAGAACCTGAGTTGGAACCT
>Ga0123353_10014830_pt1 | contig 11268 bp, 11 predicted proteins | sample TergutLab28metaG_3_FD_92763 | JGI IMG/M metagenome (GOLD analysis project Ga0123353, IMG submission 92763) | Labiotermes labralis P3 segment gut microbial communities from Petit-Saut dam, French Guiana - Lab288 P3 | ecosystem: Host-associated > Arthropoda: Insects > Digestive system > Gut ... | reverse complement strand
TAGCCTTTTACGCGGGCAACCATGTCCGACTCGTCTTCAATAGACTGTGAGCCGTAAATAAACGAAAGCCCGCCCTCGCGCGCAAGCGCCACCGCCATTTTATCGTCGGAGACCGATTGCATTATTGCCGATGTGAGCGGAATGTTCAGGGATATGTCGGGCGTCTGCCCTTTTTTGAACTTTACAAGCGGGGTTCGCAGTGAGACGTTGGAGGGTACGCACTTCTCCGTGGACAGCCCCGGGATAAACAGGTATTCGCCGAAGGTGCGGGAAACGTCATCAGTAAAATGAGCCATGTAACTTCCTTTCCAATTTCAGCCGTTATTTTTATATATTTTTAAAATTTTAACACACTAACCGTCAAATGTCAATAACGGAATAATTAACAAGAAAAACCCGCTTTTTCCTCTATATTTTGTACATCAATTTCCTATTGCGCGACATATATATTGTATGGTATAATTAAGAAGTTAGGGAGAAATTATTTATGCAAATCATCAAGGTCGCTTCATATGACGAAATGAGCCGCAGGGTCGCGGATTTAATCATAGCGCAAATCAGTGCAAAGCCGAACTCGGTCTTGGGTCTCGCTACAGGCTCGACGCCTGTCGGCGCGTACAGGCTCCTGCGTGAATCCGGCGCGGACTTCTCGGGGCTGACCACAATAAACTTAGACGAATACTGCGGTCTGCCGCCCACGCACCCGCAAAGCTACCGCCGCTTCATGGACGAGAATCTGTTCAACCATATAAACATAGACAGGAGCAGGACGCACGTCCCCGACGGCATGGCGGCGAACCCCGCCGCGGAAGCCGAGCGGTACGAGGCGTTAATTAAAAGCCTCGGCGGTACAGATTTACAGCTTCTTGGCTTGGGGCATAACGGGCATATTGCTTTCATAGAACCGGGCGACGAGCTCCCGGCGGAAACCTGCCGCGTTTTTTTAGATGAGCAGACGATAAAAGCTAATTCGCGGTTTTTCGACAGCGCGGACGACGTGCCGAAGTGCGCGATTTCGATGGGGATTAAAACGATTATGAACGCGAAGAAAATCGTTCTCGCGGTGAGCGGCTGCGATAAAGCCGACGCGCTGAAAAAGGCTCTCTACGGCGGGGTTACGACGAGGGTGCCGGCGTCGGTTTTACAACTGCATAATGATATAATTGTGGTGACGGATTGTTTGGGATAGGGAAAGAGAAAAAGTATGCAAAGCATCTGGCAGTATTTAAGCGGTGCCGAAAAGCCCGTCGTGATTTACGGCATGGGCAACGGCGCGGATAGAATCCTCGCGCAGATGGAAGCGCGGGGCATAACCCCGTCCGCTTTTATGGCGAGCGACGAGTTCGTGCGGGGTCATTCGTTCCGCGGCTTCACAGTGAAGAAATTAAGCGATATAGAAGCCGAATACAGCGACTTCATAATCATCATCGCGTTCGGGACTAACCGCCCCGACGTCCTTGAGCGCATTTACAGCCTTTCCGAGAAGTACGAAGTGTTAGTGCCGGACATTCCTGTCTGCGGCGACGGTTTGTTTGATTTGGAATACGCCGCGCAAAACGCGGAGAGAATCCGCGAAACGCGGGAGCTTTTTGCGGACGGGTTCTCCAAAGAGGTTTTCAACAACTTAATCCGATATAAAGTCAGCGGCAGGTTAGAGCCGCTGTGCGCGACCATTTCACCGAGGGAAGAAGCCTTGGCTCTGTTAGACTTAAAAGATGACGGCAGTGAGGTTTTCTTAGACTTCGGCGCATATGACGGCGACACGGCGGAAGAATTCACGCTCATTACGGGCGGGAATTTTAACAAGATTTACGCCTTTGAGCCGGACTTCAAGAACTTCTGCAAGCTCCGCCGCAAGCATTATATGCTCCCCCCGGACAAGCTTGAGGCAATTAACGCCGCGGTGTGGGACAAGGACGGTGAAGAGAGCTTTTCGCAAGCGGGCGGCAGGCAATCGGCAGTAGGCTCGGGCAGGAAAATCAAGACCATAAAAGCCGACACCTTCTGCGCTCAAAATAAAATCAAGCCGACCTACATAAAGTTCGACGTTGAGGGGAGCGAGGCGGCGGCACTCAGCGGCGCGGCAGACATTCTGCGGAGGCATAAGCCGAAGCTCTCGGTTTCGCTCTATCACAGGACGGAGGACTTATTGGAACTGCCGGCGTTAATTAATAAAATAAACGGCAGATACAAAATGTATCTGCGCAGGCACGAGTATATCCCCGCGTGGGACATAAACTTATATTGTGTGTAGGGGTTACGTATGAGAAAAATCGTTTTTATTTTCATGATTGCGGCGGTGGTGATTACTGTCGGGTTTTACACGTTCCTTGAGTTCCGCACGAGCGAAATCGTCTACGTCACCGACAGGATGGAAACCTGGGCGTACGGGAACGAGATGGTGGTGCGCCGCCTGTATAATTCGGGCGTCGATATAGAAACCTTCTTCGCGAAGGTGGAGGCTTCGCTCATCAGTGCGGAGTTCACCGAGGACGAAATCTTCGCGGCGGCACTTGCTTCCGGGCACCCGGAGTTCTACCCCGCGTTTTATTTCAGCATATACAAGCCCGACCGCTCAAACGATATATTCGAGTTTTCAGCTATGATTAAGCAGGAGTTCGCGCCCGGTCAGGACAGCTTCAACTTCAAGCTCACTAATTTGCACCTTGAGGTAATGACCGACGGGCCGATGATTTCCGAAATTGAACTGCGCCCGGAAAACCCGGCAGAAAAAGTCCCCGGGACGCCGGTTGTCAGTAATGACAGGCGGCGGCTTGCCATAGACCTCGATAATGTTTCGGGGTATTCGTTCCTGCTGACGGGCGCGGGGCAAATCACGTTCCAGTATACCTATGACGTGGTTACGGGGAATCTCTTTTCGACAGCCGCACTGCCGGAGCAGCTTTTGATTGTCCACGCGAACGTCGCGTGGAACGAAGCTGACGGCATATTCACGCTTGAATATATTAACGAGCCGTATTCGTCCGTGGAGGATTATCTGATGGGGTGAGTTACACAACCAACACTAACGTACCCGCCGCTATCAGCACGCCGCCGATGATTGCTTTTGCGTCCACGGTCTCCCGTAGGATTATAAACGCCAAAATCATGGTTATAACCACACTCAGCTTATCCACGGGTACAACCTTTGACACCTCGCCTGTTTGCAGAGCCTTGAAATAAAACAACCACGACGCGCCTGTCGCCAGCCCCGAAAGTATGAGGAAGAGCCAGCTTTTTTGGCTTATGTTGGCGATTTCATGCTGTTTGCCCGTGAGAAATACAATCCCCCACGCCATAACAAGAACCACGACGGTTCTGATGGCGGTGGCAAGATTTGAGTTGACGTTTTCTATGCCGATTTTCGCGAAAATTGCGGTCAGCGCGGCGAAAACGGCGGCAAGCAGTGCGAATAATAACCACATATTCTATAACCCCGCATTATCACAACAATTCCAGTATTCTTCCTGCTCATGCTTTGACGGGCGGCTCATTAAGGCTTTCAGCGCGTCGGCAGGTTTCATGTCCTCGAAAAGTATCATATTAAGCTGTTCTATTATCGGTATCGACACGTCAAGGCTTCTCGCTATTTCGAGCGCGGACTTGGCACAGCCGCTACCCTCAACCGTTCCGGTTTTTTCAATAGCCTCGCCAGCCGTCAAGCCGCTCCCGATGAGCTTCCCTGCGCGGTGATTGCGGGACAGCTCGGACGTACAGGTGACAATTAAATCGCCGACACCCGAGAGCCCCGTGAACGTCTGCCACCTCGCACCGAGAGCCACGCTCAGGCGTGTGATTTCTGCAAGCCCGCGTGTCATCAGTGCGGCGATGGTGTTATCGCCGAGCCCCATGCCCCGCGTTATACCGCAACACAGCGCAATCGTGTTTTTAAGCGCGCCGCCCAGCTCACAGCCTTTTACGTCGTCCGAGAGATAAATCCGAAAGCTCTCGCTTTGCAGGTTATCCTGGACGTAATACATCGCGTCTTTGCAGTCGCTTGCACATACCGCCGTCGTCGGGACGCCGCGCGCGACTTCTTCCGCGTGACAGGGCCCCGTAAGGATTACGACCGCGTTATTCGGAATCAGTTCCGCGATTACCTCCGACTGCCGCTTCTTTGTACTGCCCTCAAAACCTTTCCCGACGTTGAGTATAATCGTATTCGCGCAGATGAAAGGCGCGGCGAGCCGTGCCGTTTCCCGCACGAAGTTCGACGGAATGGCGAAAACAAGAATGTCACAGCCTTGAATTTCACTGATGTCCGCCGTGAAGTTGATTTCCGGCGGCAGTTTTATGCCCGGGAGGAGTTTTTTGTGTTCCCCGTCGCGTTTGATTGCGTCTATTTCGTCCCGAAACTTCGTCCATGCGGTTACATTGTGCCCGCTTTTGCACCAAAGTGCGGCAAGCGCGCCGCCGAAGCCGCAACCTAAAACTGCTATTTTAGCCATAATTACACCGCCTTTGTAGGGGACGACGACTCTGTCGTCCCGTTTGTTACGATTTTTTATTCGCGGGCGGACAGGGTCGTCCGCCCCTACAACCACCCCGTCAGGCTCGTGCACTGCACTCGCCGTCCACCCCTCCAAGGAGGGGAATTTTTGTGCTGCTTTTTGCGGGGTTATTCCCCTCCTTTGGAGGGGTGAATAGCTGAAGCTACCGGGGTGGTTTGCGTTCGCTCTGCCCTAATTTCTTCTCGCTTTTGTTTATAAGCCTGACTATATTTTTCCTGTGCATGAAAATCAGAATCAAACCTATGATTGACGTGAAAATCACGCCTATGTACCAGTAAGGGTCGTTCCGCACGAAAACCCCGACTAAAGCCACACAAACCGGGTAGCAAGCCGCCGCGATGATTGAACCGAGCGAAACGTAGCGCGTGAGTGCTACTATTATTATGAAGATAATCAGCGCAGATAACGCCGCAAGCCAGTTGATTGCCAAGCCTGTCGCAACCGTAACAAGCACGGCTTTCCCGCCTTTGAATTTATAATACAGCGGAAAACAATGCCCCAAAACCGCCGACAGCGAGCCGAGCCACACGCACAAATTAGGATAATATCCCGCGTATTCTATAGGCGGGTCTATGTCGAGAGTTGAATAAGCGGGCAAAAAGAAATAGCAGAATAATTTAATCAGCAGAATCGCTGCCACGCCTTTGAGTACATCGCCGAGCAGAACGATTACAGCCGCGGTTTTACCCTGCGTACGCAGTGTGTTTGTAAGCCCCGCGCCGCCCGAGCCAAGCTTCCGAATATCCTCGCCGCTTTTAATTTTCGTTACGATAATCGCAGGGTTGATACTGCAAATCAGATACGGTGCGATGACCGCAAACAAAATACAAATTAAAACCATTATTCCTTATTCCTTATTCATTATTAATTGATTATTCCCCTCGTTCGCGCGGAATTATAACTATAGGCGTGCCGTCCATTGAAAAGGTCTCGCGGATTTGATTCTCGATGTAACGCTGATACGAAAAATGAAACAGGTCAAGCTTATTGCAGAAAATCACGAACGTCGGCGGCTTCACGCTCGCCTGGGTGATGTAATAGAGCTTGAGCCGCTTGCCTTTGTCCGTCGGCGGCTGAACCCGCGCCGTCGCAATCGCCAGCATATCGTTGAGCATACCTGTCGGAATCCTGCGGGCGTTCTGCTCGCTTGTGTATTTTATAAGCTCAAAAAGCTTATCAATACGCTGACCCGTTAAAGCCGAAATAAACACAAACGGCGCGTATTTCATGAACGAGAAGTCCTTCTCAAGCTTTTCCTTGAACTCGCGCATTGTTTTATCGTTCTTTTGAATTAAGTCCCACTTGTTTACAGCGATTACGCTGGCTTTGCCTTTATCGTGGGCGTAACCCGCGACCTTCGAGTCCTGCTCGGTGAAGCCTTCCGTAGCGTCGAGCATCATCACGCACACATCAGCGCGGTCTACCGCCATATAAGCGCGTAACGCGCCGTATTTCTCGACGTTTTCACCCGTGCGTATTTTCGACTTACGGCGAAGCCCCGCAGTATCGGTTAAAATATATTTCTCGCCGGCAAACTCGATTTCAGTGTCGATGGCGTCGCGTGTGGTTCCGGCGGTCTCGGAGACTATGACGCGCTTCTCACCTGCGATTTTGTTGACTAAGGAGGACTTCCCTGCGTTGGGTTTGCCGATGATGGCGACGTGGGGAATGTCATCAGGCGCATTGCGCGAAGCGTCGCCCCCTACGGGAAAATGCTTTATAACTTCATCAAGTAAATCCCCCGTGCCGTGCCCGTGAACGGACGAAACAGGGAAAGGCTCGCCCAACCCCAAGTTATAGAACTCGTAGATTTCGGGCGGGTTTTCGCCTATGTTATCGCATTTATTGACGCACAGGATTATTGGCTTGCCGCTTTTTTGCAGTAAGTCGGCGACTTCGCTGTCGCCCGATGTCACGCCGCTCCGTATGTCGGTGACGAAGATGATTACGTCGGCGGTTTCGATAGCTAATTGCGCCTGCTCACGCATTTCCGAGAGGATTTCGTCCTTGGAGACAGCTTCATGGGTTTCGATTCCGCCCGTGTCAACCAAAGCGAACTCCCGCCCCGACCACTCGGACTTCCCGTAAATCCTGTCGCGTGTTATGCCCGGCGCATCGTCAACTATGGACGTGCGGCGACCTGTCAGTTTATTAAAAAGCGTGGATTTGCCTACGTTCGGGCGTCCTACGATTGCGGCAAGTGCCATAAATTTCTCCTTAATTCCCCGCCGTCTGTATTTACTGCCGTGACCTTCACGCCGAGGGCTTTTTCTACATCCGCGACCGTCATATCGTCCAAGAAAACATCCTCCCCCGCACGTAACATCGCCGCGGGAATGAGCAGTTCTTCACCGAGGTCTTTTGAGCGTAACTGCTCTATTAAGTCCCTGCCTGTGACGAGCCCTGCAACCGTTACACTCTCCCCGAAGAAGTTGTTCTTAATTGCATGAACCTGCGCGTTTTCACCGACAAGCTTTTTTATAAAAGGCGCGGCAAGGACGCCTGTGGCGATGGATTTTCCGTGTGTAGGGCGTGGTCGCTTGCGACTACCCCCAGGCGCACCGCCGATACACTGCGAAAATTCATGTTCAAACAGCCTCAGCATACCCACGCCGTTCTCGTACTGCGGGAAGCCGCCGTAGTGCTCAACGTCCGGCAGTTCGCGCTGTGCAAGCAGATATAATTCGTCGGAAGCGTAGGGCGTGACGCCCACGGCGCGCCGAAAAGAATCAATTATATCAAGCGTTTTTCGTGCGGATTCTTTGCCGAAAGGCACGAGCTTTGTTAACCCCTCGCGGTACTTGGTCAGCCCCACGGGTACGCACGCTATGCTGTTTACGCCGAGCGCGGTTAAGTCTGTGAGCGTTTTTTCCAAGTGTATGCCGTCGTTAACGCCGGGGCAGAGGACAACTTGGCAGTTTAGCTCAACGCCCGCACGTGCCATCGCATATAAATGCTCTAACGCTTTACCTGCATTCGGGTTGCCGAGCATATGACGGCGCAGTGCTTCGTCCGTTGTATGCACAGACACGTTGACCGACAGCTTCATCTTAATTATACGTTCTGTGTCGGCGTGTGTCAAGTTCGTGAGCGAAATATAATTCCCCTGCAGGAAAGACAGGCGGGCGTCGTCGTCCTTAAAATACAGCGTTTTACGCATATCGGGCGGAAGCTGGTCGATAAAGCAGAATATGCACTTATTTGCACAATTCTTCTGCTCGTCCATCAGGAACGTCTCGAACTCTAACCCGAAGTCGTCCGCGTAAAACATATAGTCCAATACGTCGGTGATTTTCTGCCCGTTCACCGAAATGAGCGACGAGCCGCTTTTTATGCCCGCTTTATCGGCGGGGGAATTTGGGATGACGTTTATAATTTTCATATTTTTAATATTTCAGGACGCGTTTAACGCGTCCTGAGAGTTTTTTATTACGCTTCTTCCTGTGCGATGATTTCCCTGCCCTTATAGTAACCGCAACTGCGGCAGACTCTGTGCGGGGCTTTCAGCTCGCCGCACTTAGTACAGCGGGAAAAAGCGGGCGCGTCAAGCTTCCATACCTGCGAACGCCTTTTATCGCGGCGCGTGCGCGAAACTCGTTTTTTTGGTACTGCCATTTATTTCTCACTCCCAACTTAACAAATCGTATGCCTTTCAGCTTCAGCTGATTCAAGGCGCTGACAATTATTATAACACAAGCGGGGAGGGTTGTCAACATTTATTCCAAATATTTTTTCAAAGCCTCGGGTAACTCGCTCGTATCGGCTGAAATAGTGAATGTAACGCAGACCCCGTCGCTTGTTTCTTCTATGCGGTCAAGCATTTTCGCGACCTCGCCCAAGTCCCTGCCTACAATCCGCAGGAGCCCGTCCGCGAAGATATGCGTACAGTCATAGTCGGACGCCATGAGCCCCGCCACGAAGCCGTGCATATCGTCATAGCTCTTGATTTTATAGTCCTCGATGTTGACGAGCCTGATTTTGTGGTTGATGTCGTGGTTGAGCGATGAGCCTAACTGTATCGCCACGACATTACCCTTGCTTTGCTTCTTGGCTTTGTGAATTGTGTCGATTAGCACCTTTGTCTTGCCTGAGCCTCTTTTCCCGGGGATTAATTTCACCATGACGGTGTACCTCCTGCGTTTTAATTATTGTAGGGAACGCATTAATGCGTTCCGATAAAATCGCATGTTCCCAACGGAACGGATAAATCCGTTCCGATAAAATCGCATGTTCCCGACGGAACGGATAAATCCGTTCCCTACGTCAGCATTTTCTCTAATTCCGCTCTCTCGGCTTCATAACCCGCTTTACCGAGCAGTGCGAACATATTGCACTTATAGCTTTCTACGCCCGGCTGGTCGAACGGGTTCACGCCGAGGATATAACCCGAAACCGCGCAGGCTTTTTCCATAAAATATATTAAGTAGCCGAGCTCGTATTCGTTCAGTGCGGGGATTTCAAGCACGATGTTCGGGACGCCGCCCTGCACATGCGCCAAAACCGTCCCCTCGAACGCCTTGCGGTTGACCTCGGACATATTGCGGTCAGCAAGGAAGTTCAGCCCGTCGGCGTTCTCGGCGTCTTCTTCAAGGAAGAAGTCCTTCTGCGGGGTTTTTATGTCGATGACGGTCTCGAAAAGGATTTCAGAGCCGTCCTGTATGAACTGCCCCAAAGAGTGCAAATCAGTGCTGAACACAGCCGAAACGGGCAGTAAGCCTTTTTTGTCCTTGCCCTCGCTCTCCCCGAAAAGCTGCTTGTACCACTCGTTCATCATCGCGAACGAGTTCTCATACGCCACTAACATCTCGGCTTTACGCCCTTTGCGGTACAGAATATTACGCAGTGCGGCGTAACGGTTGCAGGGGTTTTTGTCCAAATCGGGCGTTGAGTATTCGTTCATGGCGTCCTGCGCGCCTTTCATCAGCGCGTCAATGTCGCACCCCGCACAGGCAACCGGGAGCAAACCCACCGCCGACAGCACCGAGAACCGCCCGCCCACGTCGTCGGCGATTGTAAAGGTTTCCCAGCCGTTTTTGTCGGCTAATTCCTTGAGTGTGCCGCGTTTTGCGTCGGTGGTTGCATAAATCCTGTTCCTCGCGCCGTCTTCGCCGTACTTCTTCTCCAACAAGCCGCGGAAAACGCGGAACGCCAGCGCAGGTTCGGTCGTTGTGCCGCTTTTTGAGATTACGTTGACTGAGAAGTTTTTCCCCTCAACGAGCGAAATAAGCTCATTGAGATAGGTCGGGCTGATACTGCACCCGGCGAAATAGATTTCGGGCGTGGTTTTTTTCAATGAATTGTAAAGCGGCGAACGCAGGGCTTCAATCACTGCCCGCGCACCTAAGTACGAGCCGCCGATGCCGATGACGATTAACACGTCGCTGTCGGCTTTGATTTTCTCTGCGGCTTTTTTGATTCGGTTGAACTCGTCTTTGTCGTAGTTCTTCGGCAGGTCAAGCCACCCTAAGAAGTCATTGCCCGCCCCGCTCTTGTCGTGCAACTGCTTGTGAGCGAGAAGAACCTGCGCCTCTGTGCCTTTCAGCTCATGCTCGGCTACGAAGCCTTTTAAATATTTTTCGTTTAATTTAACTGCCATAGTCAGTCTCCTTTTTGCGTATATCCTAATTATAGCAGATTTTGCAATTTTTTCAATAGTGAGAGTTTACAAAATTTGACGCCCATGTTTGGAACATATTCCGTTGCGGGCGCGCAATGCGCGCCCCTACAAGCGAAAAAATCTTCTCAGCATTATTTCAACGCTCTTCGTGAAGCTTAATTCCTGCACGGCGGCAACGGCGATGAGGTCGTATTCCGCGACGGTTTTTTCACCCAAACGTACGGTTAATTTCCCGACTACTTGTCCTGCTCCGACAGGAGCGGGAAGAGTCTGCGGCAACGTAACGTCGAATTTCGCGCCGCTTCCTGAGCCTTTCGCGGCTATAAACCTAATCGGGTTGGCAGGCTTAACACCCACAAACCGCTCTACGCCGCGCTCTACCCGTACAGGCGTGAGCAGTGCGGGGTCGATGTCGGGCGTCACGAACTCGAAGTCTTTGAAGCCGCTTTCGAGTAGCAACTCACTTAGGTTGACACGGTCGTCCTCGCTCCCCGCACCGAGCACAACCGCCGTGAGCCGCATGTTCCCGCGCTCGGCCGTGTTGGTGAGGCAGAAGCCCGAAGCCGCCGAGTGACCGGCTTTCCCGCCGAGAACACCCTCAAACCAATGAGCCAAGCCGTTGGTGTTGACAAGCTGTGCCTCCCGCTCCGTACCCTCACGCACGGCAGAAAGGCGCGTAGTGAAGCTTTTCGTCAAAGCACCATGCTCGAAACCGAGCTCAAACAACGCCGCTGTCATGACCGCCGCGTCACGCGCGGAGGAGAGGCTGTCCTCGTTATAGCCGCCGCTGTCCGCGAAAAATGTATCGTTCATGCCCAGTTCCAAGGCGCGGCGGTTCATCAGCTCGGTGAAGCCCTCGTCACTGCCCGCGACGTATTCGGCAAGGGCGAGCATAGCGTCATTGGACGAGCTCATGACGACGGCTTTGGTCAGTTCGCCGAGGGTCATGACTTCGCCGGGGTTAAGCCAAATCACAGGCGACCTTGCGCCCGCGACGGAAGACGGCGCGGGGACTTGCTCATCGAGAGTGATTCTGCCCGCCGCCAATTCCTCCGCGATGATAAGCAAACTCATAACCTTAGCCAAAGAAGAAACGGGGAGCGGCTCGTTCTCGTTGTGGGCGAGAAGAACTTCGCCCGT